>CENH01000305.1_pt1 | contig 32605 bp, 21 predicted proteins | sample 530171 | NCBI WGS metagenome assembly CENH01 (sample SAMEA2591132, study PRJEB7988) | marine metagenome | biome: marine biome (ENVO:00000447); feature: deep chlorophyll maximum layer (ENVO:xxxxxxxx); material: saline water (ENVO:00002010), including plankton (ENVO:xxxxxxxx) | depth 70 m | reverse complement strand
ATCATCATCTTTTTCATTACGTAAATATCCACCATAACCAATTCGATAACCCTTTGGAATTGGTTTACATTTCTTATCGGTGTTACAATAATAGTATCCAGATTTACACTTTTTCATTATTACGAGTAGATTTCTCCTTATTATTTAGAATTCCTTGTTTCAGCATTTTTGATAACTCGGATGTTGAACCAACAAATAGTGCATTATTTGTAACATTATTTGTAGTTTTATTATTTTCTTCATCAACTTCTTTTACTTTTTTCTGTAAATCCATTAATTTATCAGTCGTATCTGCCACAGATTTAATTAACTGTCCTGCAACTTCATATGCTCTAGGACTTGCAGTCTCACCAGCAACTTCCATGATACCATTAATTGCTTCTTGACCTTTTTCTATTAATGAATATAAATTACCTCTTGTATAGTCATAATCTTTACCTACATCTTGTCCTTCAACTTTTTTAATTTGATTTTTCTTTTTAGAAACAACATCCTCTGGTGTTGGAATAATTTCGGACTTTATATTTAAAGCCTCGTCAATAGGATCATAATTAGTCATTAGATATCAGTTTGCCTTGTAGGACTGTAAGTTTTAGAATCTGAGAAAACTGCTGAAGTTTCACTAAATCCAAAATCATCATCTGGACCAGCATCAACAGGATCTGGAGTAACTGTATATCTCATCTCACGTTTTGCATTTTTGACATCAGTGTTTGTACTATAATCAACTTGAACTTTCTTAATGAGACCTTCTGAGGATTCTGCAACAGGACCAAATAAGTATGTTTTTGCAGTGAATCCTAATGTGTATATTAATGCTCTTCGTGTAGAAAAATCACCTTCATAATCATCTTGAAAATTTATGCTATCCAAAACTATCGGTATATCTCTTTTTTCTCCTATTTCTTTTACCAAATCCACTGTAAGATTGAATGATGGTTGAAAGTATGGTAATATTTGCTCAACAATTTGCAGTGCATCATCATTCAATTTTGCAAGTATGTTTAATTCAAATCCAATGTTATATGGAACAGGCATAAAAACTTTTTTTATATTATTTCCATCAGATGCTTTAAATGTTTGAGTAATTCCAGTTTTTCTAGAAGAATCATAACTAACATTATTCATCTCGAAGGACATCCTAGGTAAAGTAATACCAACAGGTTTATTCAAATCTGCCTGTTGTTCCAATCTTGCAAGAAATTTTTGTGAAGGACCATATGCCAACGGAACTTTTAATTCACTATAAGTATTACCTGCACTGTCATCATGACGAATATTAATAGCATTAAAAAGTGTTCCAAAAGTAACAATTGTCTTTCTAATTATTTCGTGATAGTAATAAGTTCCCAACATTAAAATGTACCAAATGGATTATTTTCTGAGAAATCGATAATTGCATCAGCTTCTGTTTCGATTTCATCACCTTTATCATATTTATCAGCAAATTCTGCAGACTCAATAAAATCAACAGTGTAACTTGCTGATGATGTAGATCCAACTATTATATCACCTGCAACAAAAGTTCCATTTGTTGTTCCCAGTTTCAATGTATTTGTAGTTACATTCCAAGACTTGACTCTTGCAGTTGCACTAGATTTTGAACCTGTTACAAGTTCATTAAATTGATAAGTTCCAATACCTGTAACAACAGGTGGAGAGGAAATTGTTGCAATTCCAGTTCCACTAGTATATCCAATACCAGCATCCGAAATAAGAACTTGATTGACAGTATTACCAACACTAACTAAAACTCTTCCAGTAGCAGTTCCAACTCCAGATGTAGGAGTTGTAAAGAATAGATTTGGTGCTGTTGGATACCCATCTCCACCTGATGTAATTGTAACAGTTCCAATACCAGCACTATTTGTAACCAATAATGCTGTTGCAGCAGCACCTACACCATAAGATGTACTTCCAACTCCTAAAACTGTTGATGCAGCACTGACAATTGTTACTGAAGGAGTCATCGTATATCCAGCACCAGGATTTACAATTAGTATTTCTTTAACTGAATTAACACCATTTATTGATGTTGTAATTGCAACAGCAGTTGCATTTGTTCCTCCCGAAGGTGCAGTTCCTATTGCAACAGTTGGTATTTTCGTATAATCATATCCGTCTTCATTTAAGAATATCTTTCTAACATATCCAGTTGCTGTATTTACACCTAAAGTTGCTGTTGAACCAATTGATATAAGTTGCAGTGACGTAATATATCCTTGATCCACAAGTGCATCATCAATCTCATCAGATGTTGTACTGAGTTGATTCCATCCTCCCATCTCATCTTCAAGTTCAAATAGTTCACATCTAAGTTCGTAAACATAATTTTTACCTAGTTGATAAAAAGGTTTTTCATGTTCTACAAATTTAATTTCAAAAATTCTTCTACCTAAAGGAAAATAAATTAAATCTCCCTCACTTGGTCTACTTGTAACTTCTATCTCACCCTCTGGCAAACCTTCTAAAAATGGAGAAATAAAATCTTCAAATCTTTCTTTTGATATTGTAACTATAAGTTCATCCTTCAAACTCATTCCAAATTTGGTCATGATATCACCAGCACCACCATATCCATCAAAAGTATTCACATATGCTTCAATTGCAAAATTATCACTAAATTTTGATGATTGTATTTCAGTAAAAATACTATCTTTATTGACTATTCTACGAGGTAAATACATTACCTCAACACCATACATTTTTAGTTGTTCATTGATAAGATCTTGAACAAGTCTTTGCTCACTTTGTGATCCTTGTAGAAAAAAGGGATTTAATGCCATTATTGACTATCCTATAAAATCGAGAGGTGGTAACTCATATTCTGAAATAAGTCTTTCTCTAATACTTTCCAATTCTTTTTCAGCATCATCATAAATCTGTCTGCCATTTAATTCTAAACCACCAGGAAGTTTGACACCCTGAAACTTAATTAAGTTTTGACCCCATTGTCTCTTTATTAATGATGTGAGATATAATTTTAAGAAACTATCGTTATAAACACCAGTAAAATTATCAGGATCTAAAATTCTATCACATTGAATTACTAAGAATGTTCCTACTTCTTGTGCAGCCCAATCAATATCTAAGTATAATCTATTTTGCCTCTTGTTAAATCTTATTTGTTTATCTGTTGTAAGTAAGTGATCAATATCTTCAAGATAACTTTTTGTCATTGAATATTGAAGTAAATTGACTGAATTAAAATAGTATAAATCATTTAAAAATAACTGATATTTTATACTAAACATACCACCAGATATTGAACTAGTGTCAAATTTAAATATTCTATCAATTCCAACAACCGAATCAGGAACTTGAATAAAATTAGATGTTTCGTAGAAATTTGAAGTAACGGTTCCTAAACCAGTGATACTTGTAGAATTTCCAGTAGTAGTAACAATTCCAACTCCTGAAGTTCCATTAGCTTTTCCACGATCTATATCTTCCTGAGTTAGTTTGTACTTAAGGTACATTCTCTCAATACCATCAAAATGTCTCTCATTAAATAATTGGAGAGCATCATCAATTAAATCATCTGCCTGATCATCATCTACGTTTATTTCTAAAACTGGTGCACCTAATTTTCGAAAACAGTAGTCAATAAGTCCTTGTCTAGTACTTGGTTTAGCCATTAAAATACACCCCCATCTATAAGTCCTGCAGTTAATATTCCAGCAACAGTAACACCTGCATTGAAAGTAGAAACACCTGCATTTACAATTAATCCACCAGTTGTTATTCTTACTCCTGTTCTAGCAGTAATAAGACCCACTGCATCTATGTTAGTTACATCTTCATAAGTAAGAGTTCCTGCAATAGAAACATTACCGTTAAATTGAGCATTACCAACAAAAGTAGATAATCCTGTGATATTTAGAGAAGAACCTATTATATTATCTAAAACTAAATTACCTTTAGTAAAAAGATCCCCACCAACAAATAAATCATTATTTGTGGTTACAATACCTACAAAAGTTGAAATTCCTGCAACATTTAAATTTGTTGAATTTAAATTAACAAAAGTTGAAATTCCAATTGCATTGATATTACCATTAAAAGTTGATATTCCAGAAACACTCAACTGAGTTACAGAAGCAATACCACCTATAACATTTTTAGCAGTTTGAGCGCTAACGGATCCACCACCAGCACTGGATAGTATTTTTATTGCATCTGATTGACCAACTCTGACTTTAATTGGCATTATCGAGTAACTCCTTCTCTTAAGAGCACGGATCCCTCCACGACTCTTGTTTTTTCACTTGCTGCATTTGTTATCACAATATCATATACATATCGACCTGGTTTAGGTACATTGGATGCTGATGCGGTTAAAGAAATTAATATTTTTCCCTCAGAAGCATCCATTACAGTAGTAGTAAAATCATGTTTTGAAGTACTACCAGCATGTTTTCTAAATTGAGCTGCGACTGAAAATCCACTCAAATTTAATGGACCTGAATCATCACTCTCTACTAAATCGAAAGTTTGACTAAAATCTGATCCTGCATTGATAACCAAATTCGAAACATATACAGCTGCCATCTACTTAAAATAATATTTGCTAATTATATTTATGTGTTATTATTGCCCTCAACTAAAATTTTGAGTAAAGACTTGATTTCATCAATCTCTTTTTTCATATTTTTTATTTCTTCTTTTTGATTTTTTCTAATTTTTAAAGATTTCACATACTGTTCATATCCAATATCATCGCAATTTATAATTGCTCCTGTTTTTTCATCTCTGTATAAATGTGGATGTCCTTCTACTTTAATCATCACTTAACAGCAATTGCTCTCAATTCTTTAATTCTTGGAGGTTGAGCCTGATTCGTTCCTGACATTACAATTTTAATTGTAAATCCTATAAATTCAGGTAGATTATCAACAGTAAATTGATATTCTTTAAATTGATTATCTAAACTTGGTGTAACTATTGTATCAGGTCTACCATCATTTTTGGATTCATCATCTACAATAAAACCATCATTATTTGTTTTTGTAGTATTTTTAAAACCAGGAAATAGTTCAAATGATTGTTCAACTTCATTAGAATCTGGTCTAACTAAACTATAAAGAACTCTAAAGTCTGACGATTCAGGTCTAAATGCACTTAATAATACTTTTAATGATGTTGCAGGATTTTTAAGATTCACTCTATTACTCATGTAAATTGCAGAATGAGGATCATCAATTACTGAATTTACACGACCATCACTATCATAATTTTCTAAATTAACTGGTCTATCTAATCTATTACCTATAAATTCAGTTTCAGAACCACTAGTTAAGTGTATCATAGGAGATAAATTTTCATCGTTTGAATTTAAATTAAGAACAGTTGTAAATGATTTATTTGATGGTAGACCGATTAAATTTTGATTCTCATTTATTTTAGATGCGACTAATTTGACTTTATCAAATGTGTTGATAGTATTAAGTTGAACATTTTGAAATCCATCATCTAAGTATGATACTTCATTTCCACTCGCACTTGTACCAGAAACACTTCTAATTGATGCCTGTATGCCTGTTACAGCACCTTCCACACCAGTAGGGGTCAATACATCATATCTCGGAACTATAGCACTGTATAGTATATTCTGGGTTGCTCTTACGTTTGATCCACCTACAAATTCATCATGAGTAAATGATAATTGAGGAGAAGTAGCAGTATCAGTGGATCTATTTGTTCCATTTTTAGACCTATCAAAAGTTACATGATAAGTATCAAGATCTATAGGTTGTCTAGGATAATCAACTACTGAAAGACCTGTTGTATCAGTTGTCTCTAATCTTCTTATTGATACTCCAGCAATTTCATGCTTTTTAATTACTGAATTAAGTGAATGATCTATTACAACTGTATTATCAACACCTCTCTGACTATTACCAATGTTTAGTACACCTGTTCCAACAGATTCATATCCTATAATCTCACTTCCAACTTTCACATATCCAGTATTTGCAGCACCGACTGCTATTCCTTCAAAATTAGTAAATTGAGATGTTGATGCAACACTGATAATTGATGTTTCGGTTTTACTTAAATCTGCAGTTATTATAGTTGGTTCTACATCAGATTCAATTTGCCTAATTTTTACTTTATTAGATGTTGAATACATTCCGTGATTGAATTGTTCGACAAACAGTACATTACCTGCATGTGCTCCACCATCAAATGCAACTCCACTAGAACGAATAGCACCCGTGGCACCCATTGCTACAACAGTTCCAGCATCATTAAAATATTTAATTTGAGTTCCATCTTGGAATCCGTTTGAACCATTATCAGCCTGTATATTTGTTAGGAATAATGTATCAATACCATCAATACTTCCAATTGTTATCTGAGCACCCTCACCCTGTCCTCCTTTTGTTCCTACGGTTGAAGTTACAATACCAACTACATCCCCAACTTGATATCCAGTTCCTCTTACAACTGGAGTTGTATTAACAGCTGTTATGGCACCATTACTATCAATAGTATCAATATCTATTTTTAAACCAGAACCTTTACCAGTTATTGCAAATGTTTCAACATCAGAGTCAGTTGTGTAATTTGATCCTCCAATATTCGGAAGTGCAGTTAAGGTTGATACAGAACAACCAACACCTGTGATTACAGCAGTACTTGTATTTTGACCTCCACAAATTTTTCGACCTGGTGTAAGGAATGATCCCATTCCTAAGTTTGTGGTTATACCTATTGATCCTGTTTTTGATAGAGTAAATAAAGGATTATCTATCATTGAAGTTTCATAACCATTACTTTCATCCAAATCTGGATTATTAAAGAATGCTGAACCTGATTGTGATGTGAATTTGGCTTTATATAATTTAAAGGTCATATCTTGATGCTGATCTTCAGTCCAAAGAGCACCATTTTGTGATTTAAATATTGAACCAGCACCATACTGAGTTGAATATATTATAGATGAACCAGGATTTGCTCCTGTAATTGTTGATGGATTTACGGCAGTACCACCATGTCTTCCTGTCCAGACATTGTATGCAACACTTCGTGGTGCAAGTAAGACAAAAGAATAAGATGTACCTGGTTCCAGATAAATTGGTTCAGGGAAAGTAAATTTGGTTGCTTTACTTGCCTCATTTGGATCAGCTTCAATGAGTGTAACTTCATTTCCATTAGCATCAGTACCCTTGGGTTTAAGAGTCCTGCTTCTTCCAATAACTTCCATTGATGGTCTTGCATCTGCAATAGTTGTTCTTATTTCACATCTTATTGGAGAATTTGTCACAGTATCTACTGTTGCAAAATAAACTTCAACCGCAGTTATAAAAGCACCATTTTTATCTTTATTAGCATCTTGAGCACTTGGAGCATTAACATTCCCACCAACTATAAATGTTTGTGCAAGAGGATCAACATTTCTTCTACGTCTTCGTATAGTGCCTCTAATAAGGAAATTTGTAGTGTTGGTTGTTGTTGTAACTGTAGTCTGCCATTCTTCGACTGTTCCTCTAGAATCATATTGTTCCTCTGCAGTTATGACTCCAAATTTTTGTGTTGGTTCTACATTTTCATTTGTAGGACTTGTTGTGACTTTAAATTCTTTTACACCTGTTTGTATTTTAACTGGTGGTGCTGGTTGTGTATGTGGATTACGAATGAAACATGAACCAAGCACATCACCATAAGCATCGGTGATTAATCTTATATCTTTCACGTATGAAGTAGCACCACTTTCTTGACCAACTAGTTGTGCATTTTTTGTAACATAACCAAAATATTTACCTTGTGCTTCCTCAGCTAGTGATTTTGTATCAACATTTAAAACTGTTGATGATTGACTATAATTAGAAGATATTTCTGTTATACCTGAAGTATAAGGATTATTAAAATATGTTTCTGATGGATTATTATATTTTCCAGATTTATGATCTGGTTGACATAATCTAAATTTCATAATTACATTACCCTCTTCATTGAGAGCATGAACTTCCTCTCCAATCTTATAGACACCATTTGATCCAGATACAGATCCATTCTTAGTTGGTGTTATTTCAAGTAATTTTGGAATTACATCAAATATTTTTTGTCCATCAAAGAACACATATGTTTCAACAAAATCAACGAATCCTTCAGATATAAATTGAATATTTCTTGATCTAACAAAATCATCATTAGATGTTGAAGTTAAATTATTTTGCCTAGTAACTGTTGTATTAGACCTTACAATTGTTTGACCCAATTGTACTCTTTCATTTGTCCCTAAACCAAATCGACTTAAATCTCTTCGAATACCACCACCCATTAAGAACTGTCGTCGTACTTCTCCCAGATTTATAATTTCGTTTCTAGTAGTTCCCGTTTGTTGTATATTGTGATCTGCAAGTTGTGTAGATCGAGTCCATCTATCAAATGCAGGATCTAATTCTACTTCACCCTCAAATATAGGTAGCTCATAAGGATTTACATTTATGATATCATTTGTATCTCCACTTATTGTTGCATATGGTTGTGTAATCCACTCAACTTCTTCATAATTTAATGTTACAACATTTCCTGTTTTTTTCACGTTGGTATCAAATAAAGGAAAATCTGTATTGAAATCTAACTGTGAACTTATTGTAATTTCTGCAGGTTTAATTTGAGAGGCAAGTGTATCCCTTGTTCTAAATGGTATTAATTCTTCTGATTCAGGATTTATTTGTATTAATGAATCCTCACTAATGAAATTATAATTTTTAAAAGGATCTGCAAACAAACCACTTTTAAATCTATTTTTACCTTCTTCATCTTGTATTTGTAATGTTTGAGCACTAACTTCTAAAAGAGATAATGTTGTAGTTTCTTCTAAATTTGTTACTCTATCTTCAATATTACCAATATCTCTCATAGTGAATCTTCGATTATCGATAAGAGTTAAAGTTGCATCTTGAGGATTATATAAGTAAGGTGGTAATGAAATTTTTGCAAGTTCCATCAACTCTCCAACCATGGTTGGTGGTTTTGGATCAAGAGATGAAACACCTTTTTCATAGACAAATTCACCAAATTTATTCATGTAAACTGTATCTTGTCTACCTAGATAAAAACTATAACTAGCAGTTGAAGATTCATTTGGTGTAAAATAATGTAATATTGAAGTTCCACTAAAATCTCTTGTGGAGAATTCAAATGGTGATCCTGTATCTGTTGCAGGATTATATACAGAAACTCTTGGTCTAAAATCAAGTGTATCAGTAGCTCTTATATTGAATTCACCAATATCAGGTATGTCTTTTGAAAATCTCTCTTCATCATAACTTCTTACCGTAAATACATCTCCATCATCGGAGGAAACAGAATAATAATCAAATACAACCAATAATTGGGCACTTGGTTCAGAAACATTTCGATTACGAATTAATCTAGAATAATCATAGAATTCATCTTTCTGACCTTTATCTAAGGTGAATGAATTTGTTACATTTTTATATTTTCCAATTGTGATTGATTCAATATTTGTGTTTATGTCTGATTCTTCAAAATGAACTAATTCACCTGTCTGAAATTTTCCTGATGTAAGATAAACTATTTCTAATGTATTTGCTGATGGTGATGATACAACTCTTGCAATTATATTACTATCTTGACTAATTATATTTTCACCAATAATAGCATTGTCTTGTACAGCAACGGTGCTTGTAAATGTTAACTTATCTAATACTGGTGCAGATGCATTCGTTGATTCATAAACTGCTAAAAACTTAGCAACATCTGGATAATTTAAAGATATTTCTTCGTCTTGAACTCTCAATCCATATCTAGCATCAAAAGTGAGACCGTCTGCAATTGAACCACCATTCCCACCTGCAACACTTCCAGATTCTGCATTTTTTGATCTAGTTACATTTAATGTTTGACTTCTGTTATATTGTTTTATCTTGGATTTTACTTTATTTTTAATTAAAGATACATTTACCGTTTTACTATCATTCGCAGCAATATTTGTAAATGTAACAGAAGCACCATCAGTGCCATATGAAAAAGTGTCATTTGTAATTGCCAAGGGACTACCATTACTGGCAGTAGACATGGTATATCTTTCTTGATCAAAAGTATCAAATATTACATCTGAAACATCTGTAATATCACTAGTGTTTATTGTTAATTGATTTGAACTTGCGTTTTTAGATATTTGTTTTGTAATTTTTATTTTTGATTCTGTGAGATCAACATCAGCAATATTAGGATTTAAAGGTACGTACAAAGCTCCTGTGCCTCTGATAACTGGAGCACCAAGAAACATGTTAACTACTTCTGTTCCAGATGTAAGAGATCCATCATATACTCCAGCAACAGAATCAGGTATTAAAGCAAGTGTGATTGTTCCATTTGCATTTATAGATGAGACTGTATTAAATGTATCTAATGTGGATCCTGCTTTTCGATATACAACTAGAGATCCTTTTCTAAGACCTTTGAATCCTTGACTTAATGATGCAGTTGCAATACCAGCAGTTACAGATACTTCAGTTATGGCATTTGGTAAATTAAATTTTTCAATAACCACATCACCTTTTAAATTATTACCATCTCCTATAGATCTTATGTTTTGTGCTGCATATTCTGTTTTTATACCTATTGTTCTAGGAAAATCAACACCATTAATTTGTATCTGTTCACCGACATTAAATGATCCTGAAGTTTCATTCAACGAAACAACTGTTGATCCACCTCCAGCTCCTACAGCAAATCCACTAGCACCACTATTTTTACCTTTAATAAATGATCCTTCTGGTAATTCTGTATTACTTACTGATTGATTTAAGACCAAATCGGTATTTGTTTGAGCATCAAATAATCTTAACTCCCATTTTGTAGTTACATCTTCATATGCAGAGTCCTCCAAATTAAATGAATAAACTCTTGCACTTCCTATATTAGTTCCTGTAGAATTAAAATTATCAAATAATTTTACAATACTTCCCTGAACAGCAGTACCTTTTGTAACGTTATTCAATTTTAATATATTACCCATTTCAAAACCGACACCTATATCACTTCTGATTCCAACATCTCTTGGTTTATCAACATCAATAATTGTAGTTCCTGTTTTTTCAATATCGTATCCTCTTACATAAACTTCACCTGCAGATACTTTTAAACACATCAAATCATCTGATGGTGTGTTTTCTTGTTCAGTTTTTTCATCTTCAAAAAATAAACCATTATTTCCTAATTTATCATTTAATGAATTGAATAAACCCATGTTGAATGGTTCTACACTATAATCACCAGATTCATCATAAGTTCTTCCTGCGATCCAGTCACGAATTTTATTATAGTCACTCTTTGTCTCTATTATCTTGAGTTTTCCTTCATCAAGTCTCAATACCTCAATAAAATCAGTATCATTTTTATCTGTTAATGCTTTTTTAGTTAGGATAAGTTTTATTTTTAATCTATCTGCACCAGGTGCTGCAAAGTTACTAAATCCTTTAGCATTATCAAACAAACTATTATCTTCTTTAGCATTGACAATTAGTTCTTCAATTTGTAGTCCTATTCGGTATGATGGGGTGTTTGTATAATGGTCTAATATAATTGATTGATCTGATACGTTTACAAAAAATCCTCTTATAAAGTATACACCTTTAGAAATAAAAGCAGCAGAACCTACTGCAGTTGCATCTACAGAAATCAAAGATGCAAAAGGAGTGTTGGCAGTTATTGTTGTATTTCCATATACTATATTTTCATTTGAACTTAATGACTCACCATCAGTAAATGAACTGAATTGTGAATCACTACCAGCACTCAAATAATTTACATATAAAGTAATATCACTTACTTGACCTCCATCGGGGAGGGAGACTGATTTTACAACTGCCTCAATCCCAGACTCAGATCCTTTTATTCTTTTTCCTATAAAATTTTTGATATAAACAGATATATCAGTATTGAAATTAGTATTATTTAATTTTACTGCATTATTTTGAATATTAAATCCAACTGCACCAGGTATTACTACTGAACCATCTTTAAAAACGTGATCACCAAACTTTTCTACTTGATTTTGTAATATTGATTGTTGCTGCGTTAATTCTCTAGCTTGCACTGGAAAACCAGGTTTATATAAAACCTTATGAAAGTTCTTTTCACTATCGAAATCATCATAGTATGGACTTGCATTTAAATTGATTTTTTGTGCCATTTGTTTAGAATTCTAGAATAATTTTAACGTCTTCTTTTTGCCTAATGTTTCTTTCAACTTCTTTTCGATTGTCGATGTAAATAACATCTCCAGTCTTTTTATTTATTTCAGGATTAGCAAGTCCATTTGTAAACTCAACACCCAAATTGATCTGTTTATTACCAACTACTGTTGTTATACCAGAAAAATTTGTATTAATATTTTTTGTAAATGATAATGCTCCAGATCCAATTACACTTTCACTAGATGATTCAAAAGGTAAAAGTTTTGCTCTAGAATTCATATTTGCATAATCAGTAGTATCATATGATGTTTGATTTAGATTCAAACTTCTGTCTTGAATGTATTTTAAAACAAAAGTATCTTGATCATAAGAAGCAACAGTTCCTCTTGCCACACCATCAGTAACAGATTGTGTTATTCCTACACCAATCAATGTACTGTAATCAGTAACTCCAGTTATACCAGAGGATAATCTAATGGATGATAAAGAAGAAAATTGAGATCCTGTGGATATTCCTACAACATCATATTTACTTGGATTCTTAATTATCCCTACCTGTGCAAAATGTGTATCAGTAGGAAAATCTTTTGTAGAATCATCAAACCTAGAATAAACTAAAACTTTATCAGCACCAAGTTCATCATAGATGTTAAATCCATGACCCTTTGATGGTGGTATAATTGGTATTAAATTAGCACGAGTTCCAGAAGTATTAAATGCTAAATTACTTAAATCAACCATCGCAAAAGTGTATCCAGAACCTCCTGCAGTTACAATTACATCAGTTATTACACCTGAAGTATAACTAACCAAAGCTTTTGCACCTACACCATCACCTATAATGTCAACAGTTCGTGATCCAGTCTGATTTCCATCATATCCAGATCCACCATTTTTAATAAAAACTTTTTTAATTTGGTTTTTATTAATATCAGAATCTCCTGCCTCTCTTACTGCCTGTATCTGAGCATCAGTCGATGTTGACCAATCATTTGGTAAAACTATATATTCGGTTGAATCAAATTTTACAACATCACTTGGTGAAACTGTAAATAAGTATTTCCATGTATAGTTATCCTGAACACCTGCTGCTGCTGGTTCCAAATCAGTAAATGTTGGTTCATCTTTACTCTGTTCACCAATAGAATCAGTGCTATCAGGAGTTCCTGAACCTCCATTATCTAAACAAATATAAACTTTAAACTCTGAAGTTATAACATAATAATTACTTCGATATAAACTTCCAGTTTTGGAATTGGGTGTTAGATTATTTACACTATAATCATGACGATACATATCGTATCTTGTATTTGCAGTCCATGAATGTTTTTTAACAACTCTCCTAATGTTTGAGGTGTTAATTTTTTTTCCAAATAAAGAAGTATTTCTGTAATGTGTCAAATATTTTTGATTATCTATTGGATCTGGAGTTCCACTTGAATCATTCCAAGTGGTAGTTCTACCAAAACCAGCTATAGCTGGATTAGGTAATCCTAAAAATACATAATAAGAATTATTAGAATCTAATACAGAATCTACAAAATTACTTGCGTTTACTATTCTAAACTGATCTGTTACTACAGCTGGCATATTAATAGTTTTTTAGATATTTATACAACATATTTAAGTTGGTCTTATTTCTGGAATTATAGACCCAGTTTGTTCGAATGTTTTTGGTCCACCAGTCCTTCTCAAAGTTGGATATGTTGATATTCCTATTGATTGGACTAGATCCACTGTAAATCCAGTCACACCTATTGATATTGCGTTTGATCCTCTAGAAAAACCACTTATTTTACCAACAGAATATTTTCCAACAATAGACCCACTTGAAATCATACCTGATACATTGGTATCTGATTTGATAAGACAAGTAATTATTCCAACACCACTTCCAGAATCTTGGAAAGCAGCTACACTGTAAATACTGTCTGCAAAGGAGGTTCCTATTCCAACTGAGTTATTATTATTACCATGAGTGTCTATTCCTATTACTCCAGAACCAACACGAGTATCAAATACATAAATTGGATTTCCAATTGCTATTGGATTGAAATCAGATAATGAACCGTCACGTTTAACAGTAAATTTAATTGCTAATTTGGATGATAGTATTGTTGTTCCAATACCTGTTATAGACCCTGAATTATTTTGAAATGATAAACTACCAGCACTTGGAGTTGTAAGATTTTCATATTTAAATGGTGGTTTTTCAATAATACATTGTGGTGGATTTGTGTTTGTATAACCAGAACCAACAGTGGTTATTGAAGCAAAACCAATTGTTCCACTGGCACCAACAAGTGTTCCTCCAACTGCAGTGAATCCAATTCCAGATGGTGCAGTGAATTTAATTACAGGATTGCTACCTTGTACATAACCTGAACCACCATTTATAATTGTTATTGCAGATACTTGACCTGAATTATTAATTATTGCTGTCACTGCTGCTCCAACTATAGGTTCTTCTGAGTTAATTGATAATCCTAGAGACGTAGTTCCTGTCTCATAATCAAATAAATCCATACTATCAACAAATAAAACTGAATCAGTTGTTGTGATATCACTAATAATTTTCGCAGTCGGTGTAATTCTTGGTTCTATACTCTGTCTTTTTTTAGAAACAATAGTTTTATTGATTATTTTATCTTCTTTCTGCTTTATTAAATTAATTGATCTATCCACACTTGAACTTATACCAACACCACGATAAGCATTTGTTTCTAATTTTTGTGATGTATTTAAATTAAATACTGTTCTTGGATCTTGAGCTTTTATTCCATTTCCCTGAGATAATTGAACTTCATCTCCCACTTCCACAGTTGTTTTTTGTGCAAGATTTACAATAGAATCATCATTTGTAGTTCCTTTATAGAACAATATTGATATATCATCCTCTGGAATTGGTGGTTCTGAAAAACTAATTATATTTCCACCAACTATTGTGTATGATGTTTGTGGATCTTGAACAACTCCATTTACAATAATTAAGAATAGATTCTCAAGTTTAACACTATTAGAAATACTATTAGGATTGAGTTCAAAACTTACAAGTTGGTTATTTAATACTAATGAAAAATTAGTTTCAGATCCATTTTGAAGACTTTTAATAGAATCAATATAGTCAAAATCACCAAATTGCCATAAAGCAAAGGAATCATTATATACTTTATCTATAGATAAAGTTGATCTTTCAACAAGTTGACCTACACCTTTAGCTGTCACTAATCCAACAGCCTCTACAACATCACCTTTTTTAAATCCAAATCCTCTATTCACAATTTCATATTCTGATATTTCAAATAAAGTCGATCCAATTCCCACAGATGCTTTTGGAATAGCATTAATTTTTAAATTAGTTCCTGTATCTGTAGTTGCTCCAAATCCAAGTCTTGATACACCAGTGACAGACAAATTAGAATATGATGGTTGTGAAACAATTATTTTAGGATCTTTATAACTCTTACCACCACCTACAAGTGTATATGCCAATGTTCCACCTGCACCAACTGAAGCAGTTATAGTTGCACCACTACCAACATTCACTCCAACATTGACACTGAATATATCATCAGATAATTTTGTAACTGCTGTGCTGATACCAGCTACTGGATCTGTAGATCTTGGATATGGATGTACAGTTTGGAAATTATCTTTCGAACAAGAGAATGATATACTACCAGTTTCAATTGTAACATTACTCGAATTAGTTAATCCATGATTAGGAACTGTTAATTTCAATACTCCTGTAACTGGATTGTAAGAAGCATCTATAGGTGTTAAATTACCTGAAATGGCATTTGTATTCGCAGATACGAAACGATGATCATATCCTACATCTATTACTGTTACTCCAATTGATACTACATCATTATATCCAGATCCAAAACTCAAATTAGTAAAGAATGGATATACATTTCCAGAACCTTGATAATTGAAAGATGTTGGTTGTGTTCCAACTCTTACACCAAAAACATTTGTTGATGCTATTGAAACTACTTCATACTCATAACTCCTCAAAGTAAGACTAGGAGAGAATACAAAACCTTGAAGTATTGCAAAATCATTTGAATTTATAAATTTATGCTCATTGACAGTTCTAATTGTCATGATTCCAGTTACATTATCATAAGTAGCAGTCTGAACTCCTAAGTTACCTCCACTGTAAGATGTACCTACAATACTTGTTATTGTTCCACCAGCACTAGTAAGTGCTTTAACTCTTGAACCTACTAAAGGAGCATATCCTAATCCATTAATTGTATTACCTATAGAAACAGGAACACCACCTCTAGGTAATTCATTCGTATTAATATTATTAGAAGTAAATATAGATCCATCACTAGATGTAATTCCAGTAAATACAACTGTTGTTACACCAGTAGCACCACTACCACTTTCTATTATTTTAAAATTCTTATTGGGATTAAATTGCGTCGATGGTGATTGGAAAACTCCATTAACAAATAATATTCCACTACCACCAGTAGTTCCTATTCCAATTGTATTTGCACCACCAACTTTCAAAGTAAAATCAGATTTTATTCCTGTAAACTGATCTGATACATCATCAAAAATTGCATTTGTATCATAGTTATTCCTTAAGTAAACTCTTCCAGAGAATTTAGTTTTAGGTGGATTTAGATCATTTATAGTTTTTGAATTAGAAAGATCACCTCTTGGAGGTTTAGTGAAGAATAAATCTCTTCCAGTAACATTGTAAGATCCTCTAAACACAGTAACTGTTGTTCCATCAGAGTGTGTGGCTGCTGAACTTCCAACGAAAGATCTTGTAACCTCAACTGTATTAAATGTTCCCGAAGATCCAACAGGACCTCCACCAGTTGTTGCAAATCCAACATTTGTAATTTCTACAAATTCATCATCTATTTTTAAAATATCACTTGATGTTAAAGTAGATATTCCACTTAGGTGAATTATACTAGTAGTTGTACCAACAGATCCTGATAAATTATGACTTAAAGTATGAGTGACATCACTTCTTATTAAAGGATATTGTCCTACCTCATCAAGTGAAATTAAAAGTTTTTCATCTGCTTTTGCCATACTAAACTCATGAATATTTCCTTCACCCAAACTTGAGAAGGAAACTGCAGCACCAGATCTTGTGGTCGATATAAAGAATGAATTGGTAGTGACATCTCTAGCAAATACAGTTGTTGGCAATTGACTGATTGTTGATATTCCACCAGATTTAATTTCAAATTGCATTGGTGTTGATCCAAGACCAACAATTGAACTATTTGGTTTGTATATTAATTCTTCATTCTCTCTAAAGAAATGATTGTTTATTGAAAACTGACCAGTTACTGAATTTAAACCAACTGAATTGGGATTAAAAACTTTTCCGAAAATTGGTATAGAATTAACTTTTGGTGTAAATTGTGTTTTCTCTATTCTATTTCCAGAAATAGAATTATATAATTTAACAGAATTACTTTCAGTTATTACACCGTATGTGTGATCTTCTGGAGTATTATCTGTATCCATCTTTGTATAAAAACAATGATTTAATGAAACCACTGTTGATATTCCTGTTGAATTATCAGGATGAAACTCAAGTTTAAAGTTAGATCCAGAAAGAGTAGCACCAAAAGTTCCCAACCCAGAAGAAGGATCATATTCTGATATATAATCTTTTGTAACGGATAGTGATCCAGACTGCTGTGCATAAGCATCTGTTCCATCGTGAAGGAATAAAACTTCATGAATAGCTTTAGAAGATCCTATACTAACCTCTACAACTGATTTTACACTATTGAAAAGAGCAGAATTTAAATTAAGTAAAGTGGATACTCCAACATTACTTGATGATATTCCTGTATATAAAGAAGTTCTCTCGCTTCCATCAGTTTGATCAATGGATTTAAATCTGTAAGTTTCGGCAGAAACACCAGTTGTTCCAATTCCTATTACCTTTGTCTTTAATTTTAAAGTATTTGATTCATCATTTTGATAACTGAGTATTAAATTATTACCTGATATATTTGATGTCACAATACCCAATTTATTTGTAGATAATTCATTCCTTTGAGTATTGAAATATGCTTCAGTAAAGAAAGTATCTGTACCTGCATGAGATACAAAACTTTCAACTAAATTCATTTCTTTAGTGACATCATCAATTACATGTATTGTTGCATATAGAGATTCAAATTCATTAACTGGAACACTAATAATATTAGTTGTTATTCCTGCAGGGCAAGATTGAACAAATGAATTTAAATTAATTGGTCCTATAGTAGTAGTTCCTACTCCAGTTGATGATGTATTAAATTGAGATGAAAATATTTTTAAATCATAATCAACTTCATTTTCTGGTATTGGACTTGTTTTTGGTATAAATCTTAAAGTATTTTTAGATGAAGAGGTTGATTCATCTTCATTAAGGATAAAATCAACAAAATTATCATCTATAGTGTTAACTCCATTTCCAGAATTTATTAAATTAGATTTCTGAACTAATATATTTTTATCTCCATTACTTAATAAAAGTAAATTGGATATTTGAATTTTGTTTATTTTAGAAACACTTTTAGTAACTATAGTAAGATCATTAAATAATTCACTAATAGTAGAGTTTGAAAATTCAAATAAATCTAAGAAAGAATCAGGAGTTCCCTGTAAATTTGAAAATTCATCAGAAATATTATCTATCACTAAAACATCATTTGTTTTGCAATCAACGAAATCTGATAATCTTAATTCTTTAAATTTTATAAATCTACTAGCTTCACCAACAATATCAACATCTCTTGCAAGATCTATATTTTTTATTTCATCTACTCTTTTTTCATCAAATAAATCTACAATAATATTAACAGAACTAGTTGATCCTATTCCAGCATTAGTAGTCGAAGTTATACCAGTATCAGCAAAATTCTTCATGCCACTTGTATGAAGTAAATTATTTACTGTTGTTCTTAAATTCTTCCATTCAATTGGACTTTGAATAGAGTATGACATATTTTGATAATAATCATTATCTGGCATTACCTGAAAATCTTCACTCAATTTTCCTATATCAGTATTCCAATCAAGATTTTTTAGTATAGAAAAATCAGTTTTTAATCTTCCTTTGTTTTTCTTTATGTTTGATATTTCTGCTTGACTCCCAGAATTTTGACCAATTAAAATATCACCAATTTTTAATTTTTTAGTTCCAAAAATTTTTAATGTACCAGTATCATTTTTTACAACTTCAGAATCAGTTTTACTACCATTTATGATTAATTTTTCACCATCATCAAATAAAGATTGATTTTGAGTTATAAAGAAAGTAGGATAATCTGATTCATTAATTACATTTGCAAATGTTTCTACAACTGTTTTTGCTATACCAGTATTTGAAGTAAGAGTGCTTACATCAATTGTAACTTGTCCTTGTGCACTAACGTTAGGGTCATATCCTGAAACGTTTAATAAATTAAACCCATAATCACTAGAGTTAAATCCTGATCCACCAACACTAACTTTTTCAATACCTTCAATGAAAACCTTATCACCTGAAGCAAATGGGTTTATAGGAAATACTGGATTAGGTGTAGCTATTCTACATGTAAAAATTCCTGTTCCATTAGATATTACATCAGTAATAACAATACCATTATTATTATTAGTTGTTCTTAATGTTATTGTTTTTGATGGTAACCCAACAGGTCTTTCAATAATATTTACAGATGAAATACTATTTTCTAACATGGAAAGTTCTAAAAATCCACTATCTATTTCTTTACCCGTATCGGTGTCAACAACTATGATATTAGGTGTTTCTATAAAATTAGATCCACCTTTAGTAACACTAACAATTCCTAAAGTATTTGTATTAACTATGCTTACAGTATCTGCTATGAGACTTTCAGGTTCTAAAGTTTTATCTGATGAATATTCAAAACCTTCATTTATTATTCTGACTTGTTCAATGTTTCCAATTGTATTAGATAACGGAATTATGATAGAATCCTTTCCAAGAGAACTTCCTCCGACTCCAATGAAATTAGGAATTTTCTTATAATTTGATCCACCAGAAATAATATTAATGGTATTGATCGGACCTTTTGCTGTTTTTGAACTAGTATTATATTTTAATACATCACAATCTGTAGAATTGTAAGATAATTTTTCTGGAATATCTTTCAGAAAAACACTAAAACTGGTATTATCAATTTTATTAATTTTGAAAGTTTCATTATAAAGACTATCAACAAAAGATATCTTAGAGTAATCTTTTACATCAGTATCAGTAGTACTGATTGCTCCTGATTTTTCTAAATTATAAAATAATTCATTTGGTATACTACTACCATATCCTATTGTCAAGGCAGATCCTACTGAACCATTTGATCCAGATGTAGAAATACTGAATATTGTAGATACACCAACAGATATGAAATCATTTCTAAATTCTTGATCATAATATATTTTAAAATTATATCCAGATAATGAAGAATCTGAAAGGTCAAAAATTAAATTATTATTCTTAACTACTTCTACTCTTGGATTAATTAGGGATATGGATTGTGATGTTCCTCCTGTAGATCCTATACCAGTTACATTTGGAATATCTTTTTTAACATCTAATTTAGTCTCACATAATTTTATATTATCATCATCAACTTTGTATACAAAATAATTTTTATTATCTAATCCCTCTGGTAAAATATTGGAATTATATTTAATTTTATCACCAATTTTTAAACCATGATTTGCAATATTAATTGAATTGGTTAAAGTATTAATTCCTGAAGAATTGAAATTTATAGGATCAAATAAAATGTTTCCTGTCAAAGAATCTCTTGAAACTTTTATTGAAGTTGATGTTCCAATTCCTACTGATAAATTAGATTGAAGTGTTAATGATATTTGATCATCATTTTCTAATTCATGAGATTCTATTGTGTTTATAGTTGTTTTTATTCTTTCAACTTTTGAGGTTACTTCACTAAAAACTGTTTCAAATAGATATCTATCACGCAAACCTTCAGCAATAGTTGGTACAGACATAAAATGTATTTCACTAGAATTAATTTCAGTTTTAATTCCAATAGAATTTATATTTTTATTAACAACATATAGTGTTTCTGGTAAATTAAATTGGGAAATGCCATTATCTTTAGATATTGGTATATTTTCACCACCAGCTCCAGTCGGTGTTGTAAATTTAATTCTTTGATTTGTTTTGAAAGGATGATTTTCAATATAAATTTGTTTTACGGGAACGTTTCTTATAATGTTTTGATTACCAAAAAAGAATGATAGAGTATTTTCAGACCCATCATCAGTCCCCAATCCAACTGTTTGTGATGGGTTAAAAAATACTTTTTCATTTAAATTAGATTCAAAATATGGTAATGATTTGTTAATTGAAAAACTTTTTGGTAAATATATTACGTCAGTCCCTGATGGGTGAGTAGTTCCATAAGGAGAAGATGCGTCTCTTTGAATGGTTAGAACATTTATATCTTTATAGATGTTTAATATTTTTAATGTTTCAGTCCCAATTCCTATACTACTACCAACTGAAACTGAATCTGGTATATTAGAAACAAATATTTCAGTTGTAAAACCAGCTGATGGTGATCCTGTAATTGTAGAAATTGTAGTTGAAGTAAATGTGGATACACCTATTGTAAATGAATTATTTAATTGTGATATATCTGTTGATAATCCTGATATTTTAACTTCATCATTATTTTTAAAATTATGATTAATATCCGTGAAAAAGTTTATTTTATTCTCTGACCATGTAATAACTGCATTAGTGTTTATACCAACTTCAGTAGTAACTGTTGAAATAGATTTACCATCTACCTTAGAAATTATTGATATTAATCCACTACCTCCTGAACCATCATTATTAAAGTTTAAAAATTCATTTACTTTATAGTCTGATCCTCCAGAAACTACATTAACCCCTGTTACAGAACCAGAAGAAACTGATGTTATTTCTATTTTTTGATTTTGTATTTCATTCGTTTCTACAATAAAATCGTTATTAGCAAAATCATCCGCAACTTTATATGGGAAAGTATTTCTAATTAAATTATTTGAATTAAAGTCAAAATTAGTTTGTAAGTTGTTTTCTAAATTATATTCTATAGATTTAGATCTATAAGAATTACCTAGAAAGTAAGGAAATGTTGGAACGTTTAAATTACCAACTGTTGCGTGATACACGTAAACACCATTTGGAAACTCTTGTGTTTTCTCAAATCTACCATTATGTTCGTCCAAATCACCAACAGAACTATCAAATTTGTAATCCTCAATAAAGAAACCACCAGTAAATCCAGATGGTCTATCAATTACATTAGTGATATCTTCAACATAACTTGATACTAATTTTTTAACTGTACCTGAATTACTAGTATTATCTTCAGGATTTTCATATGCAAAAGGACCATATATTGGATTTCCATCATAAGCCCAACCTATTAATGATGATGGGATGGTATTATTTTCATTGAATACTGTAACATCATATCCAGTAAAAGAATATTTTAATTTATTTTCAGAATCTTCTAAAAGTTGATAATTATCCAGAACACTATGTTTGTTAACTGTTAACGATCTTACCTCAGAATCAAAAAATGCATTTTGGCCTGCAGATTTAACATTAATTGATGTATCTGTAGAATAACCAATTCCAGCATTTACAATAATCACACTAGTAATTTGATTATTTACTATAATTGGTCTTAATTTGGCACCTGCACCTTTACCTGTAGGATCTATTACATCAAGATCGGGGGTAGAGAAATATTCTTGTCCAATAAATGAAGTTACGATACCAGATATTCTTCCGTTTATTACAGTCGGTTTAAAAGAAGCATTTTTTCCATTTTTTAATGTTATGATTGGTTTTTTATGATTATTAATAACTGTTGAACCATATCCTGTACCTTCTTCATAAAGATAAGTTTGTTCTATAGTTCCTCTAACTATTGGAGTAAAATTAATAGATGGTGTCAATCCTGCACCAATTGTACTAAATTCCGCAAAAACTTTTATATCAGAAAACTTAAATTCTTGAAATCCTGATCCTTGTGAACTTAATATGACTTCTTTTCTTCTTTCATAATTTGAAATAACAGTAGCTCCTATTCCAGCATCACTTAAACCAAATGAATTATCATCTTTGAACAATACATAGTAACTGTTATTTGTATTGAGTCCAGAAATATTTCCACTATATTCAACTAAATCACCATCTTCAAATCCATGATTTACAAATTTTATTAAATTACTTGTTGTAGAAATTCCAGTTGGCTTAACCGATAATTTTCTATTAGTATATCCACTACCACCATCTATGACTTTAACGTCTAAAATAGTTTTTCTAGGCCCTACTTTAAATATGTGATCTCCATTAGCATTACTACCATTGAAATTAATTGTTCCAATTCCTGCATTTAAATCAGAAACTGTTTCATATAATTCTATTGTTATACTATTAATAACTTTTGGATAGTAAACTGACTGATTAACTAAAACTGAGGTTCCTATTCCAACTCCGATTCCTTTATTAAAATTAGAATCATATACTATAGGTTCACCTTGTATAAAATTATGATCATTTTTAAAAGTTATTCTCGAATCTGGACTACCTACAGTGGTAGTGTTTATTCCTCCACCAGATGTAGTAGGTCTTGAATCAAAGAACTCTTCTCTAAATCTGTCTCCTATAACTGGTTCTAATACACATCCAGTTCCATTTCCACCAGTTACACCAATAGAAATAACATTATCAATATCAAAATTTTGAGGATCAACAAATACATCTATAACTTTACCACTTACAACTGGTTGAACCAAAGCTGTTGATCCAATTCCAGATGATATTGATATATTAGGTAAATTAATTATATCAAAACCATCTCCACCACTTAAAACTTGAACTTTATTTAAAGGTCCAAAAAATATTTTATCATTTGATTTATAATTAGATATTTCAACACCGTTAATCAACATTCCAGTTTGACCAACAGGTGTTAATTCATTATCCCCATTAGATATATTTTGTTCTAATGGAAACTTTTTAATTAATTTTTGTGCACCAATTACTCTAGATTTTTGAGAAAATAAAATAAAATTATGAATTCCATCATTTAAACTTTTTGAAAAAGTTATATTCTTTCCATCATCAATACCTGAAGGTGAACCATATAAACTTATACTTTTTTCACCTACAACATCAACAAAATAAGATCCAGTGTTTAATCCTACAAGAGAATCACCATTAGAATAAGTATAAAAAACTTTATCTCCAGTTCTAAAAGGAACTTCATTTGCAAAATTTATTATAGTAAAATCAAGTTGATCTGTAGTATCTCCAGAAAGACTTCCTCCATTAGAACTTGATAAATTTAGAGAAATATCTTTAATATTTGCATTTATTTCTTTTGAAAATTCAGATGTACCATTAACAAAAGAAGGTAAAGAATTTGATGTCACATATGAAGTTTCATCTTCAATATAAACATTTTGAATATCAGATGTTATTACATCATTACCAAATTCAAGTGGTGCTCCCGAACTTCTAGCTTTGTTTATTTTTTTTCTTATTTTATAAGATGCACCTTCCTCAAAAGTAAAACTAATTTGATCTAAAGTAATGGAATTATCATCCTCAGTTATCTGATTTACAATAGCTGGAGATATATTAGAATTTGGAGGAAACAATACTCGGTTTGAATCCCTATCAACTATTTCAACAAAATCACCCAATTTTAAACTTGATCTATCAATTTTACTTGATAAGTAAATTGTCCCAGATTCTATACGATCTATAAAATATGATACACTGGTATTATAAATCCATGAATTGCAAAATTTTTGCTTATATGTTTTATCTGTAGTAGGATTCTCTACTTTATCACCAATACTCTTTACAGAAATTATCTCACCTTCTTCCACATCAACATCACCTTCTTGTTCAAATTCGGATAATACTCCTGTTAATCTTAATACTACTTTTTTATCCAAATCTCCATCTTCAAATCCAAAATATGTTACATTTGATCTAATATCCTGAATGGGAGATATAGGACTAGTAACTCCTGTACAATTTAAAAATTGATTTATTGTTTTATCGGTATAAGTTATTGTATTCACACCAGATATAACTGTTCCTGTTACTCCAAATCCTATTGTAGAATCAACTGTTATTACACTAGATCCAACTGATACATTTTCTATAGACTTTGTATTTGGGACAACCACAAAATCACCTGCTACATCAGAACTTTCATCATATCCAACGAATAGTCCAATTTTGTAATAAGTTGTTATTCCACTCAATCCAGAATCTATTCTCTCAAAAGGTTCAATTTCAGATATTGATGCATTAATATTGATATCAAGATCACTTCTAAAGAGTGTCTGCCCAGTTAAACCTTTAAGTAAAGACTGTCCTTTAAGTTGTATTGGATCACCTTCTATTAATTCTGCTACACAAACTCTTCTTCTAACATAATTTGCAAATGATGGTTTTATTAACCTGTCCTCTAAATTCAGAATTGTAGGTGTTATTCCATATAAAACATTAAATAATATTCTAAATGATTCTTCAGTTCCTTTTGTTTGATATAATGACCTTGCTTCACCTATAAATGTACCAACATCCAAATCTGTTTGAAATTCTGTTTCCTCTAATCCAGGTAAAAATGTTTTTTTGAATTTTTTATAAAATTGCTTTAAAAATAAAGAACTAAGATTTTGAACATTTGAAGATATTCCATGATCTGCTGATACTGAAGTGCTAAACAACAAATCTTCATTGCTCGAATCTGAACTATAACTTGTAATACCACTAAATCCACGAATACATCCAGTAAATTTATTTGTAGTTATACCAGTATATGTAATAATTTCATCATCAATTTTAAATAATCCATATTGATTAGGAAATCCTTTTGTAGATGAAACAACAATTTCGGTTGTTGTAGTTGCAATTCCAACTGATAATTTTGCACTATCTACTATTACTTCAGGAGTTAAATTTTGAATATTTAAATATTGATCTAAATTATCAGATATGTCAGTAGGACCACCTTGATATTCTTGAGAAGTATAATATTGTTTTAAAAAATCAACCGTCAGAGGACTTTCATCCCTAATAAAATTAGGAAGTTGGTTAGATATGACATCTTGTATTTTTACTTTACTTACAATACCTGTTTGTATCATGTTCTAATTATTTTACCGTTTGGATAACTTGATGAATAAAAATCTCTGGTAAATTGTACTCCAGAAACTTCGTCTCCTGATGATATTACATCTCTAACCATATTTATTGTACTATTTGAAACGTCTAATGAAACATATAAATCTTTCAAACCAACTACATCATTAGATCTTGGAAAAACTTGAACCTCAACTATATTATTTGGTTTAACAGTTGATTCAAAATTAATTGTCGATAAATTTACTTCACCTTTCTCATAGTCTATCGATCCTGCAGATGATACTACAACTCTAACTGTGCTATCATCTAATATTTTAATTATTTGTAAAATACCAGTTTTTTGATCAGAATTGGGAACATCAGTTAAATATAACACTCCAGATTCACCAAAAATAGTAAATCCAGTTGATTTTATATTATATCCATTTAGATTAACATAAAATTTATTTCCAAAACATAATTCATATTGTGCAAATCGGTTTATTGTTACTTGTAAGTTCCTTCTCATTCTAATTTTAGTAATATTTGAGGTGATTGCCTGATCTGTGTCATCAATTACCTTCAATAATTTACTATATTTTAATCTACCACCAAATTTGTTTAAATTAATTGATTTTGAATACGTATTTAATGTATTTACAATATTTGCCTTTAATGAATCTGCTGCTGTAACAAGAGAACTGTTATAATATACATTTGAATCAATTTCAATATATAATAATTTTAAATCTATGATTTTTTGGTTAATTCCAGATATGGAATATTGTTTCAACTTGGATAAAATTTGATTTTTAGAAAAATCCGATACTAAATCACCATTTTTAGGTTTTATACTAATTGCAACTGTTCCAAACTCTGGTGGATCAAGTTCTTCCCCACCAACTACTGAAACTGATTCTGTATTAGGGTAAATTTTCTTAATTATAGCTTCATAATCTCTAGAAGTCACAGCTCGGTTCTGTGATGAATATATTAGAGGTGAAAAATACTTAACAGAATCAATTGATTCAATATTTCCCCCATTTTGAGACTTTATTAATGTTGAAATTGAAGGAGTTGAAGATAAATTGACTAAAGTTGTTCCAGATTGAAGTCTTCCTGAGAAAGAAAACCTTTGAGCACCATTTCCATCTTCACCATCAGTAGTTATGTACCTAACTGTAATAAAATCTCCGTCTTTATTTGCTCCAGAACCTAATTTTTTACCAAAATATCCATCTCCAAACTTTAATTCATACTTTTCATCCTGTATTTCCTTAATTAAATATATTTTTGAACTTGAATCAATACTTACAATATCATCTACCAAAGAATACTGTGATCCATCTCCACTATCACCACTATTTTTAACATAAACTACAATTTTTGAGGTATCGATGAAAGGATTGTCTAAAATAAACCTTTGGTCAAGTGATCCATCGTACCTAAATGTCTTTTCAAGATAAGTTCCTTGATAAACATTAATACTTTCAAATTTTGCAACCCCATCAACAACATTTGCACTAATAGGTTCAGTAATTGCAAAAGTATATGTTTCATTATCTACATCTCCAGTGCATACTATACCTGGTTGTAAGGTCACCGAACTCACATTATCAGTAATACTAGCATCAAATGATATCTGTGCGTTTGCTGCCGTTCTAGACCTAGGTGTGTAACCTATATTTCCTGCCAAAGATACAACATTTTCTCTCAAAGTAGCAGAATCTAGAAAAGATTCATTGACAACCATGTTTGAGTTGAATGCTGTGATATAAGTATTGTATGCTAAAGTGTCAATTAAGACAGAAAAGTTTGAACCATCAAAATCAAAGTCCGTAAAGTTGGAATTTGCTCTTAGATAATCTTTAATTGATGTTTTTATCTGATCGAAATCAAGATTTGTAAAATTAGAAAAAGGCATATTACCTTGTTGCCTCTAATATGAATGAATATTCTTGAGTTGGGAACTCTTGACCCACAATGTCATATATTACAGTTACTTCAAACTGATTTGAATCAGGAAATGGATCGACTTCAACCTCTACATTATCAACTCTTGGTTCATAATTCTCAACCGAAGTTTTAATTTGGTCTTGAATGATACCAGCAGTACCAGAATCTACAAAATCAAAAAGACTTTTATACACATCAGACCCAAAATCAGGGTTGAAAAATTTTTCGGTGGGTATAGTCTCTACAATATTACGCACAGATCTACTTATAGACCTTTCATTTTTGAGAATTGGTAAATCTTTTGTGACTGGATGGGGTGAAAACGATAAACTTATGTCTTTAAATGCTCTCGATACCCTTTTAATTGCCATGAACCAAGTTTTATATTTATTTATACCTGTTCCTAGACATTTTTATTTACCTTCTTCTAAGTATTGAGGTTTTTTCTCCTCTTTTTCATCAAAGTAGGCATCACCATCATATTCACTGATCAATTTTCGACCTTTTTTTGTAAATTCTTCCGATTTATCTACTTTAATAATCATTTTTTTTACCTGTAATAATTTATTTATCCTAATTCTGGTGCATCATCAATATTTTTTGTAAAGTCTTCTGTATAAAAATTTACACTTCCCGTATTTGCAGTATTTCCTGCTCCAATTGCAGTATTAATTTCATTTTGATTTAATATACTAACTGGATCTTGCCTTTCTTTTGACGTTTTCCAAAAATAATTATCTTCTGACCCTAATCCGTCACGATCATGACCATTCTCTACCTGATAGTACACGGTTGATACTTTAAAATCAGGAATCTTAGGTGTCTCAGGAGTGATACTGTTGTCATAGATCCTCATTCGGTTGTTTGGATAGAGACAAAACTGTCCATTATCCAATTCTAATAAGTTATGAGACTTATGTTCGGCAGGTTGTTCACTGGTTGAGTAGTCAATCGCATCAACATCTGAATGATAATTGTCAAGAGTACATATGTACGTGCCCGTCTGATTGCCATAGTCTCTTGTATAGACTTCATAGTGCATTGAACCGATAAACTGCTTTTGAACGGCAACAACTCCATAGTCCATACAGTTCCAAAACTGTAGATTATGAAGTGTCATATCAGGATCGGGTATTTCTGGAGACGAGAGAAACGCAGAAATCGGTAACTTATCAAACATTGCTGCATAGTCAGGTAGATAAGTTTCAAAATAAAAGGCACGACCAGGTATACTCTTTGCAGATACCCAGACTCCTTTGACAAATTCACCATGACCATACTTATGGTCGGTCAAGTATTCTTTTCTTACCCATACCTCATAGGAGGGTAGATTTGTAATTAATGTACTCATTCTTCGTGACCATTTTGAATTTCAGTTGTTAAATCGAGAGGGTTTGGAAGTTTGCCATCATAAAACTTTTGTGCCAGATCTTCCATTAAATCAAAATACTCCTCCGTGGTCAGGTTCTTACCAAGAATCTCCTGACCTCTTCTTACCTTATATAACTCTTGTTTTTTCATGCCCGACTCGAATTCGTGGGTCACACCAGATTTCAAATCCTGCTTCGATTGCGTCGAGACAAAACGAGACATCCTCGCCGCACATGTCCTGTACCTCACCAGACTCAAAGACCTGCATCTTCGGTGCAAACCATGGATAAGGTATTCCTTTGTTCTCAAATACACCATGACGAATCAATAACCATCCGAAACCTGTATAATCTACGGTGAACGGTTTCTTACGTTTTGATATACTGTCGATGGTTTCGTGATTCATCACACCACCATTATTACGAAAATCGTCTTCCTCTAACCAATGTGCCACCGAGGTAGTCTTACCATCTTCGGTACAATACCAACCTGCAACAATTTCTCTCTCCTTCTCACCTTCTGGGTTTGCATCTAAAATTAACTGAAAGAACTTCTCTGAATTAAAAACAATGTCAGAGTCAATCCATAACTGATAATCATACTTTAACTTACCATCCCATGGAATTTGATCTGGTCCTCGAAGTACGTTTGCACCAAGACACTTACAACGGGCAAAATTGACCATTGATGAATAATCTTGTGATATCTGTATACTTGCTCCTGACTGTACCAAGTCGAAACATAATTGTACAAAACTTTTTAAATAGTTGTATGATACTCCTCTACCTGGTAGACAAAAGACAATTGCCTTTCCTTTTATCAATTCTTTTGCTCTCTGGTAGTCCCATTCGGGTTTTTTTTGCACAGCAGGAGTCGCTGCTTTTACTGTAAATCCTTTAGCCATAATAGAATGCGTTCATTTCAATTATATACTATTATATAGTGGTTGTCAATAAGAAGATTCATAAATTGTAGAGTCTTCTATACTCATATCTTGTATCTCTGTATATGTAATTTCTTCCTTCCAATAAGACGTATATAACTTATTCCATATAATATCAAACTCCTCTTCATTTAAATTCTTAAACAAACATTTATCATTCAAATAAATGTGGTAACTCTTCTTAGTCATCTTCTTCGGGTGAAATACAGAAACTTGGTTCTTCGTCATACTTTCTTTCATAGTCATAACCATCTACAACAACAACTGGGGCAATGACACTATGAAACTCTCGAAAACATTTTTCTCTATTTTTTGCATACTTACGTGGTTCTTTCTTTTTAGTCATCCTTTTTGAGAGTAAGGTAAATACCATCTATATCTAAATTCCATTTTAACACAATATCTTCATACCAGTCAAGTTCATTCATAACCTCTTCGGGAATTGCCATATAATATCTGTCTGTTGCTGGATCAACCTCTATAGCAGAATAAACTTCGTCAAAATTTTTTTTCATTTCAGAAAACCTAGTGGTCGTTTTTATATATGCGAAAATTTTTTTTGACTCGTGGAATTTATATCTGTCTTTCGTAACACTTTGTAGGTTAGGTTCCCATGCCGTTTTTATATACGGGGGCATCAACCCCCATAACTGCTGTATTCACGAACGAATGACTTATGCCATGGGATATGCCACCTCCCGCACATATCCGTTTTCTGCCTTGATAAACTCATTTAATAAACCTACGTTTAGATCTGGATCATCAAAGTCAATCTTTGCACACCCATCGACGCCCCACTCTGCCAACTCAATTACAAACTCTGCCCAGTCTGCACATATGCATGCCATGTTCTGAAAGTTGTCAACCTGAACGATTCTGTTCATTACTGTCTGAGTTTTGGTCATTTAGGGAAATTGTTTGTTTATACTATTATTATAATACCCCACCCATACGAATGGGGTAACGAATGGACAGTTGTTAAACCGTCACACTAGGTACATGCTGAGAGGTTTGGAAAATACTACCATACGATCATAAAAGTCAATCGTTGCCGTGGTGCGTCCATCATGTAGGAACCACTGCCAGTTCTTTTGAAATACGGATACACCGAAAGCAACCTCATCTAAGAACGCATTAAGTCTGGATTTTGTGGTGTTAGTCTCCCATCCGCATGAACTGATCCATGCTTTACCTTTGCTGTGGTCATAGTCTGCAATGCGATGCCCGTGTAAGTAAACGGAACTTAGGTTCTCTGCCTTGTCATAACGAACCATTGTATTTGCTTTTGTGAAATTCTGCTTGTAACGGATTGCTGAATTCATTTGCTGTTCAATTTTACGCATGTTGGGAAGAGGGGGTGAATTGCTTATGTACTTATTATAACCGATAAGTAGACGGTGTGTAGTGGGTATGTGCCAGTAATTAAACTGGCATAATCCCTTTGACATCGTTTGAAAGTATGGTAGACTTACCATTACATACGTTATCAATTAGATTGTCGAATGTCTGCACGTCCCAACCTTTCTGCTCTGCCACGTCGTTTGCGTATGCTTCCATTAATACGTCGTATAGGTAGTCATACTGAGATGGTGTTACTTCGATGTTAATTCCTTCATTTAGTCTCATGCTGCCACCCTCCCAAATCTTTCTGCATAATAACCGATGTTTACATAGTCACGTTTGAGAGTGCAGATCTCCATTATCTGTGCCAGTACCTGTATATGGTCTGTAGTGTAGGCATCAGTATTGCCCCACTCTTTAACGGGAATCTCATTCTCAACGTCCATAGTCGTGCGTCCGTTTGCGTCCTCAAATACTGGCATACTCATAAAAGTGCCGTCTGCATCGATGTAGAATCCCATTCCGAAGACTGGACTAAAATGTATTTCTGGTTTGGGCATAGGTTGGGAACTCCCTTTGTTTATACTTCTATTATAATACCCCACTACTACGAATGGGGTATTGATTGTG
>CENH01003906.1_pt1 | contig 36052 bp, 26 predicted proteins | sample 530171 | NCBI WGS metagenome assembly CENH01 (sample SAMEA2591132, study PRJEB7988) | marine metagenome | biome: marine biome (ENVO:00000447); feature: deep chlorophyll maximum layer (ENVO:xxxxxxxx); material: saline water (ENVO:00002010), including plankton (ENVO:xxxxxxxx) | depth 70 m | reverse complement strand
GTTGAGCCAGTCTTGCACTTCTCTTCGTTGATATTGCGGCATGATCATTCTCCTTAACAAAAAGAGAACACCATGCCGTAGCTAAATTATGAATTGAATGTGGGGATTACCGTACGCTCACGGCTTGTTTATTTTATGCCTGTCTTGTTAAGTTGGCCCAGAACAAATTAGCACACTAAACCAATCAAATCTTCAGCTATCACATTAAGTTATTATGCTTGTTTGAAAACAATCCTTGGCTTCAAAAGCAGCCAAAAATAAAGCCCCTGCTGATAGCTTAAAAACAATAAAAAGCCCCGCTAGTGCGAGGCTTTGGATTCAAATGGAAAATCATTTAGGTATTGAGTCGTAAATCCACGGGCTTACCAGATGGTCGCAACTCAAGTCATTTGGGAGCCTAAACCATTCAAGATTAATGTATCCTAATGGAATTTTAATTTTAGGCTCTTCATACGGATACACCCAATAAAGATCTTCATTTTCCGAGTCTCTTCCAATATTTAGATGAGTTTCGAAAGCATCAGTATATATAGTCAACAAATAGAATTTGCTTGGACTAGATCCACTGACTTTAGATTGCTTTATGTTATCGAAACTTCTAACAAAACTAATTGAATCTAATTGCTTTGAACCACAGACTTCAACATACAAAGTCTGATGACCTATTTGCATTTGAGTTGATAAGTCTTTTATTTCGCTAGGTGTCCTAAACAAAAAGTATGCTGCCGCAATAAATATCATCACCACAAGTACCAATAGAGCGCCAAAAAACTTATTTTTAAAAAACAATTCAATACTGTTCATTTTATTTTGATTTCTTCTTTTGCGTTGGTAAGGGAATTACCAGTGTATGTTCTACACCACCACTTGTTCCCGCTGGCAAGCCAGCTCCTAGACCGCCAGTAATCGAGCCACCTTTATAAGTAGGCGCTACAATGCCTGATACGGATGCCACTGCACCTTCTCCACCACCAACTGTTTGCGTCCCCGAAGCACCATTAAGTTCAGAAATACTCTCAGCACTCGTAACTTCTTTGCCAGCCTCAATCGAAGCTTCTGGCGTCCCTCCACCATATTGAACTGACAACTGAAGTCCTTTGTTTCCTTGACTGTCTTTTACCACGCCAGCTTCCAATGATACAGCAGCCCCAAATGCCACGTTTACTTCTACTATGGTGGCCTCCGTTCCTGACTCAGGGAAGGATTCCTCTACAACTGGACAATCGTTGCTAGAATTCCCATTGTTGCTACGACATTCCCCAGTCGGGTCAGTATATTTATAAGGGTTATTACCAACATAGGAGTAACGATTAAAACCATGCACAAAACCGGTTTCTGCTTCGAGTTGTGCATGACCAAATACATCAACCGGATCATTCGAATAAAATCGCCCGATCACTGGATCATAGTATCGTGCCTGCATATAAGTAAGCCCAATACTTTTGTCATGCTTATGGCCGGTGTAACCTATTTCATCTTCACCTGAACTGGCATTCGTCTTCCCCCACTCTAGTCCGAAAGGGGCATAGCGCAATGGCTTGATAAGGCCACCGTCGCTGTTTGTCTTCCCAGCCGTTGTACCTAAAATGTCTGGGTGGATAAACGTTTGTTCGCCTGCCCCCTGATGGGCAATTAATTGGCTTCCCAAATAGTAGTTTTGTCTGTAAGCCCCATTTATCCTTTCATAGAGCAATTGACCTGAAAGCGAATACATTGAATAACGTGTGCCTTCACTATCCACCGCCTTAACCCTTTTGCCATGACCATCGTACACGTAGCTATTACCACTCGCACTGCGCATTTCATTAGCCAAGTTATACGTAAAACTATCAAAGCCGTTGTCTTCTACATTTCCTCTATCATCATAAGTAAATGTATAGGCTCTCATTCCAGATGTAGAATATAAACGTTCGTTCGCATCGTACGTGTAGTTAATCGTTCCCGCTATTGAATCGAACTTTTCTATATTGCCAAGGCTATCGTAATTTAGGTCGCCTATAAGTGAATTGTTGCCGTTGCGAATATTGTCTAGCCTATCAAGGCCATCATATGTTAAACGCAGGTCATAGGTGTTTGATTGTTTATCGTCCCAAAACGTAATATTCCCATTTCCGTCATAGGAATATTGGTTGTAAACAATATTGCTAGTGCCGCAAAGACTTCTTTGAATATTGGGGTACCCTGACGTATGAAGCGTCTGAGTGTTGACACACCCATTTTTCAACGTAACCGATTTATATAATCCATTCGGATGGAAAGAGATGCTTGTTGCGAATACCCCCACACGCTGCGGCTGCCCTAGTGCATTAGGTTGATACCATAAGCTTCCGCCACCTGGATACACCACATTTTTTCGATTTCCATGGTTGTCGTATAAGTAAGATATTGTCCAATCGAAACCATCAACTCTCAACCTTTCGCTTTCTACCAAGTTTAAGTCGTTGTAAGTGTAGTTTCGAATCACATCACCATATTCTAACGATGTTAGGTTACTGTTTTTATCGTAAGTATAAACCTTGTCGTCAGTGCCATCTCCGTATGATACTGTGCGTACATTACCCAAGTTATCGTAAGTAAATGTCGTTTTTTCAGCAGTTGCAACACTATTATCACAGCTAGTTTCTGACGCACTAACCAAGACAGGCATATCTAATATCCCACTATTATGCCTGTCTCATTAAGTTTTTAGCGGTGCACAAACAAAAAAGGGTAAGCGTTAAAATCGCTTACCCTTTTTTAGTGGCTGTGCCGGCTACATTTGATAGTTTATGCTCAAGTAAACTGATCGGCCTAGTGTTTGATAGTTAAGAACCGTTTCGTATTCTTCGTCAAACACATTATGTAACTTCAATTTACCGGAAATAGCATCAGTGAAGCGGTGATTGACGCTTACATCAACTAGTTGGTAGCTGTCTAATTCCACACCCGAGTCCATTCGATCCCCTTTGAATTCATAATTCAGCATTAGGTCGGTAGTATCAAAGCTTGCGGTAAATTGATAGCTAAACTGGTTCTTAGCGCGTCTCACTAAACGCGAACCCGTGGCGCCATCTACGGCATCTAAGTAGCCATAATTAAATGTGTGGTTTCCACCTAAGCCTTTATAGTTTGCAGTAACGTCAACGCCACTGATATCCGCTTGCGACAAATTTCTGGGTTGCCATACATTATCGGCATCAGGTGCCCACTCAATCAGGTTTTCAATATCTGTATTGTAGTAGCTCACCGTTAAGTCAAAGGCGTTTTTCACATAAGTGACATTCACTTCTTCAGTGTCAGAGGTTTCAGACAATAAATCTGGATTACCGCCATAGGGATAGTACAAGTCATTAAACGTAGGTGCTTTAAAGCCAGTACCTTTAGCCACTGACACCTGAATTTCATCTTTAATTTGGTAACCCACACCTAGATTATAGGTGGTTTCACTATCAATATTTTCTACGTCGTCATAACGTAATGCTACTTCGGCAGTAAGTCCGTTTTGAGAAAATAAACCATGACCAAAATACCCTTCAACACGACGCTCTGATTGCGTAAATGCAGTAGACGACACCATTTCCTCTTTGTACTGGTCGGTGCCAAGTACAAGGGTGAATGATTCATTGAAAATTGAGGTATTGGTGGCAGAGAGCTGATCGCTTTGCGTTTCGAATAGATCGCCGTCTTGTTTTGCACGATCGTTACCAAAACTGAGGTTTTTATCTTTGATTGCCCCCACAGACAGCGTGGCGGTGTTTTGAATATCAGACGCTGTCCACTGGTAATTGCCAGCTAATTGCCATTCACGATTTTCGTTTTCACTGGTATTAAGGTATGTGGAATCGAAGTCTACATCTTGTTTTGATGACTTAAACAACCAGTTCACTGACAACGCGTTGGTGACAGTTTGATTACCATTAACGGTAAAGCTTATATTCTCGTAGCCATCATCATCAGGCTCTGAAGTTTTAAGTACATCAAGTCCGTCGCTGCGCTCTTTGTTTATTGCGAAGGTGGTCGCGCCATTGCCGTGAGAAACACCGGTGCCAAGATAATATGACTGTGTGTTATTGGTCCCATATTTGGCATTTAAAGTTACGCTACCCGGCGCTTGTTCTCGCGTAATGATATTAATCACACCGCCAATGGCATCTGATCCCCACACCGCAGCGCGTGGGCCTTTAACAATTTCAATACGCTCGATTAGCTCAGGCGACATGGTATTCCATGTTGCGCCACCACTGCTTGCTGTATTAACCCGTAAGCCATTTACTAATACCAGTGTTTGATCTGAACTTGCACCTCGGGTAAATACCGACGCCACTTGTCTGCGGCCACCATTTGTGGCGACATCAATGCCTGCATAACGAGAAAGTAGCTCGGGTACCGATTCCACTTGAGCAAGTTCAATGTCTGAACGCTCGATGACAACATGGGTGGCCAAGGTAGGTAGTTGAACGTTGGCCCCACGTGACGCGGTAACTGTAATGGTTTCTACGCTATCGTCTGCGCTTACCATCGATGATGTAGCCGCCGCTACCGCGAGCGCTAATGTAAGTCTTTTCACTTGTGTATTTCCTCAATCTAAAAAAAACAGACGATTGAAGGAGGGGAAAGAGAATGAAGTTAGTTAACTCACTACACGTGAAACACTGTGCAATCCGATGTGCTAAGTCGACATTCCAATGAAGCCCTCCGCTTCATTCGTAATAGCTGTCATCTGTGAATAGTATTTCAGGCCGGTGTCGGGCTAACGCACTTGGCGTATTACCGTTGCGGGGGCAGCAGTGGAATAACAACAAACGTAAGCCATCATGACGTACAAGCACACTAATATTCATGAAGATTGTTTGATGGGAACCACATTTCCCGTTTAACCTAACCAGACACTTTTGCATGATGTGTCGTTAGGCACCTGTGACAGTGGCGTGAAAGATATCCACGCCGCCGGTTATTGTCAATCAATTACTTTGTGTTATACCTTTGCCGAGCCTGGTCTACAAACGCGCATAGTCGCTCAACTTCCTCTAGCATTCTTACTGTCATACGATGGGTTTTGTCGGCGTTGGGGTGAAAAATCAAATCATTTTTTGAAGCCAAGATATGGGGGTAAACAGACCAATCTAATGCGTCTGCGTTTTTTGCGCTATGGGGAGTAGGTTGAATGACAATTTGAGGGTTAATCGCCAAAACTTGCTCTAAACTGACTAAAGGATAATCTTCATGCAAGTGTGAAAACGGGTTGTTTACGCCACATACTTCGAGTTGTTGTTGAAGCCATGCTTTATTGGCAACCGTTCTAAGGGGGCGAGCCCATAGTTCGTAAAAGCCAGTAACCGGAGGCGCTGAGGCATATTCGAGTTTCAATGTATTTAACCGCTGAAGATATTGATTCGCCAAGCGTTGCGCGGTTTCCTGTTTGTTGACTAGCTTACCCAACATAATGAGTTCATCTGCAACGCTTTCCAGTGTGGTGGGGTTTGAATACACCACCGTTAAACCGTATTTCTTAAGGCGCGCCAAATCATCTTGCGGATTGCCTGTACGCCACGCAATAATGATGTCTGGCGATAGCTGTACAATGCGTTCGATTTGCAGCCGGGCATAGTTGCCCACGCGCGGTATCTGCTTGGCCGCCTCTGGATAATCTGAATGCTCCGACGTTGCAATAATGCTATTGCCAGCACCAATGGCAAATAAAGATTCAACCACGTGGGGGGCGAGTGCCACAATGCGCAAGGGGGCTTTTTCACCCTCATCGGCGCTAACCCCAACGCTAGCCATGACGAAAATAAACGATAGATAAAATAACTTCACCAATGTTGCCCTTTTATTGTTATGCACGCTGACGTATTGCCAAGAAAAAGAAAATACTGCCGATGGCCGAGGTGATAATGCCTATGGGTATTTCTTGCCCAGACAATAAGGTTCTGGCGAGAATATCTACACTTACCATAAAGGTGCCACCTAACAAGACACATCCCATGATCAATGTGCGACTGGTCACCCCAAGCCAATGTCGAATGATGTGTGGGATCATAAGGCCAACAAAGCCTATGCCCCCGCAATAAGATACAATACATGCCGTGAGCGCCGCACAGATAGCAAGGCACAACATGCGGATAACGGTGACATTAACCCCCAACGACTTGGCGCTTTCATCACCCAGTAACAACGCATCTAAATGACGACCGAAAAGCAGCAATACCGCAACACTTAACGCAACAATGGGTAACATTATCCACGCATACCATACCTCGGCACGCGCTAAGCTTCCCATTAACCAAAACACCACTTTGTTGGCCGCGAAGGGTTCAGCAATAAATAAAATAAAATGGGAGAACGCACCCAACATAAAAGAAACAGCCACGCCTGCGAGTAACAAGTGTTCGGTTCGCCTGCCAAGGGCACTGGATACCAATACTTGTACTAACGCCACGGCAAACAATGCCCCCAAGAACGCGGCACCAGGCAGCGCAATTGAGAAGGCCGTGTCAGCGTCTACACCATTTAAGCCAAGCTGAGCCGCCACACTTTCGCTAAACAAAAGCGTGGCAATACTGGCGCCTAGCCCTGCGCCTGCAACCACACCAAACAAATAAGGGTCGGTAAGGCTATTGCGCGTCACATTTTGCAAGGTTGCACCGGCCACCGCTAAGCCTATCCCCACCAAAAAACCAACGGCAATGCGAGGCACACGAATTTGCCAAAAAATGAGGGATTCTGTCGGGTTATCACACTGCCCTAAAAGGCATTGCGTAATCTGATTTGGCGACAGTTCAGCCGCACCAAAAAACAGGGATATGCCACAGGCACCGATAGCGGCGATAGACAATAACCACCACTTTAGGGTGATACTTAGTGGCGCTCGCCCCATCATTTTCCCCACCTGCTTAAATCTAGTACAGTTTTGCGACTGGGCGTAAATGAAACATGGGGTTTGCCATTTTGCGTTTTTACTTCACATGGAATGCTAAATACGCGGGTTAACAAATCAGCGTTTAATACGGGCTCTGGCTCGCCATAGGCGATCAAATCTCCCGAATTTAAAAGTGCTATTTTATCACAATACTGTGAGGCCAAATTCATATCATGTAAGCTCATGACAACGGTCACCCCAAGTTGTCTAGCTAAGTCGTGAAGCAGTTGCAAAACTTGATGTTGATAGTAGACATCCAGGTGGTTAACTGGCTCATCTAAAATAAGCAGAGGCGAGCCTTGCACCAACGCGCGAGCAATCAGCCCCCTTTGCTGTTCGCCACCCGAAAGACTGCTGTATTCCTGGTGTTGCTTTCCTTCAAGGCCAACTGCTTGAATGGCGTCTTCTACACGTTGCGAATCTGTTGCGGTTTCACGTGACAATAACGTTTTATGGGGGAGTAATCCCATTCTAACCACCTGCTTAAGGGTGACAGAAAACACCACATCGTTGAGTTGGTTTACCACTGCAATTTGACGTGCAAGTGCTTGAATACTGTAATCAGCAACCCCGTGCCCACACCAATTCACAACACCTTGATGGCGTTTTTGCCCAGCTATCACCTTAAGCAGGCTGGTTTTGCCGGCACCATTGGGCCCAAGCACACCTAAAACCTCTCCGCGCTCAACGCCGAAATTGATGTTTTTTAAAATAGCTTTATCACCGATAGACAGTGATACTTGATGAATACAAAGGGCGCTGTTGATAGACAATATTCCACCTGTTTGGGTGGCGAGAATGGGCAAGCAACTAACGTTAAATCGTGAGACTCAAATCCTATGTATCAGCACCATGCGCTGAATTTAGACTTGGCTAACATTCAAGGGGTAAGCAGGCTTGCTATCGTGTATTCCCGCACGCGTTAACAATATGGTGTAGAAGGCTGGTATCTGACTTGAATAGCACCGGGCTATCTTACAGTTGCGGGTACAGTTTTGGACTTTCACCAAATTCCCAATAGCGATGTGTTCGCAATAAACCTTCTGCACTCTATGGGCACGAATATAGCAGACACGAGATGTGTAAGGCTACGTTTGTTTAAATACAACTATAATGCGGCTTTCCACGCTGATTCGGGAAGTAAGTACAGGCCATTCTCGCTGTTAGCCCCTTCCCCGACAATATGACCGATCCCTGCAGCCATTACCGCAAGGGTAACGTCAAAGGCGTTTAAACTGTCACCGTATCCGGCGGTTAAATTAAACATGGAGCCATCAGCCAATAAGAAAAGCGTTTTACCATTCAAGTTATAGGCATTCACATAAGGCATAGGCAGGCTGTGACTGGCATTGTCTTTTAGATAAGGCACGTCGATTTCTTGTGCTACGTGACCCACATTTAAAATAAAAGTACCGTCTTTCATGGTATCTAAATGACAAGCATTTACTACACCGTATGCGCCTGTTGCAGTGGCGATAACATCTGCGTTTTTCACGGCTTCCGCTAAGTCGACGACAGGCCAGCCGTCATATTTTGCTTGTAGCCCACGAGCGGGATCGAGTTCAGCCACTTGAACCTGAGCACCAAATGCCTTGGCAGATGCTGCTACGCCTTGCCCCACTAACCCATACCCAATAACCACTACCACTTTTTCATGTAACGTTAGGTGAGTGGTTTGGAAGAACGTTTGCCATGCACTTAGTCCCACCATATGTCTATTGTGCAGGCCCTCTTTAACCGGTAAATCATCCCAATTGAAAATAGGGTAATTGGGCGCCATTCCATTTAAGCGGTTAATTCCAGAGCCGGTAGCTTCTAAGCCAGCAACAATAGCGGGAACTGGCTTACCTTCACTCACGTTTTCATGTAGGCGGGTGGTTAAATCTGCGCCCATTTCACACAAGTGTGTGGGTTGCCACGCTAACGCTTTGTCAAAAGACTCCGACCACTGTGCGTTGGTCATATTGCGCCATGCATGTGCCACCGCGCCTTTATCAACAAGGTGAGCAACCACGTCATCTTGCACCGTGGTGGGGTTACATGTCGTCAGAAAAACCTCACAGCCCCGTGACAGCAAGCCTTCAACTAAGGGAGCCATTTTTAAATCTAAATGCATGTTACAGGCGAGTTTTACGCCTTTCAGATCAGGTAGAGAAGACACCGCAGTGCGGGTACGTGGCATATGCAAGCTTGCCCATGCAAGCTCGGCTTGAAAATCTTGATACATAAACTGTGCTACTCGAAAAAAGAAGAGTCTGCATAATACGTTACCTGTCTTACAAACCACAATAGCCCCATGAGTTTCATTCATCGGCGAGGAATTGGTTGGTCATCATTTACGTTATGCAGCATGCCCGGGCTAGAGCAATTCGCCCGGGCATGCATTCTTTATTGATACACTACGTGTTTCGTGGTGTAGCCAGCATGATTAGATTGAATCTCTGGCGTATTTCTCATCGTGACATTTTCAATGAGGGTGAGCGGTTCTCCATTCGTGAGATATAAAGAAATAGGTGCACTATCCTCAATAACGGTTTCACTAATATGCAAATTCTGAACACCATGAAAATACATAGATGCTCCTGTTCTGTGGGTTTTCCCCTTACCAACATTGAATAGATAATTGTCCTCTACGGTGACCATAGGGCCAAAGGTACTTTCGTCAAACCCACCACGATACACTGTGACCACTTCTTCTTTGATGTTGGAAAACTCATTTCCTTTTAGCGTCAGATTCTCTACGCTGTAAACCCCAAGGTCGTCGGTTTCTTTATTCAAAGACAATATTGCACCGGTAATATTGTCCATTTGCGAATTCAAAATGCTGATGGAATCTGCGAATGTACCTGGGTGAGCTTTAAAGAAGTAAAAATAACCATTAATGTCTAAATCAGTCACTTTTACGTCTTCAACTGATAATGAATAGTTAATATTCATCGAATAGCGGCTAGTACGAATAATACTGTTACCTTTGTAGTCCGGCGACGCCGCACCATCAAACCATAGGTTTTGTATTTTTAATGCACCGCCGTTTTCAATCACTATAAAGCTAGGTTTTTCTGAACGCACTAATGGCTTTTCTCCTGACTTCGCTTTCAGGGTAATTGGGTGAGTAATATGAGCAAAACGCGTTAATAGGTATTCGCCACCGTTATCTAAAACCAATACATCGCCAGCTGCACTTTTGTCTAGCGCCTTAACAAGAGTATCAATACCCGGTGCTACGTGAATTTCTCTGCCACTGTCAAATGCGACCTGACTTTCTCTCTTTTCATAATAGGGCGCGCCTGTGTCTTGCTTTTCTACCGGTAGTTTAACCTCTCCAAAGCCAATTTCATCAAGCAAAGATTGTGCTGGCACCCACAAGCCTTGTTCATTTTGAGTCACTTCATAAGGCACGGTGGTAAAACCTGATTCAATAGGGTTACTCGCTTTTTCATTTAAAACATTCCCCTTAAAACTAATACCAGACACATCGTCAAACACCGTAATAGGGTTTAGGTTTTGCTTCCCTAGAATAATATTGTTGTGCATTTGCGAACGAGAGGGAGGCGCAGAGCGTTCTTCATCGGCCCCAGCACCAAGTTGAATATAATCACTGTCAATCACCACATTGTTATCCATCTGTGATTCGATAACCGGGTCGTAACGGTTAGGTGGCGAGTTCGGCACACCATTCATAATGACCAAGGCGCCTCTAAAGCGACGACCTGTTAGGCCATAAAGGTAGTTATTGCTTACAGTTTGGTGTTCGTTAATGATGCGAATGCCGCCAGTATTTGGCTTGCGGTTGCCCAAGAAGTAGTTGTTTTCTACTCTTGTGTAGTGGCCGTGGCGCATAGTCAGTGTGCCTTGAGCTTCAAAAAACACATTCCCTATAAACGTATTGCCACTAGACTTGTTAGAAATAATTTCATGCTCGCCATTGGTTCTATCAAAATAATTGTACTGCACTAGAGTATTGGCGTATTCACGAGAGAAGTGGCTGGTGCCTATGCGAAGGGTTTCGCCGCCATTTGCCCCTAAAACTTGCCTAGGGCCGAAGTAGTTATATTCAATCACATGGTTGTTTTTCCTACTGCCTTCGCTATTCATTCGCACCGCCACGGTTACCCCCCGATTACGCTTATTGACAAACGTGTTGTGATCAATGCGATTGTGTTTGCCATAAATTGCCAACCACAAATCTGAAAGCTGACGCTCAGGATGGCTAAAGTTATCAATGACCACGTTAGTTAACCGAGAATAACTGGCTAACGCTGTTGGCGATGTACGAAAAGCAATAACTTCCCCAGTAGGCGTGTAACCGCGGGTAAACACTAAGCCATCTACCACTAAATATTCCCCCGACAAACTTAAATTAGAACGTCCAGTAATGACGACTTCTACCGGGGTTTGCGCCGTTAACGTAATAGGCTTGTCTTCTGTACCCTTACCTTTAAAAATAAGTTCAACATCTTTCCATTCGCCGTTGGCTAACACAATCGTATCACCTGGTTTAGCGTGGGCTACCGCACGATTGAACTCGTCAATATTGGCCACCTGCTGCGCGAAAACCGTGGCATGGATGAGCAAAAGTACCAGCGTACTTATGCCCTTTATTAGTACTGTTCTTATTAACGTCATAGGTTACTTCCTTCTTTTACGCACACTAAAGTTGAGACACTCACACGCTAGTGATTCACCTGTTGAATATAGGAAACGGCTTGAGAAACCACGGCGTCGATCGGCGCGTCCACATCAATGTGCAGGCCATATGCAGGCATCTCTAAGGTAGCCAATTGATTTTCAAGTAAACGAGCATCAAAAAAATGCCCTTTTCTGTTGGATAACCGTGACGAAAGAAGCGCGGCACTGCCCGTCAGTACAATCCATGTGACGGGGGTGGACAGTGTGCCACTAAGGCGTTCACGGTAACGTTCTTTTAACGCGGAGCATGCCAATACTGCCCCATCCTGCTTTTCTTGGTTTGACAGCAACTCGGCTAAACGTGCTAACCATGGCCAACGGTCGTCGTCGTTGAGAGCGTCACCCCGTTGCATTTTGTCGATATTTTTTTGCGGATGATAATCGTCAGCATCAAAAAAAGGGATCGCAAGCGCCGTGCTTAAAGCTTCACCTATCGTTGATTTTCCTGTGCCTGACACGCCGGCGACAACAACAATCATGTTGCCCTCCTTAGAGTTGTTCAATAATAGCGATAACGCCGTTGGCAGAAATCACTAATGCGAAGATTAAAGATAAACCAAGAAGTAGATTTAACAGTTTCCCCGGCGTATGGGACTTCATTCGTGCTGGGTTATTCATCACCACCAATATGCCAATAATCACCAAAGGTAAAACAAACACGTTGAATACCTGGGATAAAATTTGCCCTTTAATAGGGTTAAAGCCAAACACTGGAATGATAAGCGCCACAATACAAGCAACGCCCGTAATCGCTTTAAACTGACTAGATTTTGTATCTAACTTACCGGAGCGATAATCGGCAATAAGCAGTGGTGCTATTAACAAACAGGGAAAAACAGAAGACAAGCCGGCAGCCAAGGTACCGAAAAAGAAAACCGTTAATGCCGTTTTACCTGCAATAGGCTCAAGTGCATTGACCATGTCTAACACGTGGGTAATTTTTTTCCCTTCATGAAACAGCGCACCATGGGCTACCGCCATCACAGAAGCACTAATTACGAACACCAAACACGCTGCCACAATGGCATCTTTTTTCTGCTGTTTTTGGTTTTCCATGCCCCAGCCTTTACCTTGAATAAATAAAGGCCGAGACAGGAAAGTAGCGGCTGCCATGGTGGTGCCCACAAAGGCAGCAACCATCATTTTTCCGCCCTCTATATTAGGTATTGAGGGAACAAAGCCTGCGGCAACTTCTGCTGGCATGGGATGGACGACAAGCAGCGAAAATACGAATGAAATTCCCATACAGGATACAAACATCACAAGAATTTTTTCAAATAGCGAGTACTTACCTATTAGCATTATGGCGTACATAATGCTAATAACACTGACAGCAATGGCTAAAACCAACTCATATTTGTATTGATTGAGTGAAGGGGAATACAAAGCTAGCATTTCAAAAATGATATTGGATGAAATACCTAGTATCCCCATCAGTGAATTCCACTGCCCAAAGGTCACTCCAACTATGATAAGAATGGCGATTGGTTTTCCGAATTTCAGATGCTTTCTGAACGCGTAAAGGGCGGTTTCCCCAGTCACAATAGCGTAATTACCGTACGCATAAATGAGTGCCCCTGAAAATAAGCAGCTCAAAAAGAGTACCCAGAGCAGTGACATTCCGTAAGTACTGCCCGCCACAATCATTGATGTGACACTACCTGTGCCTATGGTGTACCCAATGGCAAAGAAGGCAGGGCCAAATGCCATGAGTTTTTTAAACATTGCTAACATATTGCTACCTCTGACAACTTACCGTAATTGTTTTTTTAGCTGTAAGTGTTTACGGTGTAGGCATTGTGAATAAAGGGCCAAGTGCCCTTACCACCACTACGCCATGTATACGCCACCGTTGATATCCAAGGTAGCACCAGTGATAAAGCCGTTATATTCAGAAGCGAGAAATGCCACAGCACGAGCCACATCCATTGGATTACCCGCCCGTTTAAGCGGGATCTCACCAATGGTTTTGTTAGCCGATTCATCGGTGGTATGCGTCGCATGAAATCGCGTCCCTAATATTAAACCTGGAGTAACGGCATTGACGCGAATCCCCATGGACGCTAATTCCGCGGCCAGTGAGCGAGTGAACGTGAGTACCGCGCCTTTACTGGTTGAATAAGCTAAAGAACCACCATGCCCGCCTTTTCGCCCCGCTAGCGAGGACAAGTTCACAATGGATGCCCCTTCATCACCCTGCTTCAACAAGGGCAACATAGCGCGAGTGACCATCATCATAGAGGTCACATTCACTGCCATCACACGTTCCCAAAAGGCATTATCGATATCATCAAGGGTATGGCGCTCTACGAGGTCGCCGGTATTGTTAATAAGAATATCTAACGTAGAGGTTAGGCTTTCCACATCTTCAGCAAACTTCGCAACTGTGCTTTCTTGGGTTAAATCAGCCTGAAGCGGAATAATTTCGCCCACGCCTGAAGCGCGCACCTCATCTTGCAGTTCTTTCACCGCATCTTTCGAGCGAAAGTAATGCACAATCACTGTTGCGCCTTGAGCTGCGAGCTCCGACGAGATTGCGCCGCCAATACCGCTGGCGCCGCCCGTCACTAGTACCCTTTTCCCAGATAATGTATTCACACCGCCCCCCACATTCATTAACAATAGCGTAAATTCGTTTCCATATTAGCGGCAGCTAAAATTACCTTTATGGCTATAAAAGCTGAAAAAAGCGTTACCGCCAAACCATAGATAAACCGTTTTAGCTTGCGTTTTAAATTAACATAGCAATGCACCATGTCAACGGTAAAATAACCAAATTTACAACTTTAGTTTACATTAGGTTAATAATAGCAAATCAAGAAAAACATAAAATACACCAAAATTATCAATAACTTATACCATAAATAATAAAAACGATTTTTATTCTTCATTGATATTCTCTAGAGAGCCAACCACTATTCCAACCTACTCCCGTATCAGTAAACCTACCCGAAAATAAAAAGCAAATTAATTCAATAGCTTAATCAAACTCCGTGTTAAATAGGGTAAATTTAATGCAACTTTTGTCTACTTTTTGGTTGACGACAAACCCATTAAATGTAAGTTTATTGTTAATTTCCTGTGCCGCAGGATTTTTTTGAAAACGATACTAAACCGGTTTATCCCCGGAATAATTACAAGCATAAGCTTCACATGAAATTTTTAATTCGGCGTTTGTGAGGTATTTAGCTGACCAGCTTTTGGAGAAGCGAAATGAATAATAGATTATCCAAACTTACCCTAGCCATTTTATCTGCCAGTACGATGGGAGCAGCCTTTCCCTCTTTGGCTCAGGAGACACCAGAATCGGAGGCATCTGATGCAGTTGAAGTCATTGAAGTGAGGGGCATCGCCAGCAGTATTGCTGAGTCTGCGAGACTCAAGCGCTTCGACTCACGTATTGTCGATGCCATTGTGGCAGAAGATATAGGTAAGCTTCCGGATAACAACATTGCTGAAGCATTGCAAAGAATTACAGGGGTGTCGATCAGTAGAGATTTTGGCGTGGGTGAATCGGTAACCATTCGCGGTATCTCACAAAACCGCGTAGAGCTGAATGGTCGTTCTACCTCTGGTAGTGGCCGTGGCGGGATTAGTTTAGACGATTTCCCTTCCAGCTTCTTAAAAACCGTTGAAGTGGTAAAATCTCCAACACCAGAAATGATTGAAGGCGCACTGGGCGGCACTATCAATATGACCACGGTTAGGCCTTTAGAACTGTCTGAGCCTCTAGTGGCCATTACTCTTGACGGCGAGTACGCTGACAAAGCCGAAAACTGGGCCCCCATGTTTACCGGTGCAGCGGGCACTAATTGGGATTTAGGTGACGCAGGTACCTTTGGTGCATCTGTGGTTATGTCCTATCAAGATCGCACCCTTCGCCGTGACGAGTTTTTCAACTTAGTTACACCGACGGAATTAGATTTGGACGGTGATGGCAATAGCGATGCGGCAAATACGCCAAGCGGTAACTACTTAGTACGCAGTCAAAATACTGTGGAACAAAAAACAGAGCAGCGAGAGCGTACCGCTTTCGGGTTATCGCTACAATGGGCACCAAAAGACACTGACGCCTTCGTATATTTGGATATTAATGCCACTGATCTTGACGGTGGTCAAGAAGCCTACTCTGTATTAAATGACAGCAAAGATTATAGCGACCTTGTGCTAGATAATGCCTACGGTGATGCACAAGGACAACTGCATAACTTTGGCTCTGGTAGCGTATTTGTTCAACCTAAAACCTGGGCCGACTTCACCACCAATGAATCTATGTCGAACGCGTTGGGTGGTGAATGGTTTATCACCGACAAAATCAAATTGTCTGGTGAAGTGGCTTACACCAAAGCCGAAAGCTTGCGTACAAATTCTGAGTTTAACTTACGCCCCATTTCCCGTGAGCAGTACGAAGAAGACGGCACTATCACTGAACACCTATTCACGATAACGATGAACCAAGATGGCGATCAGGTACCCGGCATTACTTTTTCCGATCCTGATGCCCTGTTAGATCCCAACAACCTTGCAATTCGTCAGTTTACCCATCAAAGGTATTATGAAGATAACGAAGAAACAGCAATTCGTTTTGATATTGAATACATAGAACCCATCGCAGGCTGGGACTTCCTTTCAAAAATGAAAGCCGGTGTGCGCACGACGGACAGAGATTACGAACTTGACCGTTATGATTTGCGTAATAACGGCAGCGAACTTAAAAACCTTCAAACCAGTGTCTCATACGACGGGGTCATTCGCCCAACGTGGGTGGATGAGTTTGCTGAAGCCTATGGCGGATTTAAAGAAATTAATCACGATAATTCATTCGAACAGTCGGGTATCTCTGGTAGCAATGCCCTTACGCATTATTATGTCTACGACGGTGCCGAGTTGGCCTACAACATTGATGGAACCTATGATCGCGTAAAACAAATGCTTGCGGGCAGTAGCCATGAGCTTACCGGTTCGTTAGACGATAACATGGTTCGTAATACAGGTTCGTACGCCAAGATTAACGAGGAAACCCAAGCACTATATGCACAGTTTCATCTCGATTTTGACCAATTGACTGCCGTTGTAGGCGCCCGCTACGTCAAAACAGATCTCACCTCAGATACTTACGATCAAAGCGGCAACTACGACTATTCTGACTTTTTACCTAGCATAAACGCCACCTATACCGTAACCAACGACACAATATTGCGCTTTGCCGCCGCGAAGGTAATGCGTCGACCTGAATTTGGTGAGTTAAGCCCAGCTTTAAGTGTTGATAACTCGTTGGTTACCGGTACACAAGGTTCCTATCAGCTAGACCCCTATCGTATTACGCAATATGACATTTCCGCCGAACATTATTTCGGTGACGGTGGCATGGTATCTGCCGCCTTATTCTACAAAGATGTTGAGTCATTTACTGTCGCGAGCAGCTCATGTGTCGCAGACCCCAACACCGTTGAAGGTCAAAATGTGACCGAATACGTGAACGTGTGTTTACTGGATACTGCAGGTGTAAGTCAGTCGGATGTGAATTATGTGACGGGCGATCAAGACTTAGCTTATGTAGAGGCGCAACGTGATGCTGGACTAACCGGTATTGTTATTGATACTGACGTTAACGGTGGCAGTGGTGAAGTTGCTGGTATTGAGCTTGCTTATCAACAACAGTTTAGCTTTTTACCGGGTATGTGGTCTGGCCTTGGAATCAGCACAAACTATACCTACGCGGACAGCGAGCAACCAGATGGCAACCCGCTATTAGATATATCTAATCACACCTTTAACGGCCAAATATATTGGGAGAATGCCGGCTTCCAGATTCGTTTAGCCTACAACTGGCGCGATAAATACCTAGACACGCAGGATGAAAAACGTGTTCGTCCCGTGGGCGCACTGGCCACAGGTATCTATAACCGAACGAATCCAGATGAGGCCTATTTCGACCCAACATTAGGAAATAACTACCGTGATGCACGGGGCCAGTTTGATTTTTCAGCCAGCTACGATGTTAATGACAATATTACCTTGGTTGCGAATGCCGTTAATCTTACCGGTGAACCCATTACCCAGGTGACGGAGCTAGATAGCATTTGGCAGTATAGTGAATCTGACAGACGCTTTACTTTTGGTGTAAGAGCGCGCTGGTAAACTTTCGCACGTGTCTCGCTTTATCGCCGCAGCATGCTGCGGCGTTTTAACCTTAGTTTTCATATCCCTTCTACTTCTTAATTATTTTTAACTGGAGCTTCTTATGCGTAGCAGAGATTCACTGTGGCTAATTGCCGCCATGGCAGCTGCCTTGACAACAGGATGTAGCGAAAACAGCGCGCCTTCCTCAAGCCCTAAGCGCGATGCATCATCAAAAACCGCACCGGGTGAAGTGTTTGATTTATCGTCTTGGAATATTCTCTTACCGGTAGATTTAGATAAAGACGGTAAGGCAGATAGAGTAGACAATGAAGCCTTGTCACACTATCAGTTGGATGAGTTTTTTTATTTAGACGATGAAAATAACATGGTATTTGCGGCAGCCAACAAAGCCTTTACCTCGCCAACATCCACCAATACACGTAGCGAATTACGGCAAGTCTATGTAGGCGAAAGTGGCGAGGTGCCCAGTCTTGACGACCCTCGCAATTATTTTGCTCTGGCCTCTCATCCAAATTCAGAAGATTTCGCCGCGTTAGGCGGACGCTTAACCGCAACATTGAAAGTTAACCATGTTTCAACGAACGCAAAGTACGGCGATAAGCCCCCCGCGTACTCTGTAGTGGTAGGCCAAATTCATGCGGCAAAGTTAGATGACATGAAAACAGAGACATCAGGCTTTGGATGGGGCAATGAGCCACTAAAAATTTACTACAAGAAGTATCCGGGCCATCAAACTGGGTCAGTGTTTTGGAACTATGAGCGCAACCTGCCTGAAGCCGCGCCTAACCGCATTGATATTGCCTATGGCGTATGGGGCAATGGATGGGAAAACGACGCCGATCCAGGCGTTAACGGTATAGCCTTAGGAGAAGAATTTAGCTACATTGTTAATGTGTATGGCGATACGATGTATTTAACCTTCAGCGCCCACAACCACCCCACCGTTAACCATCAAATTAATTTAGCCGATAACATTGATGCAAATGGGCGCGTTGATGGGCACGATGATCCGGTTGGCTATAAAAACGATTGGCTGTTTTTTAAGGCTGGTGCGTATAACCAATGCAGTACAAAAGATGCCCCCACATTTCGTTATCCTGCGTGCCCAGGTACCGGTGATTGGGAAACTGACAAAGCCGATGGTAACTACACCAGCGTGACATTTTCACATTTGCAGTTAGGTCATGCCCATGTGGTGGAATAAGAGGGTCAGGGTAGTTAATTTACCAATAAAGCCCCGGATGTAAGAGATGAACCAATGAACAAAAATAAAGTTAGACTGATTGATGTGGCTACAAAAGCCGGCGTGTCAAAAAGCACTGCGTCGCAGTTCTTAAATGGCCGATTTGATTTTATGTCGCTAGATACCCGCTTGCGGTTACAAAAAACGGTAGAGGAATTAAATTATGTCCCTAACAATATTGCACGCAGCTTAAAAACAAACAAGACTCGCACCCTAGGGGTTATCGTTAGGGATATATCTAGCTATTACACTAGCCAAGCTATTCGTGGCATGGACGACTACTGTAAAAGTCATGGCTATGATCTCTTCATCTATAATTCTGATTTTGAACCTCAAACAGAAAAAAATGCCCTAACCACCCTATGTCAACTCAACGTAGACGGTGTCATTATTGCTTCATGCGGTAACAATGCAAAGCTTATTGAAGACATTTCTAACAACACTGTTCCTGTGGTTCAGTTTCAGCTAGAACATGATGATTGCGATACAGGCATTGTGGTTGCCGATTACAAGCGCGCCTCTTTTCAAGCCACCGAATATTTAATCAAGCAAGGACACAAAAATATCTGTTTTGTAACCCAAAAATTTGAAAGTGTTAAGTCTCGCCAAGAAAAATATCAGGGCTTTGTGGACGCCCACCATAAATATGATCTTCCGGTAAACGACAATCTAATCCTACATTGGGATAGAACCCATGGCTTAGACACCTCGCCTGTCGATATATTACGTTCAGACCTTGCCCCTACCGCATTTTTCACGCAGCAAATCGCCATCACCGTGGACGTATTAAAGGCGCTAGAAAAAGCCAATATTGCGATACCTGAAGCGGTGTCACTACTAGGGTTTGAAGAAATACCGATGGCTGAATTTTTTCGGGTGCCTATCACAGTAGTGAAACAGCAGCCCTATGAAATTGGGAGTGAAGCCGCACGTATGCTCATGGACAAGCTTAGCAGTGGCAAATCGTTTAATACGCGTATGTTGGTACCCTGCGAGCTTGTATTACGGGAATCGTGTTGCCCACCAAAGCCTTAATAAGTGGGAATTAATAAGAAGGTTGTAGGAATATCAATATTCTAGAATAAATTTTGATACAGTGAATGTTATCCTTATTTTGACTGTTTAACCCATGCTCTCGTTTATCACCAGTACATTACTTCCTGTACTTATTTTGCTTTTTTTTGGTTGGTTTTTTTTCCGTATTCGCTGGCTAAACGAAGCCTTTATTGAGTCCGGCTCGAAGTTGGTTTTTAATGTCGCCCTGCCGGCCTTATTGTTTTTGTCGATAAGTCAGTCTGACTTTTCCCATGCTGCGAATTTCTCTCTCATTGCCATTGGCGTAGTCGGCACCCTCGTAATGTGCGTGCTACTCATGTTGCTCGCGCACTTTACTGTCAACCCTCAAAACGCTCGTGGCGTAGTGGTTCAAGGCGGTTTTCGAGCAAACATGGGAATTATCGGGTTAGCTTATTGTGCCAATACTTACGGCTCAGAAGGATTAGCAGCAGCCTCTGTTTACATGGGCTGCGTGACTATTTTATACAACGTGGTATCGGTATTCGTGCTTAACTTCTACCAAGTAGGCTTTAGTGCACCAATGGCGCAAATTAAGGGGATAACACGAAACCCATTAATTATTTCCATTGTGGCTGCGTTACCGTTTTCGTATTACCAATGGGGGTTGCCCGAAGTCGTATTAAGAACCGGCGAGTACTTTGCTCAGCTCACCCTGCCCCTTGCCCTTATTTGCACAGGTGCATCCTTGCAATTTCGTTCGTTTTCCAGCGACTGGTACAATATTGTGCTAGCGACAGTCAGTAAATGTGTTGTCTATCCCGCGTTTTTGGTGGGTAGTGCCTATTTATTTGGTTTTCGAGGAATGAGCTTAGGCATCATTCTTTTACTCTCTATTTCTCCTACGGCGGCAGCTAGCTATATCATGGTACGCAATTTAGGAGGCGACCATCGCCTTGCAGCCAGTATCATCGCTGTCAGCACCCTGGCGTCACTGCCTATTACTGCCCTAGGATTTGGACTGCTTGCGGCCTGGCAATTAGTCTAAAGCTTATTTTACCTTGCAGCTTACCTTCTTCACACGCGAAGGTAAGCCCTTAATTTTTTCTGTGTCTTGAGTGCTTACCTCACAAGACCAAAAACTTACCAATAAGAATAAATTGGACTAACCAATTAACTAAAATTTTAGGCTTTTGGGCAAAATTTTCATCCACATTGGTCAAAACAATCTGTTATTGTAGTCGTTACAAATCGATGCACTTTTATTAACAAGTCCCTACCCTTGTTAATAATGTCTTGAAGTGCGGCTGGTTAATAAGGAACTTACAAAAATGAATTTAAAGAAATTAACGTTTAGCCTACTCACCATTGGGATGAGTTTATCTCCCCTAACCCTTCAAGCGAGCGAGCACCCAAACCTTATTCTTACTGAATCTGGCGTTGAGAGAATGCGAGAAAATGTGGGGCAGGTTCCCTTGTTCGATAAAAGCCTTGCGTCAGTAAAACAACAAGTGGACGCAGAAATAGCCATGGGTATCGATACGCCCATTCCTAAAGATTTTTCAGGGGGCTATACCCATCAGCGCCATAAACAGAATTTCTTTATCGCACAAAAAGCCGGGGTGCTGTATCAGATTTTAGGCGACGAAAAGTACGCCAAATATATTCGCGATATGTTGTTTCAATATGAGGCCATGTACAAAGACCTTCCTCTCCACCCGCAAGAGCGATCTTACGCTCGGGGAAAGCTTTTCTGGCAATGCTTAAACGACAGTAATTGGCTGGTATACATGAGCCAAGCTTATGACGCCATATACAACTACCTTTCGAAAGATGAGCGCCAGGCATTAGAGACCAATCTATTTCGCCCCTTTGCCGACTTTATCTCAATCGAGAACCCACAATTTTTTAACCGTGTACACAACCATAGTACTTGGGGTATTGCTGCCGTTGGTATGATTGGCCTAGTGATGAACGATGAAGAACTCATTCAGCGCGCATTATACGGTATTGATGATGACGGTTTAGAGGTGGGCGGCAAAGATAATGACGGTGGCACCATCAAAATAGAAGGTCAGCGCAAAGGCTTTTTCGCCAACTTAGAAGAACCTTTCTCGCCTGATGGCTACTATACCGAAGGCCCTTATTATCAGCGCTATGCCATGTACCCTTTTCTTATTTTTGCACTGGCTATGGAAAACAACCGCCCCGACTTAAAGGTTCTTCAACACAAAGACAATGTCTTGCTTAAAGGTGTAGATGCGTTATTGAATCTATCTGATGCTGACGGCGAATTCTTTCCATTAAACGATGGACAAAAAGGCATGTCTTACTACAGTGCATCGTTAGTCACAGCGGTAGACTTAGCTTATTTCTATGGCAACAAAGACCCTCAACTTCTGAGTATTGTGGAAAAGCAAGGGCAAGTACTGCTGCAAGAGTCGGGATTAGCCGCAGCGATAGGTGTTCGTGATGGAAAAGCCAAACCATACCTAAAGGGTTCTGTGAATTTAAGCGACGGTATTAACGGTAAACAAGGCGGCATTGGCGTTTTACGTCATGGAAATGAAGATTTAACCTTAGTGTTTAAATACGCCGCGCAGGGGTTAAGCCACGGGCATTACGATAAACTGTCCTTCTCACTGTATGAAAAAGGTGAGGAAGTTCTGCAAGATTATGGCCTCGCCCGGTTTGTCAATATCGAGCAAAAAGGCGGCGGTAACTACTTAAAAGAAAATACCACCTGGGCAAAAACCACAATTGCTCACAATACATTATCTATCAATCAGCAAAAGCATTTTGGTGGCGTTTATGATGTAGCAAGTCAACATCACTCAGAATTATTCACCTTCGACGCGAGCAAAGATAATGTGAAAGTAGTGAGTGCAACAGAAGAGAATGCCTACCCTGGTACTTTCATGCACCGCACCATGGCGGTTATCAAAGAGGAGAGCTTTGAGAAGGCGTACCTTTTAGACATTATGCGAGTGACGTCAGACAGCGAAAATCAGTACGACCTTCCATTTTACTATTTGGGACAAGTGATTGATAACAATTTCGACTACCAATCACCGACCAGTTTACATCCGCTAGGCGAAGAAAACGGTTATCAACATCTCTATGTCGAAGGCAAAGGTAGCGCAGTAGAAGGCAATACTAAATTTTCATGGTTAGGCGCAGGTAAGTATTATACCTTGACCATGCTTACCGATGCACAAGACGATATTTATTTAACACGCATTGGCGCGAACGACCCTGAATTTAACCTTCGTCGTGAGGCTGGCATTATGCTACGCAGGGAAAAAACCCAAGATACCGTGTTTGTTTCGGTAGTAGAGCCGCACGGTTCATACAGCCCAGTCAGCGAATCGTCAAAAAACTCTAAAAGCAGTATTGCTAAGCTGGAATTAGTACTCAATAGTGCTAAGTATACGGGCGTGTCTATTGTCGATGTAAAAGGTAAAACCCAGCTATTTATTATTGCCAATAGCGACAACAGTGACACCGCTGAGCATGCAGTTACAATAGACGGAGAGACCTACCGCTGGACAGGGCCTTACTTTTATCAGTAGAAGGTTCACGAGGATATAAAGCTATCTCTCACGGTGTAATAGCGTGTGAAAGGAAATATGGGGCTAAGTACTCAAAACTCAGCCCTTTCGCCGTGCGCTTTTGAAACCCTTTCCAGTAAGTGTGGCTGTCTTTAGCCATGCCCTTTTCATCCATAGCCCATACCCCTTCATTCGCGTGAGGAACTAGGTTTAAATAGTCTTGCATGCTTGTGTCTTCTTTCAGGTATTTACCTAACCATGCGGTCACAAAGTGCTGAGCGATATTATTCATTCGCACGTTATCCCATACAGCATCTATGTAATGACCACTTACGTTAAACCCAAGCGCGTCATTAAAATAGAATGATTCCTCTGGTGCCGGCATTACTGCCCCCGCATTGTGATTTGCATTCTCGTAAGTCAGTAAAGCTCGCTCGGTATTCTGCATTCCTTGCCATATAGCGCGTACGCCATTTTCATAACCAGACACATCGTCCTGAGAACCCGCCACCAGCATCATGGGGACAGACACAGTAGAAAGGGTTTCAGGGCTAAACATATAATAGTTCATTCCCCACGGCGCAAAGGCGATCACCGTTTTAAGGCGGCTATCTACTGGTGCATGATAGCCAGCTTGATGACGCTTCAACGTAGCAAAAGGTGCGCTCTGAGGGCTGTTAACCGCCATTTCAGTTACACTCGCTCCAGCGGTAATTAACGCGCCATATCCCCCCATGGAATAACCAATTAGCGCTGTATTATCTGCATTAACCAATTTGTACAAAAACGAATCAACGTCATTTGACAGTGCAGCAACTTTGTCTAACACAAATTGCTGATCTACCGGCCGGTTTACTAAGGTAGACGCAAAAGCGGCTTGGGTCCTATAGGTAGAATCAGTGTGATCAATAGACACAACTACGTAGCCCTTAGAGGCAATGTTTTCTGCTAAATGTGATAATAAGAAACGGTTGCCAGGATAACCATGAGATACCAGTACTAAAGGAAACGGTGTATCAATCTCTATAGGTGAAGCGTCTCGCCTAGCCTTCCCATGAAGCGCCACTTGTGTTTTGCCGTCGCGGATAAACGCCTTCAATGCCGTTTCACCCGTGGCATTTTCGCTGGCGGGGTACCACACTTCTATGGTTAACGGTCTATCGTAAGTGGGCAGTGATGATGGCTTGGGTTTAGATGCATCTAATTGCAGCATATCTATTTGCTTTGGGTTAACAAGATGCAGCGTTTTTACCCCAATATCATATGTACCATAAGTGGCAAGCTCTGGCGCGTCAGGTCGCTGGGTATCGATGCGGTTTTCGGCAACACTCAAAGCTGAATAACTTATGGTGGCTAATAATAGAATAGCACTACGCCACCCTAAGTTCCGTTTTGTCAGGGCGAACTTTGAACCTCTTAGTGGATTAATTTGCATAAGATTTCTGTCCATTTTATTTGTGTGTAGGGTCGCATTTTTCACCTCTACTCTACTGTATAAATATGAACAGAAAAATACATAACCTATGTATTGCAGGATTGCTTTTGATGCTATTTTTCAAATAGCTGAGGCGCCAATAAAGGAAAATCTTTCCATTGTGAGATCACACGAAAATCGTAGCCTTGGTCACATGCCGTTTTAGCTAAGTGACTGGCGCCCATATACCTGATAACCTGCATGTTCGCTGCTAATGCGCCCTCTATGCCAGCCATAGAATCCTCAATGACCAAACATTTCTCAGGCAATACCCCCATTTTTTCGGCTGCGAGTAAAAATATGTCTGGCGCAGGTTTGCCGTTTTCCACTTCTTCACTTGTGGTGATCGTTCCCTCGAAGAGTGCTGACAAACCTGTCGTTTCCAGAGAGAAGCTGACTCGAGATGGACTACTGCTGGTTGCAATACATCGTTTTACATTCAGTGAATTTAACACTTGCTCAAGCCCATCCGTTGGCTTTAGTTCCTCGGCGAATACCACCAGTAATGCAGCAAGATACTCATCTCGAAAATCATCCGCTAAGAAGACATTAAAATCAGTGACAATTTGCTGCTTGGCAGACGGGAAGCTTTTTCCCAAAAAGTGCTTATCGAAATATTCACCAGTTATCACCACACCTAAGTCAGCTAACATTGAAATGAGCACTCTTTTGCACAGTATTTCACTGTCGATAAGCACCCCGTCGCAATCAAAAATAACCAGTTCAATATGATTAAAATCTGGTTTATGTATGGTGCTTTCCATGTTTATTTCTCGCTGCTTTGTCTATCAATCTTTGGCAAACGGGCAGTGCCCAGTCAGTCATAACCCCCTTGAACACTGCCTCAAACAGACTCAACGGGGCGCTCACAGGATGAACGCCGCCAGTTAGGCTGCACTTTCCTCACCCCACGACAAAGAAGGAATAGTTACCCCATCTTTATCGAAGTGCATTATTTTTTCTTTTGCAGCAGTAAGTTGGATGGTATCACCGTAATTGACCGCACAGTCGCCACCGGCTTTTACGGTTAGCGTACCCACACCATCCACATTTACATGCAAAAAGGTTTCAGACCCCAAATGTTCAATAACACCCACTTTTCCTGACCACAAACCTTTCTCTTGGGTAATAACAAAGTGCTCTGGTCGAACGCCTAACGTGTGCGTATCTTCGTCAGCGTTGGGCTGCACATCAATGAAGTTCATTTTGGGAGACCCAATGAAACCTGCCACAAAGCGGTTTACTGGCTTTTGATATAGTTCAAGAGGGGTACCGACTTGCTCAATGATACCACCATTAAATACCGCAATTCTATCGGCCATGGTCATCGCTTCCACTTGATCGTGAGTTACATAAATCATGGTGGTGGCTAAGCGCTTATGAAGCTCTGATATCTCTAAGCGCATGTTGACACGCAATGACGCGTCTAAGTTGGAAAGAGGCTCATCGAATAAAAAGGCAGAAGGCTGGCGCACAATAGCGCGCCCAATCGCCACACGCTGTCGCTGTCCCCCAGACAACTGTCCCGGCTTTCTATCGAGATAGTCGGTTAGGTTCAGCATTTTGGCTGCCTGTGCTATTTTTTGTTCAATCGTGGCGGCATCAACCTTGGCTCGCTTAAGTGGAAATGCAATGTTATTGCGCACTGACATATGCGGATAAAGCGCATAGGACTGAAACACCATCGCCAAGCCACGTTTTGCCGGGGGCATGTGAGTCGCATCTTGGTTGTCGATTTCAATACGGCCACTGGTAGTGTCTTCAAGGCCAGCAATCATGCGAAGTAACGTTGATTTACCACAACCAGATGGCCCTACAAATACGATAAACTCGCCGTCACGGATGTGTAAATCAAGAGGCTTTATCACGTTGACATCGCCAAAACTTTTTGTCACTTGCTTTAAAGTAATACTTCCCATTAGAGGTTCTCCTACTTAACCGCGCCGAAGCTAAGTCCGCGCACTAATTGTTTTTGACTAAACCAACCAAGAATTAAGATAGGCACCACGGCCATCACTGATGCGGCTGATAATTTTGCGTAAAATAACCCTTCTGGGCTTGAGTAACTGGCAATAAATGCGGTTAACGGTGCGGCGTTGGCCGCGGTAAGAATGAGCGTCCAAAAAGCTTCATTCCACGCTAAAATCACATTTAACAGTAATGTTGATGCAATCCCTGGTAGTGCTATAGGCAGCAATACATGAAAGATTTCTTCCTTAATTCCGGCACCATCCATACGCGCCGCTTCAAGAATTTCATGAGGAATCTCTCTAAAGTAGGTGTAAAGCATCCACACCATGATAGGCAGGTTGATGAGTGTCATCACAATCACCAGCCCCAACCGTGTATCAAGTAAGCCAAAGTCTCGAAAGAGAAGATAAATAGGTATAAGCACACCCACTGGCGGTAGCATCTTAGTCGACAGCATCCACATCAATAAATTCTTAGTTCGCTTAGTTTGAACAAACGCCATGGACCACGCTGCAGGAATGGCAATGAGTAACCCCAACAAACTCGCTCCTAAGGAGATAACCACCGAATTAAGGAAATGGTCAAAATAGGGGGAACGAGCTAACACTTGGCTGTAGTTTTCTAGTGTCCATTCAAACATGAACAAGCTTGGCGACGCCGAAATGGCTTCTGACTCTGTTTTGAAGCTGGTGATCATGGTCCATAAAATAGGAAAGAAGATCATTCCACTGATGGTCCACGCTACCAAGGTGTAGATAATCTTGGATTTATTTATATTTCGAGTTGCCATCACTTAACCCTCCAAATTTTTACCAATTAAGCGCATTAAGAAAATGGCAACAATATTGGCAATAATCACAGCCACTATGCCCCCAGCGGAACCCCCACCCACATCAAATTGAAGAAGTGATTGGGTATAAATCAAATACGTAATATTTGTTGATGAGTAACCTGGCCCACCGCTGGTGGTCACCAGAATTTCTGCGAAAATTGATAGCAGGAATATGGTTTCAATTAAAATGACAGCGGTGACAGCTCGTGATAAGTGGGGCAATACGATATAAACGAATTTGCTAAAAGGGCCGGCACCATCTAAGTCTGCGGCGTCGAGTTGTTCACGATCCAGTGATTGAATCGCCGTTAGCAAAATCAGCGCCGCAAAGGGCAGCCACTGCCAAGACACAATAATAATAATCGACAACAATGGCAGTTCCGCAAAGAAGTCTATTGGGGTAAACCCTAAGAAGGTCGCTAAATGTGCGAATAAACCATTGACGGGATTCATGAACATGTTCTTCCATACTAACGCCGATACCGTCGGCATGACGAAAAACGGCGCAAGCACCATAATGCGAACGTAGTTTCTTCCCCAAATAGCTTGGTCGAGCAACACGGCTAACCCAATACCACCGCAAATCGTGATAACTAACACTCCCCCCACCAGCATAAGGGTATTAAAGAATGACTCTACAAAAGCGGGGTCTGTTAAAAAGAACTCGTAATTCAAGAAGCCGATAAATTCATTATCGCCTGGCATGAGTAGGTTGTAGTCTAAAAACGAGAAATACAATGTCATGCAAAGTGGAACAATCATCCATGCCAATAGCAAAGTGACCGATGGAAAAAGCATTATTTTGGCTAACGTACGAGACTGAGTTGTCGCCATTACTAGACCCCTTACAAGTCAGTGGTAGGTAAGTACTGCAGCACCTTACCCACCGGTTAACGTCTTATTATTTTGGGTAGCGCGCTTTACGCATTGCTCTTTCAACAAGGCGCTGAGAGCTTTGAAGTGCTTGGTCGACTGTCATACGACCGGTCAAGGCAGCACTAAATTGCTGTCCTACCGCGGTGCCTATACCTTGGAACTCAGGGATTGCAACAAACTGCACACCTACGTAAGGTACGGGATCAACCGTGGGATTTTTGGGATCCGCCGAATTGATTGAATCAAGAGTAATTTGAGCGAATGGGGCGGCGTTCATATAATCAGGATTGGCATACAATGATGCTCGCGTACCAGGAGGTACATTTGCCCAGCCTTTCTTTTCTGCAACAAGTGAGGCGTACTCTTTAGACGTGGCCCAGCTTATAAACTTCATTGCAGCGTCTGACTTTTTACTGCTAGAGGGAATAGCTAACGTCCAAGCCCATAGCCAGTTACCGCGTTTGCCAAGGCCGTTGTCAGGCGCTAACGCAAACCCTACTTTATCTGCAACTTCAGAGTCTTTTTGGTTGGTGACAAAACCACCTGCCACTGTGGCATCAATCCACATACCACACTTTCCCGTTTGGAACAGTGCTAGGTTTTCATTAAAACCATTAGCAGATGCCCCTGGAGGGCCATACTTGTCCATCACATCAACATAGTATTCTAGGGTGGCTTTCCACGCATCTGAATCGAACTGTGGTTTCCAGTTTTCATCAAACCAACGGGCACCAAATGAGTTAGACATTGACGTAAGCAGAGCAATGTTTTCCCCCCACCCCGCCTTTCCACGTAAACAAATACCGTAAACGCCCGCGTCTTTATCTGTCATGGCCTCTGCCGCAGTACGGATAAACTCCCATGTCGGAGCTTTGGGCATTTTCAAACCCGCTTTTTCCATCAAATCGGTGCGGTACATGACCATAGAGCTCTCGCCGTAAAAGGGCGCAGCGTAAAGCTTGTTGTCAACCGAAAGTCCACTTCGAATAGCCGGCAGCAAATCGTCAACATCGTAAGATTCGCCCAATCCATTTAGCGCTTCTAACCACCCCTGCTTACTCCAAATAGGCACTTCATAAGTGCCTATCGTCATCACATCATATTGCCCACCTTTTGTGGCAACATCTGTGGTCACTCGTTGGCGAAGAATATTTTCTTCTAACGTTACCCACTTGAGGCTAATGTCAGGGTTTTGCTTTTCAAAATCACTACTCAGTTCCTTCATGGTGATCATGTCACCGTTATTAACGGTAGCGATGGTTATGGTTTCTGCATTCACCGTGGAACCTAATGACAAGGCGCCGGCTAACAGTAGAGAAAGTTTTTTCAACATAGGGTAATCCCCTTAAGGTTTTAAAGATGCAACTTCCCCCTCCCCGCCTGGTGTTGTGCATTCACCACCGATAACAGGGATAGAGGTTTGCGTCGTTTATGACTATTAGGTTTTGGTTGGTTTACCCGCATGAGTAGGCTGAACTGTCGCGCTCATACGGGCAATGCTACACACGCTACCGTGTTAGAATTTCACTGATATTTCTGACGTGATACCGTCAAAGCCGGCGCCTATTTGGCCGCCAGAGTTTGTTCCTTCTTCCTGATCAACATATTCTACTTTCCAAAGTGTTCTGTCGTTGATCCAATACCCTGCCGAAACTTGAAGCCGGGTTACTTCGTTGTCGCTTTGCTCGATAAGATCAGAGGTATTTTCAGCTTCAGCATAGCGCGCTGCGACATAGAGTTTTTCAGGAATAACATACTGCTGTGCTTCAATAACCCAATAATCAACAGAGGAATCGGCTTCAATCACTTGATTAGAATCAAATGTGGTGCCAGTAGGATCTAGCACGCCGTCGGTCCCAAAATAGGTAATACCGGCGACGGCATTACCTTCGGTATCTGCAAAGGTATAATCGTCACTGGCTTTACCTAGCATGAGGATAACGCTGGTTTGGTCTGAAGGCTGGTATGCCAGGTTTAATTGCATAATAGATTGATTCAACCCAGGCAATGCACCTACGTGTGTATCCCGTTCACTGGAAGCTGAAGCCGAGAAGTTATAGTTTTCACCATCACCAAAGCGATAGTTCGTGGTGGTGACGCCATCTAAGCTTGCGAGGCCGTTTTCAAACACCAGTTGGTCGCCTTGGTTGGCTTGGAAGATGTTTAAGCCCGCTTTGAAACCACCTTGAAACTCCAACGTGCCCTGAATACGGTAGTTGTAGCCTCTATCTTCTTGGAACGCTTCGCCAAAGCTAGACGTTGTCATGTGACCGGCGACGTTGTAGGCGCGAAGTATGCCGCCGTCAAAGGTTTCTGTATAACTTAATTGAATGCCGTTTTCTGCCGTTGCATAGTCAGTGATACCATTACCAATTAACGCATTTCCTTGGTTGTCTGCACCATCTTGGAAACCTTTAAATTGAAACGGTGACGCGCCAATATTCCCTGCACGTAAAATTAAACTGGCATTTTCTTTTTCATACCCCGTGAGCCCAAACATATCGAATTCAATACCGGCGAAATCTTGGTGAAAGGAGAAATCTCGATCACCATTGTTACCAAAATCATTAGGTTCTTCTGCGATATCGATGTCTGCCGTAATGTTTTCAGTAATTTTGAATTTAAACATCAAGTTAACGCGTAAACGACCAAAACCGTCGGATTGCATTTCATCTTCTGGGCGGAACGCGCCGTCTTTGGCCTGAATAGCTTGGTAATTTTGCATGGCCAAAAAGTTTACCTGTACTCGGCCATCAAGGAACTCATTGGGTTCACTAGGCGGCACATACATAGGCTTCTCTTCACTTAACTCTTGCGCCATTGAAAGCGCTGGCGTCGTCACTGCAATAATTGCAGCAGCGAGCGCGCTTAATTTGCTGGCCGTTTTGGTAGAACAAGTTGTAGAAAGATGACGCTGGTTGATGTCTAGCATTGTGAACCCTCTCAAGACTAATTTTTAATTTTTATTCCGCAAAACTGAATATGAAATGGAACATGACACTCTTAGAGTGTCACATTCAACAAACAGGCTTTTACTCATTTACACCTGCTCAACATGAGGGCATATGACCATTTTATTATTTTATCGTCAACAATTTTTTTAACAATTAATTATCATTTTCACCCATACAAGATAATTAACATTAAAATTCAGATAGTTATTTGCAGTAAAAATTGTATTAAAATTTTGTGTAAAGATGAAATATGAGAAGGGAAACCGAAAAAAATCATTTTAAAATTGATAAGAATTTACATTTTATGAACACGGAAATTAGAGGGCATACACCCCAACGAAAGGCACCTGCTCAAACTAAACCAAAAAAATCGGGTGTAAATTGCGTTGCGCGGGTACGCAATACTCGTCTCAATGGCGAGCACGACAATCTCTCTTAAGGCAAGGCACAATAAGGCTTTCAACTGGGGAAGGTACGACGATAATAGCCACTGAAGTACCCGTACCTTTTGTTACATTTAAACGAAAGTTTAATTATGCGTTCCATTTTTGTAGAGGCATAATGGCCATTCAAATAAAAATAATCACAGAAACGGATTTCAACATGTTAAAAAAATCCCCTTATATCTGCCTTGCTTTCGCCTTAACCCTCAGTGCTTGTGGAGGCGGTGGTAGTTCATCCTCTTCAGGAGGTGGCTCTTCCACTCCAACGACGCCTAGCACTCCAGAACCAACTGGTGCCGACTTTTCTTTAAGTCCCGTGGACTACACCGTAGCGGGTCTAGACACCATGGACAGCATGATCCAACTGGGTAATATCACCAACAATATGCTTAAACAGCCCAGAGGCAATGCAACTGAAATAAGTAACATTTGTGAAAATGGCGGTATTTCCACTGCGACTTATAGTTCAGGCAGTACTACATTCACCTCGGGCGATGTCGTTACTTTTCATTCAATGACTGTTTTCACAAAGAGATTGGGGGAGACCTGTCTGGAGATATTACCGCTGAAATCACCAGTGTTGATATCAACCAGGGGGCGATGACGTACGATGCCAGCTTTAATCAATTAGAAACGATTGTTAACGATGGCCGTCTTTTTATATCGGGAGATTTCACCGTACAAAGTATAAGCACACTCCCACTGGACAGCTTCACGCTGTCTATATCCGATCCTTTTAGCATATCCCAACCTGATGGTTTTGAAATTCTCCTTGATGATTTTCAACTCACACATACAAGAGACTGGTTGACGGCTAAATACAGCCTTGATGGACATGGACAATTTCTCGAATCAAATGTTTTTGATGCCTTTGCCTTTTCGGTAGATGAACCAATAGTAGGGTATTTTTCGGAATACCCTCATGAGGGCAAAGTTACGCTTTCTTCAGATGTGTCCAGCGATCTTGTAATCACGACAAACTTTGTGACAGATTCAGATATGTACAACTTTGAGTTTGCTGGTGACACTGGCGCAATGGATTGGAGTTTTTCAGTAGATGGAGCGATGTGGAGTGCCAGCACCGAAGTAGGTTATTTCGGCTACGCTACACATCATCGCGCGGATAACTTTCATTACTTAGGCATTAACACTGGGCCCCATACAATTAACAACTACCCGATTTTAGAGAGCCTAGAATTTCAGTTCTCTCGCCCCATCGCGTCAATCGGTACGCAAACAACCAAGTTATATTCGGTGTGGTCAAACAACCCCGATGTAGAGGTAACCGCTGACGTCGTGGGTGCCAAGGTGATATTGACACCTACTAGCCCACTCACGCCAGGAGTAGAATACACACTTTACGGTTTTGAAGTGTTCGATGCACTTGGACAGTCTATTTCTACCGATTCGGTGACCTTAACTGCATCTACTGCAGCCATAGCCGAAATAGAAACCTCAGATAACTTTTACAGTAGAGATAGCCAACCCAGCTTGTCGGTATTTAGTAACTTCGCCAACGGCGGGGAGACTGTGTCAGTTCAATGGAGTGAAATCACGGATTATGGGGTGACCTTTTCCGATGATGGTGGAAGCGAAATTTATGTAGATATTTCTGCAATACCTTCCGATGTGAATGAGGTAACGGTCATGGCAGAAGCCATCAGCGATAATGGATTGATTGCTTTCGCCACCAAAACATTGCTAATTGTACCTGACACAGGCAGCTATCTTGCATTTAAGAGCGAAGAAGGTGACTACATTGGCGCTGGACAATCCGTTATTATGGATGACACAGACAGCGTTTTCTCTGTGCAAACCTACTCAACGCAAGAGATAGAAGCCAGAGTAGATTCTTCTTTTTTCAGTGATTATTGGTCGCTAAATTTAGAAGCACCTGAAGGAAGTGAGCTTGAGGTGGGCACCTATAACGATGCTACTCGCTGGCCTTTCCAAGCTGCATTAGTGCCAGGTCTTGATTTTTCTGGGAACCACAGAGGTTGTAATAACCTATATGGCAGCTTCACTATCAGTGAAATTGCGTTTAGTGATGGGCAGCTTACCAAACTCGCTGTGGACTTCGTACAATATTGTGAGTCCACTGACAACCCGCCCCTATTTGGTATATTGCGGTTTAATTCAACGGCAAAAATACTCTAGCAACCTCGGCCATAGGGCAACGTTAAGGTACAAAAGAACCCTTTGTACCTTAACGATATGTGCCAACCGTCTTTCTATTCCTTCACCCTGTCTTGTTTTCCCCCCTTTTACGCTGCATTTGTTATACAAAATAACCATGATACAAAGCAGAACTTAGGTGGTAATGATTATGATGGGTACTTCAAAACATAGCGTTGGTTTACGCTTTATCTGCCTTTTGCTCCCGCTAATAGTGCCATTTTTAGTACAGGCTGCCCCTTCGAAGGGTTTGGATAAGCGCCTATCGGAATATCCCTACCCTTTTGCCGTAAACACTTTCTCATTCTCATCTCAGGATGAAGAATTAGAAATGGCATACATGTACTTGCCACCCAAGGCCAGTAAGCCCGTCGTTACTCTCATGCATGGCAAGAACTTTAATGGCGCGTATTGGGAACAAACTGCTGCTATGTTGCACGAGCAAGGTTTTGGGGTACTGATTCCTGACCAAATTGGTTTTGGAAAATCATCAAAACCCACTCACTATCAATACAGCTTTGCCACCTTAGCCCATAATACCCGCGCTTTACTCGACACGTTAAAGATAAACCGCAGCATCATAGTGGGTCACTCCATGGGCGGTATGCTAGCCACTCGTTTTGCACTTCTATATCCTAAACTCACAGAAAACTTAGTGCTGATTAACCCTATTGGACTCGAAAATTATCTGCTTTATGAAACTTATACGGACATAGAAAATGTGTATCAAAGTGAGCTAAAGAAAACCCCCGAAATGATTAAACGTTATCAACAAAAAAATTACTACGATGGCAATTGGAACGAACAATACGCCAAGCATGCGGCATTTTTACAAGGTTGGATAGAAGGCCCGGATTGGGACACGTTAGCACGTGTTAATGCCTTAACTTACGATATGATTTTTACCCAGCCTGTGGTTGAAGAATTTACCCACCTTAACGTCCCCACCACGTTGATACTAGGTACACGAGATAGAACAGCACCAGGCCGTGCCAACAAAAGAGACGATGTTACGCGGGAGCTAGGCCGTTATGACAAACTAGGAGCAGAGATAACAGCGCGAAACCCAAGCATTCAAGTTATCGAACTGGAAGGACTTGGCCACCTGCCACAGATAGAAGACTTTTCCCGTTTTAAGCCCAATTTTATACGCGCACTATCGACAAAATAACAACTCACTTGACCCAGGTCATCAATAAAAAATAAAAACACAAACGAGAGGAAATAATGAAAACAATCACCAATAGGCTGTTGCTAATATTCGTATTAGTGACCAGCTTTAGTGCACTGGCAGCCGACAAAAAAAGCGACCCCCGCGCTGATTACATAAGAGCAAACTACACGAAATACGAGTACCAAATTCCTATGCGGGACGATGTGAAGTTATTTACCTCTGTGTATGTCCCCAACGACGATAGCAAAACCTACCCCATGATGTTTCAGCGTACACCTTATCGCGTTGCCCCCTACGGTGCAGATAAATACAAAACGCGCTTGGGGCCAAGTGAGGCCTTTGAGAAGGAAGGTTTTATCTTTGTTTTTCAAGATGTTCGCGGTAAGTTCATGTCTGAGGGCGAATTTGTCAATATGCGTCCTCAAGATGCATACAAACGTGGTAATTCAGCCACAGACGATGCGACGGACACCTATGACAGCATTGAATGGCTAGTGAAAAATGTAGACAACAATAATGGTAATGTAGGGATGTGGGGGACTTCATACCCAGGCTATTACACGTCAGTAGGCGCAATAAACAGCCATCCTGCGTTAAAAGCCATTTCCCCTCAG
>CENH01004719.1_pt1 | contig 44620 bp, 60 predicted proteins | sample 530171 | NCBI WGS metagenome assembly CENH01 (sample SAMEA2591132, study PRJEB7988) | marine metagenome | biome: marine biome (ENVO:00000447); feature: deep chlorophyll maximum layer (ENVO:xxxxxxxx); material: saline water (ENVO:00002010), including plankton (ENVO:xxxxxxxx) | depth 70 m | reverse complement strand
AGTGTAAGAACTGCGTGTAATACAATAGAAACTAAGATAAATGCTTGTTCTAATCTTACAGAGTTTATGGCATTGTTTGATACACCAGTAGACAGTGATGGTATGCCAACAGGTAATCCACCAATGTTTGACTTCCCACAGGAATAATAGTATAATGGAAATAGATGCAATGTTATTTTGGAATATAATCCTAACAATGGTGGTAGTGCCATTCGGTTGGGCATTCAACAAAATGTTCCAAGAGGTAAAGCGTCTACAAATACTCCTAAATAAAACAAGAGAAGAATATGCACGTAAAGATGATGTGAAAGATGATATGCACGATATTATGGATGCTATGAAAAGATTAGAAGATAAGTTAGACAAGATATTGATAGGAGCTAGATAGTGAAGAAAAGACAAGAAGGTGGTACAACCATAGGTAATGTAGTTCCTGAACCTACAACCACTATGGATGTAGAGGATTACATGGGTCAATCCGTAACAAATCCTGCTATGCCTCAGCAGGGACAGTATGTACCTATTAATCAAAATATACAACCGGGAGAAGAAGTATCTCCAGAAGCTTATGCTTTACAACAATCCCCAGAAGTTCCAATATCACAAGCTACAGCTACACAAGCACAAGGTCCTACTGTAACTTCTGCAGCAACAGTTTCACCTGCTTTAGTTGCTACACAAACACCGACAGCAACAGCACAGCAAGGAACAGAATTAACAAGAGAAGCACAAGCAGCTCAAGGAACAGTATCACAACAAGCACAAGCACAGGCTCAACAGGGCGTTGCACAGGGAATAGTACAACAAGCTGACACTACACAAAGACAAGTAACAGCACCAGAGTTAGTGACAGGTGCAACAGCAGATACATCATTTTTAGCAGGTACAGCACCTGCACAAACAGATTTTGTAAGCGATGTACAAGGTGCTACAATGACTGTAACACCAGAGATGACTGTTCAAGGTCAACTTACTCGTATATCTCAACAATTTACAGATGGACAAGTCCCAGCATGGGCAGCTGGGGTTGTGCGTAATGCTACGGCAGTTATGGCTCAAAGAGGTCTTGCATCTTCCTCAATGGCAGGAGCAGCTATAACTCAAGCAATACTAGAAGCTTCCGTGCCTATAGCTACAGCAGATGCTCAGACATACTACAATACTGCTGTAAAAATAATGGATAACGACCAACAAGCAAGATTAACAAATACACAAAATAATTTAAATGTAGCGTTAGCTAACGTATCTAATAGACAACAAACAGCTCTCGCTAAAATGCAGGTTCAGGCAGCTTTGGCAGGTCAAGAACTCTCTAACCAACAACAAGCAAACATCCTCAACGCTGAAAAGTTCGCTGAGGCTGCCGGTGTTAATTTTACACAAGAACAACAAAGAGTCTTTGCAAATGCAAAAGTTATGGAGACAATAGGACTACAGAACTTAAACAATGCACAAGCAACAGCATTAGCAAATGCAGCTAATTTTGCTCAGATGGATATGGCTAATCTTAACAATAGACAGCAAGCTATGGTATTAAATGCTCAGGGCTTTTTGCAGATGGATATGTCTAACTTAACAAATGCACAACAAACTGAAGCAATAAATCAACAAGCTAAAATACAAACATTGTTATCAGACCAATCAGCACAAAATGCTGCACAAAACTTTAATGCAACAAGCCAAAATCAAGTTACACAATTTTTTGAGTCTTTGTCAGCAGATATAGGTAAACTAAATGCAACACAAGCAAATGCAACATCACAATTTAATGCAGGGCAAGCAAATGCTCTAAATCAGTTTCGTGCCACTATGCAGAATACAAGAGACCAGTTCAACACAAAAAATTCAGTAGAAATTGCACAATCCAACGCTACATGGCGTAGAAATGTAAACACTGCAAATACTGCAGCAGTAAATGCTGCAAATCAATTAAATGCAGCTAACTATCTAAACATATCTAATACTGCCTTAAATAATATATGGCAACAATATAGAGATGAAGCAGACTATGTATATACTTCATCTGAGAATGGACAGGATAGAGCATTTAATTATGCTATGGCTATACTTGATGCTGATATACAAGCTGACCTTTATAATCAGTATTTAGATGAGAAATCTTCTAATGCTATAGGTAGCTTCATCACAGCACTTGGAATAGCTGCAATAAATAGATAGAGGATAATTATGTTAAGTATGGTAGCATCTATAGCAGCTCCTATAGTAATGAATAGAATTGCTGGAACTAAATCTGTGCCAAAATTACCACAACAATCTTTAAAAACCCCTCCAGAAGTAAATATATTTGAGAAATATAGAAGAGGTATTCGTAGGAAAAGTCCTAGTTATATTTCTTCAAGAAGTAGGGCTGCACCTGTAGTGACAGGTTCTTACGGACCTATGAGTATGTACAACTCTATTCTCAAGAAACAGCTTGGATTACTAACAAGTAGGACATAATAATGGAAATAAAACTTAATGACACTATGAAACTTCCTAGTGGTAAAGAGCGTTCTATGTTCGATACTGCTATACCGGGACAGTCTTTGACTAAAACACCGGGAATATATCCGTGGGATAAACCTCCTATGTTAAATAATCCGGATGAGGTTATGGATTATTTTATAGACAAGTTCGATGATGATGCAAATGCAGAAAAGTTATTAAGTTTAGTTGATTCCCAAATACCTATAGCAACAATCGTAGATTCTTTATTATTGGCAGGATTTGCCGAGGGTTTACTAAATCCAGATGTAGCTATATTATCTGGGGAAGATTTAACTATGTTAGTTATGAACTTAGCAGAACAAGCTGGAGTAGAATATAAAGTTATACCTAATCAAGATTCTATGATTGATGAAGGTTTACAGAGAATTGCAGAATTTAAGAAAGACAAAGTAGATTTTGAAAAAGCTTCGACACAAAGTTTTGAGGATAGAATGAAAGATGATACGCCAGAAGAACCCATTGAACAACAATCTCAAACTGGGTTGATGGCTAGACAGGAGGCAGTGTAATGGCTATAACATTAGGTGGTTTAATGAGAGGTGGTTTACCTGTTGCTACACAATTTTTGCAAGAAAACATACCTCAAAATGCAGAAGACAGAATATCAAGACTAAACGAAAGATACAATACTATAGCAAAAGATTTTCAAACTAAAGAAAAAGCTATACTAGCTGAGAATGACCAAATAAAAACACTGGCTAAAAACTTAGGTGTAGACACAGGCATAGCAAAACAGGCTTATCAATTAAGTGGTGGCAAAATAGACAAAGCTTCTAAGATAATAAATAATATGCTATCGGCATTTCCTAAAGGTATACCTGTTAGTAAAATAGAAGAGCCTAAACCTATTAAGACTGTAGACCCTATAAGCGTAAATAAATTAGAAAGTGTAGATATAGCTCCTAAAGGTGCAGGAGAAGAGTCTATGTTTCAATCATTTAAGAACTTATTTAAATATTATTCTAATGATGATGTTGTAAAAATGTTTGCAAACAGAAGTGGCATACCAGAAGCACAAGTTAGGAAAACATTATCAGGAACATTTAATTTACCAGAACTAGAGACTAAAGTTCAAGCAACTCCGTCAGCTATAGCTGCAGGACTTACTACAGATAAAAGTGGTGATTCTAAAGGAGCAAAGTTAGGATTCTTTAAAAATCACTATATGAGTGTATATGGTTATACCGAAAGTGAAGCGAATACAGCAGCAAATGTCCATGTTTTAGGTGATATACCTTTAACAATCTTAAGTGCACAAGGGGAATCTATAAATAATATCGTTAGTAAAGATGGTAGAATACAACAAACGACTGCTGCTAGATTCGATGAGGATGGAGGACAAATAAATCCTAATAAAGAAGATAGAAAGATACAAGAAAATAAAATAAGCACTGGTACTAGGTCATTGGATAATGTTGTTTTAATAAAAGATTTATTATCTAAAAATAATCAAGTATTTAGTGTATTAGGTAGATTACAGAAAACAGGTACTAACCTTGCAGATATATTTGGGCAACCTGCATTAGCAGCCTTTATAGGAGGTGATGATGTAACTAAAGCTATTCAAGCAGCTAGAACATTCATTAAAACCACTAAAGAAGCTATCTTTGATGACCCCCGTATATCTGATAGGGATTTACAAATTATAAATCAATATATTGGTATTATTGAGGACAAGGATGCTCTTGGAGTGGGTAGAACAAATGCATTAGCTGCTATTATAGCGTTAGAAAGAGCTGCAGTAACACAAATCGCTACATCTGTTGGCGAAAATAATCCGGGTATGAAAAATAATAAAATAATATCATTCTTACCTAATGGCACATTTAATGCAAATGATACGAGCACTATAGCAGGTCAAATGTATGGCAGAATTATGAAGGCATATGGTCTAAATCAAAATGATGTTAAGAAAGCGTTCTTTGCACAGGAGGATAACAGAGCCACTAGAGAACAACTGTTAATGTTAGAGAAACATGAGAATGTTATGTCCTTGGCTAAAAACTCTGTTAATGATATAATAGCAAGGAAGAACATGAGTGCAAAAGAGTTTGAAGACAATTACAGAAACGTATATTTAATTGACATACCAAGAGCAGGACAAGGAGCTTAAATGTCACAGTTTTCAGAAACAAAAGGACTCTTCGGAGAAAGAGATGAGTCTACTAATACTACTGAGTATGTTCCTACTGCTGAAGCTATAGAGAAAAGAAAGGAGTCTGACTTTACTGCAGGCTCTGAACTAATAGAAAAGCCTATACAGCCGGGTGGGGGATTTACTAAGGAAGAAATCCAAACAATGAGATTTGCTCCTCCTTTTGCAGGTATGGGGGCTTTTCCCACATTAAAATCATTTCCAAGACCGGGATTATCTGAAGATGAAGATGACCCTTTTAGAGCAGAAAGACTAAAGCGTTTAGCAGAAGACCAAGGTGGTGTATATAGTTACACAGATAAAAGTGTATCTAACGCATTAGACTTTTCAACTCTTGCAAAGCTAGGCTTTTCAGATAATAAAATTCATGTAGAAAATGCATTAGAATCTCAGTTTGGTAAAGATAACTTTAAGGTTATAGAAGACACTAACGCAGGTTTCTTAGACAATAGATTTTTTGTATCTTTGAAAAAAGATGACGGCTCTTTTACCTCATTTACAAATCCTACACAAGACATATTGACTATGGCTCAAAAGTATATTCCTGCACTAGGATATGAAGTTGTTGCCGACGTAGCAGCTGTAGGTACATCTTTGGTAGCTTCAGGTGTTGCAACGACATTAACATCAATGATTCCAGGTGTTGGTCCTGTTGCTGCTCCTATAATTGGTCCATTAACTCTTGCATATAGTTTGTACGTTACGAACCAAGGTGTAGAAGCAGGAAGACAATATCTTCAGAAACAACTTGGTTTGACTAAAGGTGAAGCTGAACAGTTTGGAGGATTCTTAGAATCAGTAAATAGAATTGTAACAGACCCTAAACCTCTTCAAGCAATAAAAAAATTATTTAACGACCCCGAAGCTGATATAACAAGTAATGAATTTAAACAGGAATTACGTGGTATAGTTGGTAAAGTAGTCACATTTGTTCCTGCAGTTCTTGACAAGATAACAACTAGACTCTCCAGAACTAGAGAAGCTCTTGAAAAAGATGGCTTTGTTGAAAAATCAGAAATATTCCAATCTGCTATAAAGGCAGAAGACTTTGCAGATAGGACAGGTCTTGTCAATACAATGCTACCTCAAAGAACTATGAATAAAAAGATAAATAGACTTGCAGGTATTATTGACCAAACTTCAGGTAAACTGTCTCAAATGCTACGTACCCAAATGCAAAGTGCGTATCAATACTTAGATAAGTTTAGAAATAACATGGGAGGAGGAGACTTTGGTAAATTTAGAACAGACATGGCTTCTCTTGGACAAGTAATAAAGAACATAAAAGAAGGTAAACTTACTATAAATCCTGAAAGATTAGGTGTAAAATTAGAAGAGCTAGAAACTTTATTTTTAAGTTTTAGAACTGATGAAGCAAGGGGTATGTACAAACTTGTATTTGATAAACTAAAGGATAGCTCATTTAATTTAGAAGGTATACGTAAATTCATAGTAAGTAGAGAAATTAAAGGTATTGAACCTGTTACTAAACAAAAGCCGGGACAAAAAATTGATGTAGACTTTGTACCTCCTCAGGTGGGAGAACCTAAATTAGATTCTATAGTGCAGCATTTATTTGCATTAGGTCGTGAAAGTGGTGGTATACGTAGATTAAGTAAAGAATCTGTAAGTAAAGCTCTACAAGTATTAAAAAAGAATCACCCAGAATACGCTAAATATATAGATAATCATAGTATACAAATTAAAACACCTGCTCAATTACTACATATGTATGCCACTATACTAGGAAATATGTCTAAGTCTGTGTTCTCTAAAGATGTAGGTACAGCTTCTAATCCTCAACTTGCATCCTTTGCACAAGGATTACGAGAAGAGATATTAAACACGATATCAAAGCCTATAGGTGGTAAGATTGATGTATCTAAAGAATTAAAAGATGCGAATACTTTTTACAAAGAAACATTAGACAGTATAAGTAGTCCTTTACAAATAGCTGCAAGAGTTAGTTCCAAGACAGGAGGAGAGAAAACACTTATACCTTCAGAGATGGGACTTACGGGAGCTGCTGCAGGACCTACAAATAGATTCTTCATAACTGCAGAAAATATAAAGTTTCAAGAACAATATGTTAATAATGCACTAAAAGGCACAGGCAAAAAGCCTCCTAAAGATGTATTAAAACAAGCATTTACAGATATACTAGCATACAAAATTGGTGGTGCAGGTAATGTAGCTCAAACTAAAACTGAAACATCACAAAGCGTTAAACAATTTTTAGAGAATTATACACCTAATGAAAAATCAGTATTAGGACTTACTCCCAAAAATGAAAAAACAATCTTAAAAGATTTAGAAGTTATATCTCAACTAGACAACATAAAGTTTGCAGAAAGATATATGTTAGGTAGTAGAATAACAAATACAGAAGTAAAGAATGTGTTTGATAATGCTATCAATAAAACTAATGCTGCAGAGTTTGCACAAGATGTTGATACAATGATGGCTATTATAGCCAGAATGCCTGCAAAGGAAGGTAAAGCATCACTAGAAAATTTAAGAAGTAGTATGTATGATTATATCATATCAAAGCAAAGTGGTGTCTTAAAAGAAATAACTGATAAAAATGCTGCCTTTGCTCAGATAGGAGACTTAACTATAAATCCAAGAGCATTAAATGACTTAATAGAAAAGTTAAATAGTGCAGGAGTATTTGATAAAATATTAAATAAAAAGATAACTTTAGCTGATGGTTCTAAAATAACCGAAAAAGAAAATTTATTAAATGTGCAAAATTATGTTGGTGTGATACAACAAGCTGGGGCAGACGCAGGTTCAGCATTATCTGGTGCACAGTTGATAGGTGAGTTATTTACTCTTGACCCTAGTAAATTTGTAAGTGCTGTAACAAGAATAAGTGCACAAGGGAGATTAGCAAAACTATTTACTAACAAAAAATTTGCAGACGCAATAACAGGACTAGGTAAACCTAGAGCTACAACAACTGCAGGTAAAATAAAAGCAGAATTAGGTCAATACTTCTTTGGTAAAGGTTCTGTTGCTAACATAACTGCTCAGGTAGCATTACAGCTTGGCACTGAATACAAGCGTTCAGAAGCTACTACAGCTAATCAAATGGAAAATTTAAACTTAGATATTTCTGACACAAAAGGATTGTTTGAACAAACTAACGAGGCAATACAATAATGGCTGAAGAGTATATTAATCGAGGTCTAGTTGAAAGACTGGATGGTGAGATAGAGTATGTGGACCCTACGGAGGGTCCTTTTACTTTAGATGACCTAAAGATAAATAAAAAAGATATAGAAGGCTTTTTAAAAAGGAAGAAGGATGCTCCTAAAGGTTTAGCAAGCACAATGCTAACGGATATAGCCAATCCTTTCTTTACCCAATATGGTGAGCAGAAGACACTTACAGGCTTAGCGACACAATCTAGTCTTGAGGCTATAAAAGACCAACTTATAGACCAAGCAATAAGAATACAAGAACAAAAGAAAATTTCTAAGAAAGCAGGTAAAGCTCCCTCATACTTATCTTTGATGAGTCCTAGGAATGTAATAAACGAAGCAAATAATATTACAGAGGATTTTATACAACCTATTGGTATGAATGCAGGTCCTATCACACCTGTCGATAGAGCTACTAACCCTGAAACATTAGTAGGTCCAATTACGTACTTAGATTATTTAAAGTCAGTAACACCATTTACTGACGAAGTTCAGAAAGTTAGATATGAAACAGGTTCTTTACTTTCTCTATTTCCATCAACAGAGATAACTGTTGGGGCACCCGGAGGGTCTGTTGCATCAGGATTTAACCTGAGAGGACTAGCTAGTTTTGGCAATGAATTTTTAACTCAGAGCATTGTAGCAAAAGCTAAAAATATGGGAACAAAAAAAGGTGCAGAGTTTATAGATGAATTTTTAAAGTTAAAACAGATAAATGTAAATAAATTACCACAGAAACAAAAAGATGTAGACAGGTTACTAGAAAACAATCCAAAGAATGTACCTTTAATTAAAGTAAATGACCTAGGTGTAAAAGAAGAATTAGACAAGTTAGATATAGTGCCCACAGCAGGTGGGGATATAACACAGGCAAATGTAGCAACATATATGGATAGATATTCTGAAGGTTTTGCACATGATGCTAAAGGAGTACAAAAGTCAACAAATTCTTTTAGAATAACAAATAGTGAAAAAAGTGTAGGGTATAAAGCAAAAAATGTAGATAGTCCATATGATAAGAGCGTTGCACAATATAAACATCCTCAAATTTTAGAAGAAAAAGGAGCCTATGGTGAAGAAAGATTTGAACCTATATATGGACACTCTCGTTCATTGCAGATACGTGAATTAGGGGAGAAAGATGTTCACCCTAGTTTAAAAGAAGAAATGATGTTATTATCAGGGTATAAAAGGGGCAAAACTCTTAACAATGTTATGGTCCGAGGAAATAGCGTGTTTGAACCTTTGAGAAGATATAGAAGTGATGCTGAATTTTATAAAAGAACAAATATGTTTGACCCAAATAAAAACGTAGTTATCACTGATAGCTTTGGTAAAAATACATATAATTTTGATGAACCTGCAGAAACTGCATTAAATAACTATGGAGTAGAAGACATAAATCTCATAAGAACATATCCTACCGGAGAGTCTGCAGCAGATATAGAATTTTTAAAAAAAGTTGGATTTAAACAAGATTTTCAGACACTATTAAATTTTAGAATAAGTTTACAAAAATTACGTGTTTTGATTGAATCATTAAAAATACCTAAGTACGATGCTATTGTAAATCCAAAAATAATAAAGATGGATTTAAACATTGGAGATGACATAAGAAATCAATATGCAAAATTACAGGAAACTGATTTTTACTCTTTCCAAGATATTCTTAATTTTTTCAAAAGAGATGACCCAAAAGTAATGTCAGAATTTAAAAATATAGAAAGTTATATACATAATTATGCGAGAGCAGCCATACAAAATAGTTTAGAGCCTAACATAGTTAAAACAGTCAATCCTGTGGCTCTACAAACACCAGACCACCCCTTACATCAAGCACGAGTACTTCAACTTCATCCGATAATGGAAGAAAGAATTTATTTTTCAAATCCTTTATCACACAATGAAATATTTAACATAAATGCAAAATTAGCAAAAATAGAAGCTCAAAAAGCTGTGTTAAATAATAAAGAAGGGGTTATTGACATAGAGGAGGAGGGAGGCAGGCTCATACTTAATGATGGCGTATCTGATGCCATGATAAACTTAATTAGGCACAAAGACATGGGGGGAGAAGAATTATTTAATTTATATAAACAAGCCAGACGAGATAGAAAAAGACAAACAATGGATACTCCCGGAGACTTAACAGCTTTTGATGAATTACGTGATAAAATACAAGCAGCAGAAAAAAATTGGGGGTCGGGTAAAACAATAATACGTTTTGCAGAAGAGCAGTATGATACATTCAAACCAAGGCAATTTACAGACCCTGATGACATGATGTTTACAATGGAAAGCATAAAATTTAAAGGGTCTATACCCGTGCCTCCGGACAATGAAGGCTTAAGTATAGCCAGTAAAGCTTTTGCAAATTTTATAAATAAGCCAGACCAATTAGTAGAAATGACAACTTTGTTTAACTTAAAAAAGGCTATAGAGGAAGGCTTTGACAAAGCACAATTTAATACGTTTAATACACAAGCTAAATTAGCACGTTGGGTGAACTTTAAGGGCAGACCAGAAGATTTAGATGCATATTATATGTCTTCATTGGTAGATGCTGATGCAAGTGATTCTTCATTATTTAAAATTTTGAACACTGAAACACTTGACCCTTCCATAATGGAGTTACAACGAAACGCAAGTAACAATGTGCATAATCTTATCACAGAAAGAGGTTTTTACACTTTAAAGATAGCTAGTAATAGCTCACCTGCTGTTGCCGTTGAGAATTACATTAGACTAAATGAAAGGTATGACTTTGACAGAAAAATAAGTAACTTGATAAAAGATGTACCACAAGATGACATGAATAAAATATTTTTACAAGGAGTATTTTACATACAAGACCCTTACCTCATATCTCGTATGGGACTTTTAGAAAAAAGTGTAATAGACGATTTAGTTAAAAGAAATACTTTAAAATCAGGAGAAGTCCTGAAAAGTGCTGTAAATGGTAATTTACAAAAAATACTCAAGGATAACGAAAATTTAACAAAAGTATTATTTTCTGATAATACTAATAAATTAGTTATGAAAGAAAAAGAAGGAAAAATAGAAGGAATAATAAGAAAAATAGCAGAATCTGGAAAAATATCTAAAGAAATTCCTAGCTCCGTATGGATAACAGCAATGAAAGAAAAAATAATAGATTCATACCTTCTGCTCCCTAATACAATAGACCCTATGAGTTACCTTCCAAAAGTGGAAGCAAATTTATTTTATCAAAAATATGGTATGCCAACAGAAGAAGCTTTAACCAAAGGAATATTAGGAGCTAAAAACGAGAAAGGTGAAGTTCGTTATGCTAGATTAAAAGACCAATATGATAAAAATAAAATGAAAACTTTAGACAAGTTAGGTCTCAGTTATAAAATAGTCAGAGATGGTAAGCCAAGTAGTCCAATGACTTTTATAGAAGTAAACTTAGGTAATACTAAAAAAGAAAAATTAGAGTTACTTGAGAAACTAAATAACTATGAAGTTAAATTATATTCTTCAATGAACCCCCTACCAAGTTTTAATGAAGTGAAGGAAGAAGAAAAAGAAGACCCTATGGCATTAGAGTCTACTTAATTACGTTCATATCTTTTATTTTATTCTCAATAATATCAGCTTGTAATCTTAAGTTATTAGATACCTTAAGTAAAAATATTTTACTTTCATACGTAAGTCTAACATCTTTGTCCTTGAGTACAGTTACAGTGTGACTATCTAGCAAAGAATCAATAATCTCTTTCCAATTATATTCATTGAACATAGCCTTTTCCCCTTCCGGGCTAATGGTTATACCTATACCATTTAGTGTTGGTAATACGTAAAAATCAACTTGATTTATCAATTCTAATCTGCTGTTCACCATTTTTTATTTTTCTTCCTTTAAAGAATACTATTAAGTTAATACAAGTATTAATTGTTACGGCTATCACTAGCCACAACTGCCATATCTCTATCATCATATTCATACCTCACGGGCAACTTATCCCATTCTCTGACACTTATTCTAAATCTAGGCAACTGATGTCTGCCAGACTTATCGGGTAAGACTAAGTCACCTTGTGATATTCTTACCCATTTTCTACCTACAACTGCGTACACTACATAAGTTCCACAAAGAGGATATTTACTTTCAAAGAATCTTGCCTTATACCTCTTTGCGTTTTTCCACACTTGGCTCGGTGGCTTTTCTATTGTTGATATCATTTTGTCCCTCTCTAAATGCTTTAATTACGTCTGATGAAAATAGCTTCTGTATGTTAAGTAAATACATACGGGAAGCATTATGGTCTCCCCCTTTTACTGATTTAGTATAATCAAGGGAGTCAATAATACGACGTAAAACATCAGTGCGAAAAACAAGTGTTGCATAGGTTTCTTCGCCAATACATAGGTTATGAAACCAATAATCTGATTCCGTTGCTTTGATTCCGGACTCTTTACCATAACTTTCATACTCCACTGCTATATTACCTGTTCGTTGCCACATATCTCTCTCAGACTTAACCTCAATCTTTTTGTTTTGAAGCATATCTGCGACAGCTCTCTCTCTGACTTCACCCCACTGTAGGTCGATATCAAATTTTTTTCTATCTTTTACAGAAGGTCTCATTACTTTTTCGCTTTCGTTTCCGTGGGTTTTGTTTCAGCAGGTTGATTTTCTGCTCTTCTTTCAAAGTATTTTGATATCATAGAAAGCCTATCGTCATACTTACCAATCTCTGCAAGTTCTTTATCTATAGATGCTATTATATCAGAGTGCTCACCTATACCGACAGAAGTTCTTAGGTAAATCTCCACGTTAGCTATATGTTTATTTATATGTCCCACATAATAGGACTTAGCTGCTGCTAATAACATTTCTCTCATTTATTCCTCCTTAGATTTTTAAAGTAGCTGTTATTAAATCCACGTAACCATTCTTTACCTCGAAATGAGTTTTCATTATAAGGATTTGTTCTTTCATGGATACGCCCTTTTGTTTTAGTTGTTCTAAAAAAGTCTTTCTGACCTTGTTTAAAAAATCTATCTACTGTAGCCATAGCACGTTTACTTCCCAATGTCAACAACTTCACAACTATCGGCAGTACAAGCTAATGTTTGATTACCAGTAGTATTGTCTTCATTTTCATAATCTTTTAACTTAGTCCAGTCTATAAACTGTGGCATCTTACTACTAAATTCTTTGTACACTTCTTCAGAACAATCTTGATAAGGTGCTTGCTCATAGACCATATCTGACTTAGGTAAGAATGATAAGCCCGATGCAATATCAAAGTTATCATATATCCAACTTCCAGTTTTAAGCCATTCATCTTTTGCTACTGATATAGTAACAGAAGGCTTATGTTCACACCAATGCTCAGCATAGACTTTCCAAAACTCTAATTGCTCTATGGCAGACATATCATCTCTTGTTATACAATCATTCGGTGCTTTTATAGGGAAACTAAATACAGCATTCTCTTTGCTCCATCCATCAGTTTCCCAAGGTATATCATTGTCCATCATAAACTTTGTGAGGGGGTCTTTCTTATCTCCACGAACTGTTCTTATATAATATTTACTATGCCTTGCGTGGATACCCGATGCAGAATCAGTTAATTGTGATACTGTGCCCGAAGGTTTTACACAGGTAATAGCAGTTGATTGAGGGATACCTAATAATTTAGAATACTCTTTATTAGTCTCTACGGCTATGTGCCTAAGTTGATTAAGAACATCTTCTAGTCCGTGTTTGTCACTTTTACCATTAGTTATAGCATTGTCCATGATACCTGTCATAGACACTCCTAGTAATCTTTCTTCCTCTGTATTCTTTTGCCATATCTTTCTTAAGTATGGGAAGTGAGTTAGTGTAGATTGGAATGTGCCTATAATAGTGGCTGTGTGAACTTTAGCTTTTAAAGTTTCCATAGTATCTGTACCTCTTACAATAACCTCAGACAAGTTACAGAACTGGTAAGGTCTAAGTATAATCTCACTACATGGGTTAGTGCCAAAGTCATAGTTTGCATCTCTTCTACCATTTTCTGATGCTTTATTTTTAGCTGCACCTCTGTAGAACATCCCTCTTTCGCCAGTTCCAGACTCTGCAAGAGCAAGCCACTCTCTCATAAATGTATAAGGGTCTGGCTTTTCGGTGTAAGCTACTGAATTATTTGACATTTGTCTCTGTGGCTCTGTTTTGTAAAACTCACCAGTTTTAGCATGACGCATTCTGTCATCAGATAAATTAGACAAACTAATCATAGCAGAACGTCTAACACCACCCGATACAACAACTTCACCAACTTTACACATTAAGTCATGGCATTCCAAACTTGATAGCCTTCTGCCTTTAGCATCTTTAAATACTTTTACAGAAAATCTAAACAAATTATCTAAAGGTGTTGGTCCAGATGCTCTACCACCAAATATATTTAGTTTAGCACCTGCAGGTCTAACTAAACTTAAATCCCACTTTGGCACTTCTCCTGCCCACAGTAAAGCTAATAATTTACGGAAACCTTTTGCCCAACCTTCTTTGCTGTCTTTTACAATAATAGTTTCTTCGGTATCAAACATTTTAGCAGGGACTTCCGGCAGTTTACTAATAAAGTTTCTCTCTACAGAAAATCCTACCCCAGTTCCACACATAAGAATATACATAGCTTCATCAAAAGCTTTTGGGTCATCAACTGGTAAATAAGAACAGTTATACCCTGCCGTATTATCTCTATCTAATGCTTTGCCTGCCGTCATCATAGCTCTCATAGAAGGCATAACTTCTTGATGAAGAATTGCTTGTTTTATGTTTTCCATCATATCTGCATTTACAGAATAATTATACTTTAATTTCAAATGGTTAGCCATGAAATCTACATACCTAGATACAGTTTCACTCCATTCTTCACGACGACCTTCTTCGTCAATCCATCTAGCGTACCTAGACTTGTGAATAAATTGTTGATAATAAGTTGGTAGGGTTACGTTACTTTTCATTTTACTGTCCTCACTGTTACATCTTTTGTTTGTATACCATTTATATCGTGCATCACTTCTGTGATGACATCCTCTACTATATCAGGTAATTGCTCTTCGTCAAGAGTAAATTCTTGTGAATCTACATTCGCTATTATTTTAACTGTTACTTTTTTTATTGTCATCTTCAACAACATCTATTAATTCATTTAGATACCAATGAGCTTTATGTAAATCTTCAGCACCATTTTTATATCTATATCTCCACAGATACTTCATTATATTACCCTGCAGATAATATTCAAATCCATCACCTGTCATAGCCTTAATTGCATCTATAGTTTCTATACCGGCTTTGTTGTAATGTGGTGGGTTGTTTACCATATCCATAATCTCTTTATGGTCAGATTGTTCTTGTGATTGTTTTTTTACACCTGACAAATATTTAGGTTGTTCTTTTCTTACCATGTTTCCTACTTCTTTATATTTTTTTCTTATTGATTCTCTATACATTCCCATATTATACCTCTTAATGTATTGTTATTCTTCTACTTTTGACATCTTCTGCAAAACTTGCTTTGCCGTCTTCTAACACTTGGTCAGTATCTATTAAAACATTGTGAACCATACCTCGTGTTAATAAAGCATAGAACACACTGTCATCTTCTGTCAAGATATTTGTATCATGTTTATGATAAATTTCCATATCAAAACCTCTTTTATAATGTCTTATTATAATAGCAGAGTCGCCACTATTTAATTTTATAGAATCATCACTCATCTCTAACTCCTAACTTTAAAAAATGTTCGGCATCAACTACGGCTAATGGTTTCTTTCTATTCATTTTAATAATTAATAGAGGTTTACCATAATGACTGTGAGACTCAGCTTGTTCGTAATAGTTGTATATTGTTGTGAGTCTTTGAGTGTTCTTACACTCTATATTATACGGAAACTGTCTGAATGCTGCTGTGGATAACTGGACATCTACCCCATTTACGCCCATAGGGGTAGATTTTATATCTAGTCCGGTTACACTTTTAAGAAGACTTAGTAGCTGTTCCACCACCCAAGTCTGAAGTTTTCTTCCCTTTGCCTTTGCCGATTGGGGCTTCATCTTCCTCGATACGGATTTCTGTGATGTTTTTAGACGGGATTGTGATTGTCTGATTGCCCGTTTCAATGGTTGCAAAGGGGATTTCTTCGTTAAGTTCTTGGATAAAGTCATCTGCTTGCTCTCTAGTAAGTTTTATTATTTTATTGATAGGCGTATCATCAATTCCCTTATACTGAATTGTCAGCGTCACGCCATTCTTTTGTGATGTGGGTGTACCAGACCCATTTTGGGTTTCTGCCTTTGCTTGGTAATTGTCTTTTGAACTCGAGTTTTTTCCAGCACGAGTGTTTAAAGGGGCAGTAACTACATTCAATTCCCAAGGTTCTATTCCCGGTAGCTTTCTTATAAAAGACTTCCTCGACATCTGAGAAGCATCTTTCAAAAGCTCTTTTGCCATGTAGTGATTTAAAAGCAGTGCGTAGTTTATCATGGACATAATCCTTCTCCTTCTTTGTATTTTTCGCTTCTGCTACAGTTATTTCACCTGTAGATTTGTTTAACGCAATCCAACCTTTAAATGGTCGTTTTGCAGCCATAGCGTATCCGTGTCCTTGTGCTACATAACCAAAAGAGTCTGCTTCTTTTATTCTTTCGTAAGCGTCATCATGTTTGAATTTATGCTCAAATGCAAAGGGGGATACAGTTTTTATATCGTATATTCCATCCGATAATTCAATATCAAACTCTCCCGATATGGAATTTTTTTTATCTAATTTATATTCTACTTTTTTGTGTGTGTTTTTTACTTTTAATCCGGAAGCTTTTATTATCGTTATGATAAGAGATTCTAATACATCTCCCATTATCATACGCATTTTAAAATCGTAGGTGGGTTTTTCTGACTCAACATTCTTTGATTGCATTTGTAATTGACATAGTGGTTTGCCAACATTACTCATACGTAATCTGAAGTCTTCTCTTTCTTTACCGAAGTGTTTCTCCAAAGCTTTTTGGCAACCTTCTGCAAATTCTTTTAATAAGTGAGGGGGCATGGTGACCCCCCCTTGAGCTGCCCTAGAAAGGAAAGAAAGAATGGCAGCTTCAACCTTATTCATGCTTCAACAGCCGATAAGTCGTCGTTTAAAGCATCGTCAACTGAGACGTTAACAGGGTCTTGGTCAACAACTTTACCCTGCTTTCGCAAAGTTTCGTCATATAAAGCCATGACCTTTTTATTCTCAGAACTAATGTAGTCCATAAAGAAAGCTAAAGTTCCTTGGTCTTCATCAGTGAAGTCAACTGGTCCGTCATTGACTTTGAAACCACCAACGTAGTATACAAGACCACCATTCTTTTTCTTCTCTAAAGAACCACGTAACTTATAGAAGATAAAAGGTTTCTTCTGTGCAGAGAGGGAATCTATGGGGACAGAGATAGGCATAAAATTACTACCTCTTGCACGCCATAACACAGGTACGTCTTTTACCTCTATGGAGTTACCATCTGAGTCTACACCATCTACAAAGGTTGCCTTACCAAACAACATACGGAAACATTTAATGTTCTTCTGAAGTAAAGCCTTATCAGCAGGCAAGCCTTCTCTTTGGGAAGCAGGAACAGAGCCACATCTAAATGTGCCCACAGTATCCGGAATCTCCGTCTGTGGATACAGATTATTAGCAAACACTGACCTACTAACCATTTCATTTGCTTCAGCGTCATAGTGTAGATATTGATACCTCTGAGCAAATACTTGGAAGTCTATTTCTTTAGCATAGACAACCTTATTACCATCTAACTCAGTAGTCCATGAACCGGCAGGAATAGACCTACCAGAATCGTCTTCATGGTCTCTGTTTATTTTCAGATAATATATTGCCGGAGTAGAAGAGCCACTTGACTCATCTTGTCCGATTATTTTTGCGATGTCCTCAAAACTAGAGGACGATGTTAAAGTTAAATCATTCATAGATTTTTCTCCTTATTAAGAATCTTATTTATACTAAATAATTAATGCTTAGTCAAGTCAAATTCTTTCATAGCTAACCAATTTTTTCCAATCTCTAAATCAACGTCAAGTGGGACATTCCATTTAACATTGTAAAACTCTGCAAATTGTTTATTGACTTTTGTCATAGCATTGTAAGTCATTGTTGCAACAGACTTTTCTTCGCCGGGATATACATCCAAGACTATCGAGTCATGTACTGTGTTAATAATTTTAGACGTAACGCCTTTACTCTCAAGTTCATGTTGTAAATGAATAAGTGCCAGTGGAACGACACAACCACCTGCAATACCTTGCACGGGGTAATTTTTGATAGAGGGTGCTCCCGATGCATTGCCATTCGCAAGCCTTTTAGTATTAGGAAAAGCAAATTGCTGACCTGTATGCATACTAATAGCTCCAGTCGATATAGCCTCAGTTTGAAGTAAATCATGCCATTCTCCTAGCTTAGGGTACTTATCAACAAAAGCTTTATAGTAAGCCATTTCATTAGGCGTTCCTGTAGTGCCACCATAGAGAGGTTTAAAAGTATGGGCTTTTGCGATTGTACGCTCTTCTTTAGTGACATCCTTTTCAGCCTTATTAAAAATAATAGAAGCCGTATATCTGTGGACATCACTACCATTGATAATGTCATTATACATATTTTCGTCCCCACATAGCTGGGCGGCTACACGAAACTCTAACTGACTATAGTCAGCTTGAAGTATGTTGCCATTATCAAATCTTGATACAACAACAGCTCTAACCGGAAAAGTCGAAGCTCTTGGTTGATTCTGAAAGTTTGGGTCAGATGATGAAAGTCTTGTTGTCCTCGTAACACATTGATTAAACTTAGGATGTAACAATCCACTCTTACGTGTATTACGAGATATACCACCAACAAAGCTAGATAAGTACACATCAACTGCATTTAGTCTTACTGTAGATTTAAGAAACTCTTCAGCCTTTGTATTACCTTTATATTTAGCAGTGCTCAATAATCTAACTAGGGTGCTTTTGTCTGTAGCAAAGCCATTAGCTGACACATCAAATATATCTCTAGGATTCATAGTTAATCCTGCTATCTTAGGTAAAGGGGTGAATATATATCCTTGTCCTTGACAAGGTGGACATTTACTAGGTTTCTTCCATCTAGTTCCATCTTTTTTAGTTTTATAGAACTCTCCTTTACCATTACACTTATAACAATGTTGGGCACTGGTCTTGTGAACTCTTGTCGTCATAGACTTAACTAACGACACAAAATGTGAAGTGCTCATTCTAGGTCGTAGCAAAGGCTTACCTTTATCATTTAGTCCAATGTTGAATGTCTCTGCCCACTTTTTCTTGTCAATAACCTTACGTGAATATATCAACTGACTAACTTGTTCCGGTGAAGCAAAGTTAATAGGAGTGTCCCCCATGACCTCACGACATATTGATTCCATCTTAGAAGATAACTCTTGATGCTCTAGTTCATAGCTAAACTGTACATCTGATAATTTACCAGAGTCAATCTTAATACCATTCTTTTCTATAGTAGCTAGTACAGGTAAAAAATTATTCATTAAGTCTAAATGTTTAGCTACAGAATAATTGTGCTTGTTTTGAAGTAAATCAAACTGAGCTTTGTATAGTTGTCTAGTAGATTCTATATCTGCTATACCATACTCTTCTACAGTAGCCATAGGTATAGTATCAAACCCAGTACCATCTTTTAAATAGTCAGATACTAAATCAGACTTTTTTATGGCTACTTTACGACGTACACACGAATCATATAAACTTAGTCCGAACTTTTGTTGTCTTAGTAATATATATTCGCCAATCATGGTGTCATACACTTTACCCTTATATTTAAAGCCGCTCTCCCATAACCATACTAAGTCAAACTTAATATTGTGTCCTACAAGGACAGTGGTTTTATCTAATACTTCTTGAACTTTTGTGAATGATTGCTTGCACTCTCCGGTAAAATCTTTGTGATAAAACCAGTGAAAGTCTATGTCGCCGTCATCCATAGCATATTGTATAGATACTAACTTATTTTGTGAATTGAAAGGTGACGGGTCTGTTCTTCTGTTTTCGTCTACTACGAATGTTGTTTCTACATCTAAATATGTTATCATGCTGTATACCTACTGACATCAGTGTCCAAGTTACATATTATCTTACCATGAAAACCTGTCAACTTGTTTTTTGAAATTGTTAAATATCTTTTCTTATCATCATTATCTGTTATGTCTGATTTACCTATACCAATTATTAAATCAGCTTCTGCAGCTTTACCAGTTTTACTATTCTCCATCATGGCATATGTGACATTTGTTTTACCCTCAGCATCTGCCGATGCTTGGCTGATACCTATGCCAAACAGATTATGTCTTTTGCAAACCTCACGAAACTTTGTATATATACTACGGAGCTTCTCATCAGTTCTAGCAAACGAGCCCATGACATCAACTTTGTCAAGTTGGTCTACTATAAGTATATCGGGCTTTTTATCTTGACAATATTTATTTAGCCATTCTATAGAAGCATCCACATTATCAATCATAGTTATGTTAGGTGCTACCTCTTTGAATTTTTCTGTAGCTTGTGAACGATTTGAATAAATATCTTTTTCTGACATACCAGTATAAGAGGACACGGCTCTAAGCATAGTTCTACGAGCAGGCTCTTCATTGGTTATAATGTGAACATCTGCACCTTGTGAACAAAAGCCATTCGGGGAAGCTACAAGAGATACATAGAAAGAAGTCTTACCTACTTCCGGTCTAGCAAATGCAATCATAAATTCACCTGCTTTACCACCTCTTACAGATTTACTAAGGCTTGGTATATTGAACTGCCAACAATCTTCATTGTCAACATATTCTAATAATGTCGTTACATCTGTAGTTACTGGAGATACATCATCTTCCGGCACAAAACCTTCTTCTGATTTTTCTATTAATGATTTTATTTCATGTAGCTTTTCGGGTGAGCCTTCCATAATAGCTAAACCTAAATCAGCTATGTTACGCCCTATCTCTTGTTGCCACATTTTATTAAGAACATCAGAAGCTACATCAGAGCCTATCTTAGGTAGTTGCTCTATATCATATAGTACTTCTGCAACTGCATCACGCTTAGCACGAGTGGCAGTAGGATTACTAACTCTATATATTTCTCTAACTTCTTGTGAAGATAAATCTCTTTCATAGCTTGAGTGGCTGTTAGTTATTATATCATATAAGTCCCCTAACTCATTAGGAAACATAGAACGCATAACACGATGTTTGTTTGCGTCAAAGAACTCTTTGTGCATCAAGAGTTTAATTAATTGTTGTTCCATACTAATTTTTTAATCTCCTCTTTATCAAAATATTTTAAATCGTCTGTTAATCGAATGACACTACAAGATACAAAATACGACAAATACTTGTGAATGTCAAGTGACTTACGTGTTGCATCTGCATCAAGACATATATACACATGGTCATACCTTTTTAGAGAGGAGATATCGGCATCTTTCATATTAGTGCCGAGAAGGGCGACACCTGTAGCAACTTGTGAAACAGCACAGGCACTTGCTGCATCTTCTACGAGTATGGCTCTGTCGTGGTCGCCACAAGTAAATAGCTTAGAAGACTTGCCATATCTATACCATTTAGGAATAGTTTTTCTGTTCATGCTTCTACCTATTGCATCAAATACTTGTGAATTATCCTTTACTAAAAATACAACTCTGTTTTGTTTTGGGTCATACATTATTTTTGCTAGTTTATCTTCCAAAGCATGAATGCAATTATTTCTTTGAAGATATGCCATAGCTTGTGAATTGTTGTGAACTTGCACAAAATGTTCTGGAGGATGATAGAAGTTACAATGATAGTTGTCGCCAACAACAATTTTTTTTATATCTGTTTTTGTTCTTTCTATATCTCTGCCACCTTTTATCTTACAAGAAGCCTTGTAACAATTCCAAAGTAACTTTCCATTTTGTTTTGTTAATGTAAATGTATTTCTGCCACCACAACTCGGGCAGTGTAGTCTAGCAGATGTATTTTCTATTGGTTCATTCTGCTGTATAAATGTTTTTAAATCAATCATGTCTATCCCTCTATAGGTTAATTCCCTCGGCAAGTTCCTCGCTTTTAACATAGGTTTTAGAATCTGTCAACAAAAAAAAATCCCCCAACCAAAATTAATTGGTTGAGGGATTCTAGGAGGAAACTATTAAAGCCAATAGTCTTTGTAGCCAAATCTTTCTTCTTCTTCTGATAAAATGCCATGAGGACTAGATTCCATAGCTTCGACAACTTGTTCAGCAATATCTTTCAGAGTCATCTCTTCTCTAATCCATGAGTATAGAACTCTGTCCACTTTTTGCTTTTGTGTCTCTTCATCTCTGAAGCCTTCTTCGGGGTCAAAAGAGTCTAGTTTGTCAATAGCATTCTCTATCTTATCTAGGGCAGATTGATTGCTTCTGTATAAGCTAGATGTATTCCTTGACGAAGTCTTCATGTGGTTCGATAGACTTGGATATGTAAGACGGGTAGTAGTGTATCTTCCGTAGCCATTGTATCCTCCGTAACCGAACTTTACATTCTTGTCTCTCTTAACTGGTAGCTCACTCCACTTTACTTTGAGCAAAGCAGGAATGAGCATTCGTTCCAACCATTCAAGGTCGAATGTCTCGTCTGTACTGTGTTGGTCTTTGTAGCCAACTGCAATGTTTGTACACTCTGATATTAGGCTAGTGTAGTTAGCACTGTCAGTAAAAGTACCACGAGTAGATGGTGCCATTTGTTCTTTAGGTGGTAAGTAAGCATTTACTTCTTTACAGAAAGCATCTGCAAACTCATCAGAACAACAAGTGCCACCACTTTGACTAGTGATTACATCATTGTATCCGTATCTGTCAAAAGCAATACAGTAATCCATACCTTTGACAATCTCAGGAGTTTTCTCGCTGATGTGTGTTGAGCCGATACCACCACACTCTTCACCAACATGAAACACATATAAGGCAGGAACTTCATGCTTGATAAGATTGCACATAATGTAACAACCAAGTTTGTCGTCAGCACCAAGTATACTTCCTTTTGGTTTTATTTCTGTCTTAGTTGCGAACTTAAAACCAGTGTCATGCCAATCGTCAAAGTCATTATCTGAACCATATAGTTTCTTGTACTTACCTTTACCAAGTAAGATATAGTTCATAAACTTTTGTTTCTCGTCAGCTTGGTCTTCCATTTCTCTTTTGGAAATGGTGTTACCTTTTGTATCGAGATAAGTGTAATGCTCTGAGTCAACTGTGCCACGAACCCAACCATCTTCAGACATCATCAAGTCAATCTTGCTTCTGCCCGAGTTTCGTTGTACTGTGTCAGTGTGACAACTGAACATCACTCTTGATTTTTTGTAATCCCCCACTTTAACTATTAGATTACCTAGTATATCAACTTCGCATTTACCATGCTTGCTGATTGCTTTGATAATCATATCCACGATTGGCTCTTCTTTGCCATGTGGAGATACAGTTGTCAGTAAGTCAAACAATAAAGAATCCATATCTTTACCATGAACTACTTTCTTCATCTTGGTAAAGTCATCTTCTTTATCCATGTAACTCAACAAGCTGTTGCTATAATAATTACTATTCATTTTATTTTCCTTCCGTTGTAGTAATTTTAACACCATTAATAGGTTCACCATGATACTCATCTTTGTGGTCATCATAGTCATACCAATCACTAAATAAAGATTCATCTAGTGACTCAAGGTTGATGTTTTCCCTTGATACTGCTAGAGACCAACCCTTAACATCTTTTAGGCTATCAATAGATACTCTACTGATACCAAGCATATTAACAGTTGGTCTGTCGAAATGTGTGCCATTCGTTTCTTGATTAAGCTTAAAAAAGAAAGCATTGTACAAAGTAATACCCTTTATCTGAGCAATTCGCCCTGCTTCAAAAACAGCATCTGAATCTTTGTACTTCGATAAGAGAGGCTGACCTAACATAGGATTGTGTCTATGATTTTCTAGCACAACAATCCTAGAAGCAGGTAATACTTGTTTACCTTGAGAGTCTTCTAGCACAACAGTGAAGTTTACAGGACTTCGTTGATTTCTATTCAAAGCATTAGTATACCCATCACTTGTCAAGTCATCATGTGTGAAACAAAAACCCTCAGTGTCTGCCCACATTTTAGGATAAAAGACAGATACATTAGGATTCGTTAAGCCTGCTCTCTCATTAGTGATAACACAAGGTTGATGTAGACACTGTATTAAGTCTCTGAAGTCACGAACATAAGGTCGCCATTCTGATGTTGTACTTGTTGTGTAGACAATATTATTGTCATCTTCAGCACAACCATAAGAACAGTAACCACGACCTTGAACATTGGTAATGAAAGCATCGTCCATTTCATCACCACAACCACAACAATGTTCTTGGTGACTTGAATCACTACACACAATACCACAAGTGCTGTCTATTGCTGGGTGAATATACTCTCTAGGAATATTACTTTCGTCAGAAGTAAGTATCCACCTAAACAAGTTGTCATCAGAGTCAAACTTGTAAGCACAATAGACAGCAGGTAGCATATCAAAGAATGGGAAACCACAATAGTTGTGATGACTCAAAAGCTTTGTTGGTGCAGTAAACTTGATAAGTTCATTACCTCTTGTAAACTCATTTACATTATCAGTAAATGATATACCCTCATCTTTCATTTTCTGCTTTAGTTCTTGAGTGTAAACATCACGATTACCATAGATTCTGTTGTAATACCATTTGTTCGTTTCTTCGTTTTTGTAAATAATAGTTCTAGCTAGAACATTATTTCCACGAGAAACATATCTACCTTCAGTAACTGGACAATGTCCATACCAATGAACTGGATTAGTATTAAAGGTATGAGAACTGTCCATGCAAGAAGTAGGAGAGTCTGGACCTCGTGTGTACATGACTTCCATTTCTTGAGTAGTCTTAGCATGGCTGTACTGCATAGGCTTGTACACATCAATCATCTTTTCTGCAAGATTGTCAATGAATGTAGGTGAAAGCCTTTGACCATCAACTGACAAATGACGAGACAAAACTCTAGTCAAGTTCATGTGCCGTCTTTCGTTCAGCATCTTCATACCTCGTCTTACGTCAGATACAGACGGGTGTCCTGCCTCTATCTTATCCATTAGACTTGCTACAAGTGTCGCACTATACTCTGGCAGTAAAGCATTCTCATTCTTCATCTCTCTGCCGTAGTAGTGTCCTCTGTGAGTCATATGTCTGTCAACAATTAGATTGGGAAAAGAAACAACTTTACCTTGTCCTTTGCCCTCCGTAGTTGGGTGCCAAACAACAATGTTATCCATTTTTATTACTCGACCATAACCAAACTTGGTGTAGTCCAATGAACGCAAAGCAGAGTTAAGTTCATCATTAAACTGTTTGAAAGACTCAGACAACAGACGATACTTTCTAGCTGCTGCAACAACCAACGGGTGTGCTTCGGGATACATGATGTGAAAATGATTTACATCACTCCGATGTTGATTAGCATACTCAACAATTTCTTGCTTAAAGTATTCTAGCACTTGTTTAGTTTCTTTGTTGATATCTTCGTGAAGTAAAGTCTTACTTTTTTTAATTCCGAATGCCATGCTAAACTCCTACAGTACATCTGATTTGTGCAGTACCTCTGTGAGCAATCACAGATGATTCATTGAACACATGAACAAGTCCGATGTCATCAATATCACCAGTTAGTCGGAGACAAACGATACCTTGTGCTTCTTCACTTTTACCAAGAACAAGAAACAAAGGATTAGGACTTAGTTTACTGTTATGTGTTGCCTGCTGACCACGAACACTAATCACATCTTTAATAATTTTCTTATCATAAGGCAATAGTTCATTCAGTAGTCCTACCACTGGAGTCTCAAACATTTGAACTTCAAACTCGAAGTAACCTTTGATTGATACAACTTTATCACTGTTCAATCTTGCCGAACCTCTCGGTGTGCAAGTAAAAGTCGCTTCCGGTTTTTGATTTGGTTGAGACCAGTTAGTAAATTTCATACCCCAAGCATAGTCAGGTGTGTATGATAAATGTCCGTAGACATGGTTGCCATCTTCATACTTGAATATGTGACCAGTTGGTACACGATGGCGTTCGACCTTTTCACCAATTTTGGTGAGGTCTTTTGTTGGATTTAAGCTAAACATAAGATGTCCTCCCTATTATATTTGGTTGCTCTGATGTTGGAAAAACTCTGTGCAACGACAGAATTTTAGATTCTTGTGCATATTCATAGGTGAAAGAAACTGGGATATCTTCAGTATTCTTACCAGCTTTTTTCATAGCACTTAGATAAGTGTTAAACTCTGAACAAGCATCAGTTAGTCGCTTAAGTGCAAAAGATACATAGATTACCAGTCTGGACGGATTGGTGTTATACCAGTTATCTGATTTGTACTTTTGTTCTTCTTCACTCCATTTAATTCTGTTGGAGCCGACGAAGCCTCTAGCATTGTCAATTAACATTGTTTTAATTTCCTTTGCATAGACACTCAGTTTGAAAGAATCGACTTCAGTCAGTTCATGTGTTTTGCAAATGAACACATCATCACGATACATAGAATGACGCCAATTTAATCTAGCTATCTGTCTAACATAGTAACGACTGTCTTCATATTTCAAAACTTCACCTATGAGGTCAAGATTTGCATACCTCGTTCTGAAGTATACTTTGACAATATCCTTGTCTTTGAATCGTCTTGGCATAATTACCTCCTATCTTTTTAACGATTGTGAATATTGATGGTCGTAGTTTTTTGGGCTACAAGTAGCATCATACAACTGCTTCCGGTTTGTTATTGGCTGATACGCCCCTTTGTGTGTTGGGACGAGTGAATAAACAGCCTTAATATTATTATCCATAGCAGAAGCACAAGCAACGCAAAAATCAGCGAAGTGCTTAGCCACAGACAGACGCTTAATAGGCACATCTGCACTACATTTGATACATTCATAATATTTCATTGTACTCCTCATTAAGTTGGTGATGCCTGCAGGATTTGCACCTACGTTTCTACCTTGAAAGGGTAGCGTCCTAACTACTAGACGAAGGCATCATGGTTGAATGTGTAATGACGACAGAGATTGTAAGAAAGGAGATGAGTGAAAGTACAAACCTGTCGCCATTGTTTTAAATATAACAAAAAAAACCCCCTTACGCAAACGAACTGAATGCGTAAGAGGGTTGTGAAAGGATACATATTGTTATGCCATTTTTATTTTTAATTCATAGGCTACCCTCCTTACTTTGTTAACTGCATTTATAAATCTCTGCTTATCAAAGCGAGAATTATCCATTTTAAAATAGTCTGCTAAGTTTTCTATATCTCCATCGTCAATATTAGAACGACCTAGAATCAAAGCTATTTCTTCATAATGTTTGCGACTCATATTCATCTTAAATGCTCCTCAAACATTTTCTCTGCTAAGAATCCAACATACTCATCAACAACGGCAGACTCAGTTGTGAGTCCATGTTTTTCTAAAGCATTTTGGAACTCATCAACAGTCATGCTACCAATGTCGTCAAGTATTTGTTCTTTAATATTATCGTTGGTTTCTTCAGCACCAATTTGGTCTCTTTTTATACTCATAATAATAACTCCCTTGCTACTTGTATAATTGCGAACAAATAAAGCATTAGGATAATACTCACTAATACTTTATTCATAAAGTCATTTGAACCATCGTTCACCACGATTCTCCATTTCTGGCATCTTTCTTAATAATTATAACATTACCAAGAATGACATCATACTTACAACCAAAGTTAATCTTGTAGTGAGATGTAGCTTCATAATTTATTGGGGCACCATTATAGATGCCCTCTTCATTAATCAACATCAAATCGCCATTGCGAAAAGGTATTGTTTGAACAGTACCACCAACATAGTCTTGTGCATATTTTAATGTTGGTAGGTCTTCAGTCTTTGTAATATATTTTAACATATAATAATCTCCTCAGTTAAAATCGTGGGTCATAGAATATACCTTGACTTAAAAGGTGCTTGAAGTATTTAGACCTTTGTCTATACCATTCGGCTTTAACTACATTACCTTGCCATTCATATTCATATTGTATTTTCTTCAGTCGGTTATATTCTCTCTCGACATTCAAAAATAATTTATTATTATCTTCAATACTTTTAGTCATTTACTTTTCCTTTCTGTTTACAGCCCACATATAATACTTCATGCGAACCAAAGTTTAAGTTATCAATGTTGCTGATGACAAACTCTCTACATTCTTGATTGCTCTCAAATGTATAATCAAAGTTTGCTATACCAATCTTCCTATCCATATTCATAAGAAGTGCATACATTACCCAAGTCATTGTGCCATTACCAATAAAGATTGCCACAGCACTAAGATTAATAGTAAGCCAGTTACTAAACCAATCCACCACTCAAGCATCTTGGTCTACCCAATCATGGCGTATTACTCTGATACCAAGCATATCTTTAGCTGTGTCAGATTGTAAAAACTCTAATCTTTCATCTGCTTCAAATAACTTGTCAGTAGTAAACTCGTGTGGCACATCAGATACAGAACTCATGTACACGATACGATACATTCTTTTAGTCATAATATTCTCCTAAAAAATTATTGTTGATTATTCTTACATATTACTAAATGATTGGTGCTTACGCAAACGAATCATGTGACATAAAATTTTGTGAATGTTGGCTCAGGACTCCATACAAAACTGAGCCGATGATAGTAAGTGTCACAGACATATAATGATAGTATCGACGAAGTCGATTCATTATGATAGTTTTTGGTCAAAAATTTTAGACAAAAAAAAGGGCTAACCTAATAAATAGGCTAGCCCTTAAAAAGATAATTAAATCAAATACTTAGGAAGCTTTTTTAATATTAAGCTTTCGATTTAATTTTTGATTGTTTTCAGCTTCTTCAGCTTGTTTATCTGCAAGTTCAAATTCTTTTGTTTTAGTTTGATAAACTTCAACAAATTTATCTAAAGCTTTAACAGTATTTTTTGCTGTGTTGTCGTTAGTGGTTGCCTTAACTTTTAAAGCGTCAAGGTCGCCGTCTTCCATCTTTTGAATTAAAGCTTCCAAGATATCTTTCCAACCTCTAAAGCTTGGGCTTCCGTCAGCATTACTTATGCTATATGTAAAGCCCTCTTTTTCTCTAGGCTCGGCAAATAATTTATATTTGTCATCATTTAAAGGTTTATTCTCAAAATGAACTTGGAAAGCTTCCCTTGTTTTGGCATTTGGGATTAATTGAAAAGTACTAGAATTATTTTCAATTACTGGGTCTTTTTCAGTTCCAATATTTTTATTAGGAAAAGTTTTTATTGGACTCCAAAAAATATCCTTAATAATTCCCTCTTTTATTTTGTTATTATCATATGCTTTATCTTTAGGAATGAAAGCCGATTTATCATTAAGCCTATGTCCAATAATAAAACCTGTTTCATGCCCTGCTACAAGTAAAGCCGTTTTGACTGCGTCTGAAATACTAGAGGAAAGCCTTGATAATTCATTTGGGTCAGCTTTCTTTTTCTCTGCTCCATTTTCTCCAATATCGATAATTTGAGGTACTACCGATTTAGCCAAGTCTTTTAAATGGGCTTTTACTTGGTCATATGTTGGCAATGCTTTTTCTGCATTTTGTTTATTATCGGAAGCCAATAAAATCCAATCTACAGTATTCATTGCTAACTGATTAACTAATTTAACCTTTGCCTTTTCATTTTGATAAACGGGCTTTAAAGCTTCAATTATTTTTTTATCAGCTTCTTTTACTGAAGTAACTTCAGCTTTTATATTTTTATTTATTAACATAATTTTTCCTTTCTAAAATTTAATTAATGTTAAAAGTTCTGGTCTTTAAAAAAGCCATTAATAAGAATATACAAAAATTATCTTATATAAGCAAGCGAATAGAAGCCATGATAGTTGCAATAAATAGACCTATGATAGTACGTATTTTTTAACTGATAGTAGTCATAAAATTATCTTTGCTACATATTCAGCCCTTTTTTATTTAATCCCTTTGTATGGGCTTTAAATCGCTATTATGAGGGCTTGGCTTGTAAGCCCTTGTTTTTACTTGGTTTTATGTTCACGCTAGCGTGGATAACTTATTCAATAAAATCAATAACTTACGGCGTAAGCTCTTTTCTATAAGCATAAATTATACCTATCTTGCCTAGCTATCAGATTTTATTATACTAGGCAATGTCAAAAATAACACCAATGCAAGCCCAATGCACATATTAGATATTATTTTGTCAATGCCTGATGTTTTTATTAGGTTAAGTCTTTGTTTTTATTGTGTTTTTTTGTGTACTGCAGACGGACACGCATGACCCAGGGGGGGCGTATGCGTACACGTGTACAGGGTTTACCCGAGATTGGGAAAATAGTTTCATATACCAGAAGGCGACCACTTCCTGTAGATACAAAAAAAGCCCTATTAAAGGGCTAATGTAGATAAATTAGTGGTTTAAGAGCTTAAACTCATCTCTTCCGTGTTTTCTTTTTCTTGGTATTATCTTTTTTTTGCTCTGCTTCACGTAATTTTTGCATGACGGCAAGAGTATCGCTATTGGGTTTCTTTTTTTGGGAGTTTTCTTTAACACTATATTCTCCTTTATGGAACTTAACAGGAGATTTGTAAGGTTTTTGAAAGTACCTTTTAGGAATACTAGTTGTTTTTCTAAATATCTCGACCATAATCTCTTAGATAATACTACGGAGGCATAAGAAAAGCCCTAAGAAGGGCTATATTGTTATCTGAAAAAGAAAAAAAAGGGAAAAAAAGAAAAACAAGAGTTTTATACCCCATTTTTGCAATCTTGTCAAGCCCCTAAAATAAAAAAAATTTTTATTGACACATAATCTTTTACAATTACACCTTATTATGATATAATATGTGTATTATGAGTAATTATAATTCTCTACTAGAACAAATTAGTTATGAATACGAGAAATACGGAAGATTTAAGACGCATATTCCAAGCCATCATGTATATTATATACGTGCAGCTTTAAAAGAACGTACTGGTAAAAACTTCAGCGTTGAGGAAATAGAAAAAGCATTGGTTGCAGAAGGATTATCACAGTATGTGTAGACCTGCCAATAAAAACTTGATACTGTACTTATTCCCGAGGGGTTCGCTATAGTTACTCAAGGGGGTGAGGTACCAATGCACCTCATCCCATTTTTAAAGGTAGGTTATGTTTGAATTATTTGTACTCGCTTGTCTGATGAATGCTCCAGACCAGTGTGTTACACTGAAAGATTTATATGGTCCTTATCCAAACCATGATAAATGTTTAGCAAGAGCATATGAAATAGCACAGGGTATGCCGGTGCATATGCCTATGTATTATCCAAAGAGTTATAAGTGTTTGGATATGGAAGAAGACGCAGATAAGATAGGGACTTAAATGGCGAAACGTGGCAGCATGAAAGGCTTCACTATTAAAAGTGGAGATAAGCGTCCTACTAAACAGGGTGCAGGCATGACTGCAAAGGGTGTCGCCAAGTATAGAAGACAGAATCCGGGTAGTAAATTAAAAACAGCAGTAACAGGAAAAGTTAAGCCCGGAAGTAAAGCTGCAAAAAGAAGAAAGTCATTTTGTGCAAGAAGTGCAGGGCAAATGAAGAAGTTTCCAAAGGCAGCTAAGAATCCTAACAGTAGATTAAGACAGGCAAGACGAAGATGGAAATGTTAATGATTGATATTTATTTACATATATCAGGTTTCTTTAGTCGTATATCAAACTACTTTTATCATAAGCATTGTTCAATGTTAAGACGTAGACAAGTAAGACAAGGACTAAGATAATGTTAACACAATTAATAGGACCGGTTACATCTTTAGTTGGTAAATTTATTGAAGACAAAGATGCTAAGAATAAACTAAGTCACGAAATAGCGACGATGGCTGAGAAGCACGCACAAGAATTAGCCAAGTCACAAATAGAAGTAAATAAAGCAGAAGCACAATCAAGACATTGGTTTGTTGCATCGTGGCGACCCTTCATTGGATGGACTTGTGGTATTGCCCTCATGTGGCATTTTGTACTGGCACCATTTGTAATGTTCTTTTCTGCTTTGTTTGGCGTAACTATGCCACAGTTACCAGAATTTGATATGGGTTCACTTATGACTGTACTGATGGGTATGCTCGGATTGGGGGGACTCCGTACTTTTGAAAAATATAAGAAGATAACAAAATGATACAATTATTAAAAAGATTATTTATGATTAAATATGGTGGTGATTTATCAAAGCATAGATTACATACCACTAAGTACGAAGACTTATGTATGTGAGGAATGATGAATATAGATAAATTAAGACAAGAAGTAGAATATGATGAAGGTTGTAAGTATGAAACTTACCATGACCACCTCGGCTATTTGACCGGAGGTATCGGACACCTGATTACAGAATGGGATGAAGATTTATATGATAAGCCAGTTGGAACTGAGATATCAGAAGATAGAGTAAAGGACTGGTTTGAAAAAGATATAAGTGTTGCAATAAATGATTGTAAAGATTTATTTATAAACTTTGATTCTTTGCCTGAAGAAATACAGCACATATTGGCAAATATGTCTTTTCAACTTGGTAAGCCAAGATTGAGTAAATTTAGAAAAATGATTGCTGCCGTTAATGTAGGAGATTGGGAAGAAATGGGAACTCAGATGGAAGACAGCAGATGGTTTCAACAAACTCCAAAAAGAGCACAGCGATTAATTGATAGAGCAATACAAGTAGGAGTACCCAAATGAAACCAAAAACAGTATCTATAGCAAATGTTAAAAAAGAAACATTACCTAAAGTGGTAAAAGGTAAAACTTCAAAATTAGATAAAAAAGAAGAGAAAAGAAGAAAAGGTGTAGAAAAAGATAACCTTAATTTTTTAAATGCTATGGTAAAACAGAATCCTGAGTATTATGAAAGCGTTAAGAAAGCAAAAGAATTATCTGGTCAAGCAGAAGCTGAAAGGCAAGGACGTAATGCTAATGTGCCTGACATTATGCCAAAGAAGCGAATGATGGGTGGGGCAAGCGTACCTAAGAAATCAATAATGGAACTACCAACTAACGTGCCAAGACTACAAGGAGGTAAGTTACTTGGAGACCTTGATAAGGATGGAAAGATGTCTGGATACGAAACAGCTAGACAAAAAGCCATAGAAAAAAGCATGGCAGAGCAAAAGAAAGCCATGAGTGGTTTAGCCATAGGTATAAAAAAAGTTAAAAAGAATGGCTAAGAAACACATAATGGATTTACCAACTAATGTTCCTAGACTGAAAGAGGGTGCTGGATTATTCGGTGGTGAAGTATATGATGAAACAAAAGCTCCTGATATAGGTAAAAAAGGAGCTAAGAAAGAAGCATTTAAAAAACACACGGAAATATCAAAAGGAATGCCTATAAAAAATATTAAACCTAAAGATAATTTTTCCGGCAAAGTTTTTGGATTTGACAAACCAAAATTTAAACAAGATACCAGAGAATATAGAAAGAAACAGTCATCTCCACTTAACAAAGAGTTTTATGATTTATTTAGGAAGGGCAAACCTAAAATTGAGGATTATAGTAATCCTTTACCAAAGCCAAAGAAGAAACTGTCTATATAAGGAGTAAATTATGCCAAGACACGCAATGAAAACCAAAGGTGGTGCTGCTGGAGGTAAAAACAAAAAGAAAAAGCCAATCAAGAAGATGAAAATGGGGGGCTCAAAAATGACTAAAGGTTACGCCAGAGGTGGAGCCAAAATGACAAAAGGATATGCAAGAGGGGGAGCGAGGGTAGGACGTAAGTAGTGTCCTATCTTATAAGTAACGTACCTCATTTTAAATGTTGGGTACGACGAGAGTTTACTTGTAATCACCAAGCATATCATGGAGAGTTTCTTCATGCTATGGCATTCGCAGTAAATACAATACCTGATAGGTCCCTTAGTTTTCAGGTTGTGTTTACAGGTTGCGAGGTTGACAGAGAAGATGGTCCGGATGAGAATGTACACGGAGGTGCAATGTGGGCAAGAATGCCTATACAAGCATTAGTTGCAGATATACCTGTAGACGAATGGGCACAACCGATGGAAAATCATTTATGTCAACCTTGGGACTGCGAGTCACGACATCATAGTGTTGTTGTTTTGGATAGAGTAAGTTCTTCACCTTGGATTTGTAAAATAGATGGCAATTTTTATACTGGTAAATATTTGTTTACTGTTGACTACACAGACAGCGATATAGCTGACGACCCTGCACAACACAAACAATCTCACGTATTGTATTTGTTAGATGCAGGTCCTTGGACAGGCAATATGGTAGCGTTACCAAATAACAGGGTTAGGGCAACAAGTCCTGCACTGTGGCGAACAGGAGAAGGTGCACCAGATTTTAAACCTTCCCAATGGACTCACTCAGCAGAATCACATGAGTCTTATTTAAATCCTGATATAACATTTGATAATTTATATTCCGATGGTAGCAAAGCTAGAGACAATAAGAAAAAAAATTAAGCAAAAGAAAAAGCTTGGTTTTTCAGAAAGAGCAAGAGCAGTCAATAAAGGGCTGCTCCCATCTAAAGCAAAGAAGAAAAGAAAAAAATAATGCCACATTATACTAAACCATTAAAAAAAGTTATAGGGAAATTAAAAAAAGCATCTAAGGCTCATGCTAAACAAGCAAGAGTTTTAAGCAAAATAGAAAAAGACCAAAGAACAAGATATAAGAAAAAACATGGCACGACCAAAAAAAAGAGACCCTAAAGTTGGTACTGGTAAAAAACCTAAAGGTTCCGATAGACGTTTATACACGGATGAGAACCCAAAGGATACAGTTAGAATCAAATTTGCTACTCCGGCTGACGCCAGAGCGACGGCTGCTAAGGTTAAGAGAATTAATAAGCCGTATGCGAGAAAGATACAAATTCTTACAGTTATGGAGCAAAGAGCAAAAGTAATGGGTAAAAGCGAAGTTGTAAGAATAGCAAAAGCAGCCAAGACAGCATTAAAAAGGAAACATAAAAAATGACATATCAATTAGAAGACGAACCAAAAAAATGTCCTACTTGCGAATGTTATGATTGTGTTCCAGAAGAATGTAGTTGCGATTGCCGCCCATTTAAGAAAGATAAAGACCAACTAGAGTTAAATCTTTAATGGTAGAATTTATTCTTATATTTATGATAGGAAAAGATATAGTTAATCAAACTCAAGTATTTAGAGACGTTAATAAATGTATATATTTTGCAAAAAAATTACATGACCAACCAGTTGTACCGACAGAAGACGGAAGTAAATCAATAACAGCATACTGTAAACCCATACCAAAAAGGAATAGAAGATAATGGACCCAGCAACCATAGGCATAGCTGTTACAGCTGCAAGTTCTGCTTTTAGTGCAATCAAAAAAGGTTTCCAAATGGGTCGTGAAATAGAGTCAATGGGAAAAGACTTCTCACGTTGGATGGGAGCAATAAGTGATGTAGATAACGCAGAGAAGACCACAAAGAATCCATCTGCTCTACAAAAGTTATTCAAAGGTAAAGAATTAGAAGCTAGTGCTATAGAAGCATTTACAGCAAAGAAAAAATTAGAAGCTCAAAGACAGGAACTTAAATCATTCATAAATTTTCATTATGGAGCTAATAGTTGGAATGAAATACTAAAAATGGAAGCTGATATTAGACTACGTAGAAAACAGGAGATATATGAAAGACAAGAACTAATTAGAAAAATATGGGAAGGCATAGGTTGGTTTCTCTTATTTTGCACGTTAGTTGGATTTGTAATTTTCCTTGCATGGCTTTGGAAAGAAAAAAGAGGAGGCTAATATGGCAGCAAAAAAGAAGAAATCTGGAGGTTCTCCAAAACCAAAGAATCCAAAACTTTACGCTAGTGTAAAAGCAGAAGCAAAGCGTAAATTTAAAGTATACCCAAGTGCATATGCAAATGCTTGGTTAGTTAGAACATATAAGAAACGTGGTGGAACTTACTAATGGCTAAACCCAAAGGTGGCTTAACTAAATGGTTCAAAGAAGATTGGCGTGATGTTAAGACTGGCAAAAAATGTGGAAGGTCAGGCAAAGAAAAAAAGTCAAGACCTTATCCTGCTTGTAGACCGAGAGCAGTTGCAGGCAGAATAAGTAAAACAGAAGCAAGAAAAAAGACTGGTCCTAAGATGGTTAAATGGTCTGTTACAGCTTCAGGCAGAAAAAGAAAGACTACACGTAAAAAGAAATGACACGTAATTACAAAAAAGAATACGATAAGTATCACTCTAAACCAAAGCAAAAGAAAAGAAGAGCATCAAGAAATACAGCTCGTTCTATAATGGCTAAGAGGGGGCTCGTAACAAAAGGTGATGGCAAAGATGTACATCACAAAACAGGTAATCCTATGAACAATAAAAAGTTATCTGTAAAATCAAAAAGAAAAAATCGTTCTTTTGCTAGAACGAAAACAGCAAGAAAGAAGAATCCTCGTGCATAAAGAATTAACAGAATTACAAGCAAAATTTTTAGATGCATTGTTTGGACCTGCAAAAGGCAATCAAGCAAAAGCTATGAAGATGGCAGGATACTCTGAAACTACAAATCCACATCACATAGTTAGCTCATTACGTTCTGAGATAATAGAACGTGCAGAATTAGAAATGGCAGCTAATGCACCTAAAGCAGTGTTATCAATGGTAGGAGTCATAGACGACCCATCAGCTATTGGTAATAGAGAAAGATTAGCTGCATCACAACAAATACTTGATAGAGTAGGATTATCTAAAGTAGAAAAACTAAATGTAAGCACTGATAAACCTATGGGAGTATTTATATTACCGGCAAAGACAGATGGTAGCGATAGCACAGAAACTGAATCCAACGAATAGATATTCAACTCTCAAAGGACCTACAGTTCCTTGGGGGTACAAAGTAAACAAATTAGACCCTCAGTTGTTAGAACCGATTGAAGAACAACTAGAAGCTTTACAATTAGCTGAGGAATATTTAAGAGAATCATCTTATCCTGAAGTATCAAGATGGTTATCTGAATACACAGGACGAACCATAACACCTATGGGATTATGGAAGCGTATTAAGACAGATAGACGGGATAGAAGAAGGTATGCTGAACAAAAATGTCGCACCTCCAAGACCGAAGCTGAAGGCAACATTAAAACGCAAGCCTTTAACTAAAGAAGAACGAGATATAGCGAAAGCTAAAAAGCAGCAAAGGTCTGCTAAGATAAAATTAAACATAGCCCAACGTAAGTTGGCTAAGATTGCTAACGTAACAGAAGATAATGAAATTAAAGAAAAAGCTACAGAGAGTTTACCAGAAACTTATTATAAACAGAATGAAGCACGTCAAGAGGTATTGTTTGAACCAAACCCCGGACCACAAACAGAATTTTTAGCTGCACCAGAAAGAGAAGTATTATATGGTGGAGCAGCAGGAGGAGGAAAAACTTTTAGTTTAATAGTAGACCCTCTTCGTTACTGCAACAACTCAAACATGAACGGCTTAATATTAAGACGTACAAATGATGAGTTAAGAGAGATTATCCATAAGTCTCAAGAGTTATATCCAAAAGCTTTTCCGGGAGCTAAATGGATGGAGAAAAAAAGTCAATGGATTTTTCCCTCTGGGGCTAGAATATGGATGACGTATTTAGAACAGGAGAAAGATGTACTGCGTTACCAAGGACAAGCTTTTACTTACATTGGCTTTGACGAATTAACACAGTATCCAACACCATATGCTTGGGATTATTTACGCTCGAGGCTTAGAACTGCTGACTCATCGTTGCCCGTCTTTATGCGAGGAACAACTAATCCGGGAGGTCCGGGTCATGGTTGGGTTAAAAAGATGTTTATCGACCCTGCCCCGGCTAATGAAGCGTTTTGGGCGACGGATATTACGACGGGTAATACGTTACAGTATCCAAAAGGGCATACAAAAGAAAATGAACCTTTGTTCAAAAGAAAGTTCATACCTGCTAAATTAATAGATAATCCGTTTCTATATGAGCAGGGCGATTATGAAGCCATGTTGTTGTCTCTACCAGAGACACAGCGTAGACAACTATTGGAGGGAAGTTGGGATGTGGCAGAAGGTGCAGCGTTTGCTGAGTTTGATAGGCGATTTCATGTTATGGAGCCATTTCAAATTCCAGACACTTGGAGAAAATTTAGGGCGTGTGATTATGGATATTCTTCCTATTCTGCAGTCCTATGGTTTGCTGTTGACCCAGCAACTGAACAGCTTATGGTCTATCGTGAAATGTACGTTTCAAAATATACTGCAAAAGATTTGGCGTTTGCTATCTTGGAAGCAGAAAAAGGTGATGGTCAAATTTCGTATGGTGTACTCGACAGTTCTTGTTGGCATAAAAGGGGTGATACGGGTCCTTCCTTGGCAGAACAAATGATATCAGTAGGATGTCGTTGGAGACCTTCAGATAGAAGTAGAGGAAGTCGTATTGCAGGAAAGAACGAAATACATAGAAGACTACAAGTAGATGAATTAACAGAAGAAGCAGGATTAGTTATGTTTAATACGTGCACAAACTTAATAGCACAATTACCAATAATACCTTTAGACAAAACTAATTCAGAAGATATTGACACAAAGGCAGAAGACCATTTGTATGATGCCTTAAGATATGGTATAATGACAAGACCAAGGTCAAGGTCAATATTTGATTATGACCCAGCAAAGGTTCCACAAACATGGAATCCTGCAGATAAAGTATTTGGATATTAATTATGGAAGAACAAGATAAAACTATTGAAGAGATGGTATTCGTACCAAAAGACCCTAAAGATGAATTAGCAGCATATGTTATTGAAAAATTTAAGGGTGCAGAAGATAGTCGTCTTTATGATGAACAAAGATGGTTAAATTCATACAGACAGTATAGAGGGTTGTATACAACTGATACTCAATTTACTGAAACAGAAAAATCCAAAGTATTTATAAAAGTAACTAAGACAAAAGTATTAGCTGCTTATGGTCAAATAATAGATGTATTATTTGCAGGACAAAGATTTCCATTAGGAGTAGAATCAACACGAATACCTACAGGTGTAGATGAAGCTGTAAACTTTGACCCCAAAGAACCTGATAATGCATTGAATGAATTAAACAATGTATTTGGTTTTCCGGGAGATGGAAGAGAAATACCTCGAGGAGCCACACAAGAAAGCTTGCAACAAGAAATGAAACTTGGTGCTTACGAGGATGACTTAGAACAAATTATGGATAAGTTAAAGTCAGGTTCAGGACTTACACCTACTTCACAAACTTATTATCCTGCACAACAAGCTGCTAAAAGAATGGAAAAGACTATATTAGACCAGTTGGAAGAGTCTAATGCATCTAAACATTTAAGAACAGTAGCTTTTGAAATGGCATTATTTGGCACAGGTATATTAAAAGGACCTTTTGCATTTGACAAAGAAAAAGCAAATTGGGATGAAGAAGGCACTTACTCACCTGAATCTCAAACAGTACCAAGAGTAGAATCAGTTTCTATATGGAACTTTTATCCAGATTACGATGCCAACAATATGGGTGAAGCAGAATATGTTATAGAAAGACATAAACTAAGTTACTCTGAATTACGTAATTTAAAAAAGAGACCATATTTTGACACAGATGCAATAGATGAATGTGCTGAGACGGGATATAACTATGAACGTAAATGGTGGGAAACTGATTTAACAGATAACGAAACACAATATAACATAGATAGATTTGAAGTATTAGAGTTCTGGGGAAACATAGATAAAACTATGGCAGAAGGTGCAGGACTAGAAGTACCAAACGAATATAGTGATGTAGATACTTTACAAGTTAATGTATGGGTATGTAATAATAAAATACTTAGATTAGTTGTAAATCCATTTACACCAAAGAGAATACCATACTGTGCAGCACCATATGAAATAAATCCTTATAGTTTCTTTGGTGTAGGCTTAGCAGAAAATATGTCTGATACTCAAACACTTATGAATGGTTTTATGAGAATGGCAGTTGATAATGCTGTATTATCAGGTAACCTAGTTTTTGAAATAGATGAAACTAATTTAGTTCCGGGACAAGACTTGCAAGTATATCCGGGCAAAGTATTTAGAAGACAAGGGGGTGCTCCCGGTCAAGCTTTGTTTGGAACTAAGTATCCAAATGTAAGTTCAGAGAATATGATGATGTTTGATAAAGCAAGAGCTTTAGCAGATGATGCAACAGGCATACCATCTTATTCACATGGACAGACAGGAGTAGCAGGTACAGGCAGAACTGCTGCAGGTATCAGTATGCTCATGGGAGCTGCTCAACTTAGCATAAAGAGTGTAGTTAAGAACTTAGATGATTATTTACTACAACCTTTAGGAGAAGCTTTGTTTGCATTCAATATGCAGTTTGATTTTGACCCAGAGGCTCGTGGTGATTTAGAGATAAAAGCTAGAGGAACTGAAAGTCTTATGAAGAATGAAGTAAGAAGTCAAAGACTACTTCAGTTACTACAGATGGCAGGCAACGCTGCAGTTGCACCATATCTTAAGATACCAGTTATATTAAGAGAGCTAGGTCATGCTATGGATTTAGATTCAGAAAAATTAATTAACGATGAAAGAGAAGCGTTTAAACAAGCAGAAATATTAAAAGCTGCAGGTGGTTTACCTCAACAAGAACAGGCACAAGGTATTAATCCTAATGACCCGTCTGGAGGAGGGGGAGCTAACATAGGAGTTGGTCAAGCACCAGTTCCGGGAGAGCAAGGATTTAGTGCTCCACAGACTCCTGCACAAGGACCAAAAGAACCTGATGCTGCTGCTCAGTTACAACAACTTCTCGGTGGTGGTCAATGATAAGAGAAATAGCAGTAAAACTATTACCTTTAGTTAACGATAAAAAATCGCTTGATTTACTAAACTCATACATGGAGCATAGAGTAGAAGAGCTTCATAGATTGTTAGAACAGCAAGACAATATATATGACATATCAAAAACGCAAGGTGCAATAAAAGAAATAAGAAGATTTCAAACTTTACGTGATGAAGTTATACAAAGAGCCAAAGATAAATACGGGGGAATATAATATGGCAAAGAAGGCAAAGAAAGCACAACAGGGATTAGGTATTTTACCTATGACTAAAAAACAAAGTAATCCTACAGGTAATAAAAATCAACCTGCACAAAAGATGCCACAAAGAGGTGCAGCACCAAAGGTTACTGACCCGAGAGATGAAGCTATAAAGTTAGTTTCTAAGAAATATGAACAAGATAAAAAACAAGGTGGCGTATCCCCTATGACTATGATGCCTTTAGTCCCACAACCTCAGCCTATGGCTGCAGAAATGATTCCTCCAGAACAAGAACAGCAACCAACACAACCAACTCCTATGAAAGAGGGAGGCATGAAAGATAAAAAAGGTTTAGCCGTAGTAATAGATATGCAACCTGCTTATGAAGAAGCATCAAAAGGTACGCCTGCAGCCCCACCTCCGGGAGCTACTGCAGATGAAGTAAAAGATGACCAACACGTTTTATTAAGTGAGGGAGAACTTGTTGTGCCTGCTAATGTTGTAAGATATCATGGTTTAGGTATGTATGAAGGACTTAGAAGAGACGCATTACAAGGTTTATCTGAAATGGAAAAGTCAGGTCAGGTAGATTATGTAGATGACAATGAGCCTAAAAGAGCTCAGGCAGGTCTAGCTTTAGCTTCAGGTACAGGACCAAATGTAGCTACAACTCAAGGTATAACCCAACAACAACGTACATATAATCCTGCACTTGGTATGTATGGAACTGCAACAACACCACAAGCAGCCTCTGCTAAATTTATTAGGTCTCCGGGATTTATAGATAGAAATAAAGATGGTATCGAGGATAGATTACAACCTAGTATTAACACAGCACAGACAACTGGGTTTGTACCAACAGGACCTATAACTCCTGCAGGTTTAGCGTTAGGACCTGTAACTAATCCTAATCTTATTGTAGGTGCATGTAATGTTGGAGCGTATCAGCAAGAACAAAAATCTGTAAAGGATGTAATAGATTCTGCAACACCAACTGCAACAACAGACACAAGTGATAGTACATCGGGACAAAGAAGAATCGTACAACAGGATACTAGTTCTGGTTCAGACGATAACAATGAGATGGCAGATTTAGGTGGTGCTAGAACAACTATTGGTGGCGTAGATTATGCTATACAATACGATTTCCAAGGTAATGTTATAGGATTAGCTAACGTAGCAGAGTATAATAAAACAGGACAAGTTAATTTTTTTGAACCTAGTAATGAAGTAAAAGGTCTTATAGGAATACAAAATAAAGGTCAGACAGCACTAATGAGAAGTCCTATTCAAAAAGGTGCTGAGGCTTTAGGGTTTTTAAAAGGAGACCCAGAAGCAATAGAAAAAGGAAAAGACGCCACAAGAACATTAGATAATTTTACTGGTACTCTTACTAGAGGTGAGGAAATGGCAAAGCCTGATGCTATTTATGGTGACGCCGTCATTGATGATTTAAATATGGGAGTTGAAGCACCTTCAGTAAAAACAGATAATTTAGTTGATTTAATAACGGAAGCGAGTAAAGGTCCTCCTTTGACTAAAGAAGAGCAAGCTGAAAGAGATAAAATACTGCAAGAATATAGAGAAGCAAATATAGATAAAAAATCTCTACAATCAATAAAAGAAAGACAAAGCCAACGTGAGTCTCCGGAGGATATTATTGTACCAACGGAAGAACAAGAGCCTAGAAACCGATATGGACAAACTCGTGAAGAAGAAGAAAGAGGAGTTCAACTTGGTTTATCAAGAGGATTTAACCCAGAAACTGTAGCTCCGGGAACAGCAACAAATGCAGCTTTAACTGGAAAAGGATACAGTAAATCAGGTGCTGCACCTAGAGGTTCTCAATTTAGTGAGACAGGAGTATTTAGTTCTGGTAGTGATGATGATGACGATGGTGGAGTTGGAACCTCTGGAGATTTAGGAGGAGCGACAGGTGCAGGCAGAACAGGAGAGGGCACTGAAGGAGTTAAAGGTGTAGGAGGTAAACAAACTGCTAAAGAGACCACAGTAGGTTCTGCATTCGCAGATGATGCAGCTACATCTGACACTGGAGGAAAAATAGTTTGCACAGAAATGTATAGACAAACACAACTTGATGACTGGTCACAAGCTATGAAGATATGGTATGTGTACCAAAGAAAATACTTGACAAGTACACACCAAATAGGTTATCATTGGTTATTCAAACCTTTTGTTAGTGGTATGAAAGTTAATAACATACTAACAAACATTGGTGCATACTTCGCAAAAGAAAGAACAAAACATCTAAAACATATTTTGACAAAAGGAAAAGCCAAAGACAGTATTGTTGGTAATATCTTTTGTAAAATAATACATCCTATAGTTTATTTAGCAGGATGTGCAATCCGTAAGAAATAATTATGGATTAGAAACTAGCTACTTATCCCCCAATAATGGCTACGATAACCCTAGGAGAAGAATATGGCTGAAATGGCTGTAAAGCAAGAAATTAAAAAAGAACCTATTAAATATAAAAGAAATGATAATAAGGAAGAAGAAACACTAAATGCTTTAGTTAAAGAAAGAGACGAAGCTCTTGGCAAAGCTAAAGCTGAGGAAGAAGATAAGGCAGAGACCGAATCTCTTGCTCCAGAAGAAAAAACTTTTAAGAAAAGATATGGTGACTTACGTAGACACTCGCAAGAAAAAGAAAAATCATATCAAGATGAAATATTTAAATTAAAAGAGCAGTTATCACAGACTGCAAAAAAAGAAATTAATTTACCAAAATCAGATGAAGAGATAGAGAAATGGTCTCAGGAATATCCTGATGTTGCTAAGATTGTTGAAAGTATTGCAACAAAAAAAGCACAAGAGTTAGACTCAACTCTCGAAGAAAGAATGAAACTTATAGCTGAGAAAGAAGCAAGTGCATCAAGAGCAAGAGCTGAAGCTGAGCTAATGTCATTACATCCTGATTTTGAAGATATAAGAAATGACCAACAATTCCATGATTGGGTTGATACACAACCTAGATGGGTACAACAAGCTCTATATGAGAACGAAACAGATTCTAAATCTGCAGCAAGAGCAATAGACCTATATAAAGTTGACATGGGATTGACTGAAATAAAAAAGAAGAAAGCAACAAACTCTTCTAAGGAAGCAGCTAAAGCAGTTACAAAAGCAACTAGCTCAGCACCTTCACCTACGAAAGAAGGACAACCTAATCAGATTAGAGAGTCCGATGTTGCTAAAATGAAAGGTCAAGAATTTGAAAAGAACGAAGAAGTTATTAAAGAAGCAATACGTAGTGGTAACTTTATATACGATATAAGTAGACCTTCTGCGTAATTTTTTCTTTACATTTCGTTGTTTTTATGGTAAAAAATGTATATAACAACAGCCCGTTTGTTTTTAACGCTACCTGTTTAACATTTTCACGAATTTATACTAAGAAAAACTACCTAGTCTAAGTTTGCCCCTCTATGAGGATACCAAATGTAACCTAGCCTTTTGATTGTGTATGTAACTCGTATTGACTTATGAACAGCCAAAGGAGGAAATTATGGCTTTCCAAACTGCAGCTGGATACGGGAATC
>CENH01027806.1_pt1 | contig 45016 bp, 42 predicted proteins | sample 530171 | NCBI WGS metagenome assembly CENH01 (sample SAMEA2591132, study PRJEB7988) | marine metagenome | biome: marine biome (ENVO:00000447); feature: deep chlorophyll maximum layer (ENVO:xxxxxxxx); material: saline water (ENVO:00002010), including plankton (ENVO:xxxxxxxx) | depth 70 m | reverse complement strand
GGTTAAGAAGCTTCAAAGAGTATTCTCTATCGCCAAGCTGGACGTCTGTTATTGGCTTTCCTGTGGCATCATCTTCGTCCTCTACGTCAGTAATCTGAACGGACCCTTCTCCAAATAAACCGGCGAGAAAGCCTTCAAAAATAAACCCACCAGCAGCCTCCGTAAATTGGGCAAGTATTGTACTTAGCACCTCCAGTACAACCATAGTTGAAAGAACCTCTCCAACAGATGCCAGCTGGATTTTGCCAGTCGCTACATTATTGATATGTGCTAGCTTTTCTTCCAAAGTACTCCCCGGGATACCTCGGGTAAAGCCTTCAATAATTTGCCTGTCTCGGGACTCAGGCACACCCCAATCTTCCGAGATTCTTAGTTTTGGCAGGCCGAGTTTGATTTCTTCTGCCGTAGGTTCATTTTCTTTTTCTAATATGATTTGATCAAGAGTCTTATCTTCGTTCAGTGCTGAACGAGACAAAGCCGAGTAATCAATACCGGAGAAAATTTCTAAAAGGGTATTTTGAAAGAAATCTTCTGAAAGCATAGATCTCTGTTTATTTGTTAATACCTTTTCTTGTTCTTTCCAGACCTCTTCAAACAAGGAGAACAGTCCATCCTTTGAAGATATCGATTGTTTTTTATTCTCAGAAAGCACCTCTTTATACCAAGTCATATTACAGTTCTCCTTCAACTAATTAGATTATTTCGTCAGCAATACCCATTTTTATCGCGTCTTCTGCCGAGAAGTACGTATCTTTTTGGGTTTTTAAAATCTTGCGAATTTTGGCCGCGGTTAATTTTGTGTAATTCGCTAAACACTTTATGTAACTATCTTGGACCCACTTGATCTCTTCAAGCTCATTTTCCATGGAGAAAATAGTACCGCCGGTGCCGGCCATAACACTATGAAGCATCACTCTGCAGTTTCTACCAATCTTTCTCTTTCCGGGAGTGCCAGCTGCCAGGATGGGCACTCCTGCTGACATCACTTTACCAATGCCTCTGGTTTCAATATCGCAAGTGTTCTCTTTAATAGACTCCATCACATCAATAATAGAAAACATATCAGAAGCCGTGCCACCATGAGTTGAAACATACATATTAATGTTTTTGGCAACAATCAGTGTTTCGCTTTCAGGGTCTTTAGGGTCTTCAAGCATGGTTGTTAAGGCTGTGTTTTGAAAATACAAAAGTGCTGCGACAACTTCTGATCCTTTCTTCTCTGTTATGTCCCCATATAAGTTAATGGTTCTTAGTTCAGGATACTCCTGCTCTGGAGGATTAATGTTATTAACAACAATGATTTGCTTTTCTTGCTTTTCTTGATCTTCTTGCTTCTTTTTCTTCTTTTTCTTATCTGGCTTCTTTTCTGTTCTCTTCTTCTCTTCTTCGAGAATTGGTAGTGTTGAGATTCTCTTAATCACTTTGTCTCCTTGCGTTAGTGGTACAGTCTTTGTATTATACAGTATTTATTATAAAAAAACAACAAAAAAGCCCCATCAAAAAGTGGGGCTTTTATGTTTAAAAAAATGAGTGTATTATTTTTTACTTTCTATTCTTTAATTTCTCAGCAACAATCCTTTTCGTTACTCTTTTGAGAACCTCTTGAACAATGTCTTCTTGCATAGCCATGTCTTCATCTTCATCACCCATGTCCATTTCTGGCTCGTCACTCGGTGCGCCCATGTCCATTTCTGGTTCTTCTTCACCCTCTTGACCCATAGCTCCCGAGAGTCGGGTGCCTAAGTCGATTATGAGCCTGGCCTCTTCTTCTGACAAACTAATGTCTGCCGCATCGCCTTCGAGATCGTCACCCATGTCAGCGTCCATGTCATCGACATCGCCCATGTCCATTTCTGGCTCTTCTTCGTCATCTCTGGCATACGATCCGTAAGCCTCATCAACTTCTTCGTCATCGTCGCGGGTGGCGCGCATTCCTTCCTCGACTTCTTCTTCATCGTCGTCGCGAGGGGCGTGCATGGCCTCATCAACTTCTTCTTTTTCTTCTTTCTCTTCCTCGTTCAACTCTTCATCTTTCTCTTCATTGATATCTTCATTGCTGAAGGTTTCCTGAATAAAGTTGTCAGACAAAGCACCAGTGCTTGCCAACGTCATAAATCTACGGATTGTGTTTTCCGAAAGTAGTTTCTTATCATCACTCATTTTAATATATCTCCTTTGGAATAGTGATTATTCAATAATACAGTTATAAATAGTAACTTTACCTAAGAAAAGTCATATTTTATTCTCTTCGAGAGCTTCTTAAGTGCTTGTTTCTCAATCTGAGAAACTCGAACGATTGAAATACCTAGTCTTTTAGCCACTTCAGCCAAGGTCATAGCACCATGTTTTTCAATAGATTTTAAAGCACAATTATTATCTTCTGGATAGTCAATCCACATTCTATGTTGTTCTTCGTCTGGCTCCTCAACATTGCATGCGCAGGATTCACCGCAGGGTGAAGATTCATCACTCATCAGTAAAGCCTCCTTCAATGATATCAAATATATCTTCTCTATCAGATTCCGTAATGCCAAGCTCCTTTAGCAGGTCACTCGATCTTTCGTAATCTTTCTGTGTTTTCTTCAGCTTATTTTTTCCCATCGTGCTTCGTTCCTCCTTTATATCATGCACTAACTTTAACATAACAGGGTCTTTATTAATATATTTTAATAATACATTTCTAAAGAACTCACTTTGTTTTAACCCATCATACCTCAATCTTATTTTTAAATCAACAGACTCATGCTCATAACAAAAAAAAGTAAATGTCGTTTTCTTGTTTGGATCTTTCATCGAGGCAAAATATGGGTATGGCTTTCAGCCAACCCTGAGGTGGACTGTTGAATAAATTTTGAAGTTGTTTGAAGTTGTGTTATATTTCTACAGCCACTATAAGATAAGCCACTTCTAATATTTTGCTTGAGACTATCTAGAATTTTTAGAACACTCCCTTTGTGTGGTATCGTGGTTGATACGCCCTCCAAAGATCTAGTTTCACCTCTCCATGCAGTCTGAGCTTCAACACTGGCCATGCCGCGATATACTTTATAAGACTTGCCGTCAACAGAAGAAAATGATTCTCCCGGGGACTCGTCTGTTCCTGCCAATAAAGAGCCTAGCATGACAAAATCAGCACCAGCAGCCAAAGATTTAACAATGTCGCCTGCTGATTTGATGCCCCCGTCAGCTATAATGGGAACATCACAATCAGACCTAGCACAATCATAAACAGATTGAAACGTTGGCATGCCGTGCCCTGTTTGGATTCTTGTAGAACAAATGGAGCCACCACCTATCCCCACGCGAACGGCATCAGCTCCCCAGTAAGATAAATCTTTGTATGCATCTGGTGTTGCAACGTTGCCGGCTATGACTGAAACTTCATCTCCAAAATTTTGTTTTAGTGTTTTCAAGGCAGACTTCATTAATTTGTGATGGCCGTGGGCTACGTCAATACACATAATTTTTACTCCGCTGTCATACAGGGCCCAAGCGCGTTCTTCATAGTCACCAGAAACGCCAACGGCTGCAGCGATGACTCGAAGCTCAGAATCTCTAACCATGTCACACTGTTTTTCTATCGTATTGTATCTATGAAGAACCCCTAGGCCTCCGCGGTCGTACATAACCGAAGCCATCTCCGATTCAGTCACTGTATCCATGGGACTAGATATGATGGGTAAACTAAACTTGGTTTTACCTATCACTCTTGTGAGGTCTATTTCACTTCTAGACTTTATATCACTGTATTGCGGTGACAATAAAACATCGTCAAAAGAAAGCGCATTCTTAAACATTTTCTAACTCCTTTTCTTCTTGATTATAGCAGCTTGTACATATTAAGTCAATACTTTCTGAGTATTTATCGATGTGCCAATCATCAATTTTTTCACCTTCTACCGGAACATATCCACACTTACTACAAGAAACTTGCCTCTTAAACTTTTTCATGCTTTTTTTAAAATCTTTAAAAAATTTTTGTTGCTGTTTTCTTCGAAGTTTTCTAGCAAAACTCATATCATTCACCCGTAGAACCAAGAGCGCCATCGCCCCGAGAGGTTACTTCTCCATAAATATTGTCTTCCTCTATAATGTTTATAGATGGAGATGCAATATTAATAAAGACGCCCTGTGCTAGTTTTTGTTCTGGCTCTATCATTTGAGTTTCTCTTCCTATATTGTGAAGATTAATAAAAATTTCACCAGTATACCCATGATCCACAACACATGCTCCGGTGATCAGAGATCTCTTTGAAGCGATACCAGACTTGTTCATAATCTGAAGCATGTAGCCCTTTGGCACTTCAACCTTTACGCCTGTTTGTAGTAGCGCAGAATGTCCCGGGTGGATAACTGCTGGACTTCTTTCTTGCGGACAATAGTAAAAGTCCATTCCCGCATCGCCATCGTGAGCCCTTGTGGGCACTTTCGCTGTTTCTCTCGTTCTAAATACTCTTACGGTTTGCTCAATCATAATACCTCCTATGCTAATAACTTGAACATCTTTCTCATACTAAAAGTGGAAAAACCCCACTGTTGATTGTGATTCAATCTTGCCATATAGGGACGATTGATATGCACAATATCTCTGTCGGGATCTACACCCCAACACCTAATAACATTTGTTTCGTTGTTATCATCAATCACCTTAACAACGTAGAAGTTCTTACCATTCTTCGACTTCTTCAATTTGCACTCTCTCGGAATAAACCAAGTAACTCCAAGCTCAGAGTCGAACTCTGAGATCGGAGGAATATAAAGTTCATCCAACTTCTGTCGAACCCTTGGAGTAACCACAGCATTTATTGGGAACACACCGGTTAACGAAACCAAATATTCTAACTTTTCCTCTTCCGTAAAATCACCTTCCGGAGAATACTTTTCAATATTTTCATCCAGTTTCTTTTCTTTTCTTGGCCGGTCGACGACGCATGCAGACCAGAAATGCTTAAGACCAGTGAACCTATCATCAACCAAATCATTCAACGCTTGGGCTCTGCACAGAGCATCGAGCGCCTTCTTGTTAAGCTTTGAATACTTGACCTCTGGATGGAACAAAAACTCTTCAACCGTATTAAACGGCCTGTGTTTAATAATTTGTTGAATAGCCACTGCGCCCAATCCTTTGATTGAAGTAAGGGGTTGAACCAAGGTTTTTTCGTCTTCTGCTATGTCCCAGGCTGTACCAGAGGTATTAACATTAAGAGGCTCAACTTTGTATCCCATAGACTTGGCAGTAGAAATAGCGCGCTCTTTTCTTGTCTCTGGTTCCTTATCTAGAAAGGCAGCCAGCCATTCTGCTGGATAATAGTTAAGAAGATAAGCGCACTGATAAGACAACACACAATAGGAAACAGCGTGTGACTTATTGAAACCATAACCTGAAAAGTACTCAAACTTGTCCCAGAGTTCTTTGGCTTGCCATCGCTGCATTCCTTTTTCGATGCATCCATCTTTAAATTTACTCCAAATTTTATCTTTCTGTTCTTGAACCTCTCCTGTTCCTTTCTTGGTCAGGAGTTTTCTAAGCTTGTTGCCTTCGTCCAGAGTCAAGTTCTTGCCAAGCTTGTGGGCCAGCATAGCTATTTGCTCTTGAAAAATAAGGAAGCCGTAAGTTTCTTCTGTTACTTCCCGAATAGTTTCGTTAAGGTATTCGACATCTTCTGGATTATGTTTGGCATTAGTGTATATCTTATCCACTCCAGCGGAGAGAGGACCAGGGCGATAGATACTAGTAATAGCAGCCAAATCAATGATATTGTCTGGTTTAGCTCTCCGACAAAAACTTTGCGCGCCTGTTTCCGTAAACTGGAATATTCCTGCCCATTTTCCTTCATGAAATATATTCTCCCATACCTGGCTATCATTCAGGTCAATCTTTTCCGGGTGCAAGTTTTCTTCGTAGAAATTTTTAATATCTTCAAAGGTTGGGTTCTCAACTCCATGATGACGCTTAAGTATTCTCTCAATCGCACCCTCTAACATACGTAGTGAGGCCAGGCCAAGAATGTCAAACTTAATGAACCCCATTGGCTCTAAATGCCTAACATTCATACCTTCTGACCAAGGAGTCTGGCGTACGCCCCCGGAGTTAATAAGCGGCATCCACTTGTCTAAGTTCTCACCAACAACAACACCACCAGCATGGCGCGAGGCTGATCTTGTTTGGCCATAAAGGGCTTCAACGTGAGTTTTAATATGTGGGTACTTGGCCAGAAACTTTTGTAATGACTCTGAGAACTCCATTAGTTCTTCAAATGTAGGCGCATAAACACCTGCTGTGATACCATGCTTCTTCTTGGCAAGTGGGGTTGCTTCATACACCATCTTGCTTGTCACGTTATTAACTTCTGTAAATTCTATTCCGTAAAATTTTGAGATATCCTTTACCAGAGATCTGAGTTGTAGTGTATTCCAGTTGGTGATGGGCACCACCGAGTTGTCGCCCCACTCTTCGATAAGCTCTTCTTTAAGAGTCATCGGGTCAGATACATCATAATCAATATCAGGATAACCAGAACCACCCTTGGTCAAGAACCTTTCAAACTGAAGGCCGTACTTGATTGGATCAACCTGCGTAATGTTTAGAACATACGCTACCAGCGAACCAGCAGCAGAACCTCTTCCGGCGCCAACTAGCTGTCGATCAACTGCAACATCTGCAATGGATTTCATTGTTAGGAAGTATTTCGAAAAGCCGCGGCCTTCGATTACCCCTACTTCGTATTTAAGCCTCTCGACATACTCTTTGTTTTTCTGCAGTCCGAGAGAACGTAGACCCTCGACACACAAAGCAGACAGTGTTTGACCTGCAGTAGATCCTTCTGGTACCACAAAGTCGGGCAACCTTACAGTATTGTCTGGAAGAAAGAATTCAATCCTCTCGTGTGCAATCTTGTGCGTCCTTGCAATAGACGCCAACACTAGTTCGTCATCGTATTCTACCCCGCACTCTTTTGAGTATTGCTTGTAAGATTGCCACATCTGATCGCCATTCTTAGGATATAGCTCGTAGCCAATTTCTTCAACGGAGATAGGCAACTCTTCAGACAAATAGTCTGGGCGGCCTTTGCCTAGCCAACCTAGTCGTTTATACAGCTCTCGATCTTTCCAGACCTCTGGATTGTAATAGTGTGAATCGGCAGTTGAAATAAGTTCGATACCAAACTCTTGGTGCATCTGAACGATATATTGATTTAGCTCATGCTGTTCTGGTATGTTGTTCCACTGCAGTTCGCCATACCACCTATCACCGAAAATAGACTGCATCTTTTGTGTTGTCTGCCTCATGGCTGAAAGCACCATGTCTGGGCCGGCCTCTCTGTTTTCCCAATAGTTTCCAGCATACACACCACCCAAACAAGCACTAGCAGCAATAACACCTTCGTTATGCTTTTTTAGCATGGCATAATCTACTCTGGGATATCTGTAAAAATTATCTCCAGTGTAAGAGCGCGAGATCATCTTAAAGATATTCTGTAGACCCGTCTGGTTTTGGGCCAAGAGGATCAAGTGTCGCCGGCGATTAAGCACAGACTTCATCTTCTTCTTTGACTCTTCGTTCTCTACTGTTGTGCCAGAATTGTCTGCTTCGTACTCAGATTTGTTCTTAGCTGCCGCTCTTACTTCTTCATAGTCTTCTTTCCATTTTGCAACTGAGGGGATGAAATACGCCTCAACACCAAAAATAGGCTTGAAGTCTCGGCCTTCCTTCTTCATCTTCTTGGCATGCAAAACTTGATAAGCCAAGCCATTTGCATTACCATGATCTGTTAGGGCCATGGCGTCAAGACCGTTGTCATAAGCAAAATCCATGTGCTCTTGTGGATAACCAAGAGCGTCAAAAGGCGAACCTGCAACGGAATGTGCGTGTAAACCTACAAACGGAATAGAACTTTCTACTCTATTCTTCAACATCTAATCCTCCTAAAAATATATATGGTTTTATAAACCTTTTTGTTGGTCTGGGTAGTTTAAGGTCTGACGCATAGTACTCCCTTAAACTCTCCCAAGAATCAAGAGTGTAATATTTATCTATCTCTACAACCTTGTCCTTAGATATTACACTAACATTGAATATTTTGTCAAGCGTAAAATGACGACTTGACCATCTTTTTTCAGCTGGAATATCTCTACTTCCGCCCGTGCACTGCTCTTTAGTGTGCCACTTAAATTTTGCCCAATCTTCAGGGAAAAAAGTAAAGCTTAAATATTTATTGTCTCTTACCGTCTCTCCCTTGTGGGAAGTGTAAAAAGAATTTGGACCCCGGATGGCATCTCGATTTTTTGTTACAAATCTAGGACAGTAAATGCCATATGGAAAAGATACAAAGTACTTTGATGGGACAACCCACTTACTAATCTTGTCTGACATTATAAAAGAAGTTAACGCTCCGTGCAACACTGACCATCCCAAGCTATCTCTACGGTCTCTGTCTTTTTGTGAGACCGGTGTGTAAAATATGGGAATCCACTTTTCATGGTAGTCTTTTCTCTTTACAAAATTCTTTATTTCAAAATACTTTGGATCCATCACATAGTCACCAATGCGACTTTTAACTAGAGGCGCTAAATCATCATTACAGACAATCCAAATACTATCGCAGCCGGCATATGCGCATTCCCACACAGAGCGCTCAACGGCCAGCATTCCTTCTCTCAGGGGCTGTAAATAGTCTGGCCAGGGGAAATCAAAAGTGTTGTGGTGACCTGAGAGGGGGATGATGCCTGCCAGGTGTCTACCTTTGGGCGGAGGCATCATTGACTATATCTTTCAAGTTCATGTTAAGAAATTTTATATTTCTAGAATCTTCATACAAGCTGGTGTCCCTTTCAAAGACTAGTCGATTAACGTGTTTAATCTTTGGTTTTCTATATTTTGAATTTCCGTTTTTATAAAACTCAACGAATATACCATGAACACCAATTGACGTCAAGTATCTCTGAAGTATAAATTTGACCATGGTGTCGGAGTAATCAAAATCATAAAGCTGCTGTTTGGTAAGTTTTGACTCTACAACACAATCACTAATAAATGTGGATCCGTCAATTCTATCTGATATGTAAAAATGCGCCTCGCGGGCGAAGTCTCTATCTTCTTTTAAATTTGGTATGAATGTTCTTTTACCGCCCAGTCTAGATACCTCAAAATCATCTAGTACAAGATACGTACTTGGCCTAGCCTCTAGCGTTTTGTTTTCATGATTAACACCGGTTGGGTCAAATATAAAACATCTTTCGAATTCATAAGTGTAAACAAGCCCAGACTCAACTATTTTTATTTTATTTTCTTCTACTTTAAACGTGTCAAAATTGCTAAAGCTGCTTCTTAATCCTAACAAACCCATCATAAAATTAAGCCTGTTCCAGGCGCCTGGTAAATATTCGTGTCCTAGAAGTGATACATCTATTTTTTGGTAAAACATAGGGGGAGCGCGGCGAGTTGATACGAAATAGTACCCATTCTTAAAAGCATAAAAGATAGACTCTATCGTGCTTCCAATCACTATATTTTTTATAAACATATACCATTTTCATAATCGTACCTGTAAGGGCTGATATGTGAGGCGGGCATATAATCTAGATTATTTCTTAACAGAGCTTGCTGGTCTGCTTCGGAAGGCCCTAAGCATGCCTCGTCTATAATCGACATTAAGTTTTCATACATCTGGTTTTGATTCCATGTCAATTCAAAAGTTCTTCCACCACTCTCTGCAGCCCAGTCTGCCCAGTTTCCAGGGTTGTGAAGTGGTGTAAAGGTATACAACTTAAATCGAGTTGTACCAGCAAGAGTCGTTGTCATAATATCTGGAGTTATTTCAGGATTTAACCAAGATTGATCGTGCTCATCAGTAAACACAATTGCAATTTTATCTACGTTTTCTCTCCAATTAATTTTGAAATCTTCTTTGTCTGGCGTTGATGCTGTATCAGACAACCAGGACGATGACCCTACATCGAAATTAGCTGTTGAGGAAATATCTCTTGTAACAAAGTATAGAGCGTCACGAAGCATCTCTTCGCTAGTGTTCATGCCCTCTGCGTTTAATCCAGCAAATGCTGCAAGAAAATTTTCAAATGAAACGATATCTGATATCAAATACAGCCTCTCCCTTTGCAAGTCATCTTCTCTGGGCCCGACTACAAGTCCCCAGTGTAGTTTATCTTCTGCCTGGAAATGTGCGGCGAAACGGTTTAAAGCCGAGCGAACTGCTGCTATCTCTTCATCCATTGAACCGGACCAATCGATGATGAATAGAATATCTGTATCTTTTATTTCTTCTCCGTAGTCGGTTACTCCATCACAATCATTATCGGCACCGTCACAGACTTCCTGCTGTGGGACAATTTCGTCTTTGCACAAGTCTCTTTGAAACCTATCCCATCGAAGGTTACCCCATTCACCATGGTGGCATACCATGTTTCCCGCAACACAAACCCCGACATCTAAAGTCCCATCTGGACCAGTGTAACAAGCGACGGTTAACCCTTCGTCAACTTCTTCATCACAATCTTCATCAAAGTTGTTGCATATCTCATTTTGAACTATCATACCAGTATACCGGTCACATTCCTGATTAGCCAATGTTTCTAATTGTGCGCACATCGCAAGACACTCAGACATTCCCAAGTCTGTGCATTCCGGTGGGTCATTACATACGCAAGTTTTAAAACCCTGACCACACACTAACGGAGGTTCAGAGCAGGGAATTAAAACGCCGACATCTTGGACAGTACAATCACAATTAAGGCCCTCGTCGATCAAGCCGTCACAATCTTGATCTAGACCATCGCACGGGTCAACTTCCTCTGTGGGATCTGGCACTGTGCAAGATATCCAATTACCTAAATTGCAAGTTTCAAAACCGACACCACACTCTGTTTCGCATTCTTGAATTAGCTCTTCATCAATGCGGCCGTCGCAATCGTTATCCTGGCCATCACAATTGTCAGCAGGCACTGGACCGCATTTATCACATTCATTGCGTTGACCCTCGTCCACTCTTGAATCGCAATCGTTGTCCTCATAATCACAGACCTCTTCACCAGGGGAAGGGGCGTCACAATCTATAATCTGCTGATCAATACAAAATCCCCAGCCCATACCACATTCGCTCTCGCAAAGGAACCTGCCTTCGTCTATCCTATCATCACAATCGTTATCTTCTCCGTCGCAAGATTCGTCTCTACAAGGCCTACAAGGACCGTGAATTAAATTTCCCTTGTTACAAACAACTCTTTGCATTCCAAAGCGACCATCGGCTAATTCACAATCAAACCATTGTATTTGATTTATTTCTGTGTTAGGGGGACACTCAAAAGCTAGCTCGCACTCCTCTCTTCGTATAATTTGAGGGGGTGGACAACCCTCATCAATTCCAAAATCGCAAGGTTGGTAAGTCTCATCGCATACAGAAACCGTAACCCTTGATCTATGAATCTGATTATCTGGGCGAGGTGGACAATACCACTGTTGTTGCTCGCAACATTGTGGATTACATGTGCAGTAAAGATCAAAATCAGCTGGATTTTCATCGCCATCACATTCGCTAGTAAACCCAACTTCACTAACTGGAGGCAGTTCTGAATCTTCAGGCTCTAAAGGAGTAAAGGTATCAATTGGTACTGATTCTGCGGGTGGCTCGTCTACGACTGGCTCAGCCGGTACAGCCAAAGCTGGCTGCTCTTCTGGTGTTGTAGATATGTATTCTGACTTTGGAGTTTTGTCGCTACAAGATAAGACGACTATAGATATCAGCAACGGTGCGTATTTCATTTTTACTCCATATGTACTTTCTTATATGCTTCGACTGAATGTGGGAAATGTTGTTCTGCTATTTTTAAACATGCTTTTGCCACTTGTTGTATTTCCCATTGAGCGCCTTCGTGAACCCTGAGAGAAACAAACTTAAGCAAATTATGCAAATTAACTGTCCCGTAATATTGAGTGTAGAGGTTCTGCGGCAGAACCCCTCTTGCCTGTTCGCGGCAGACTCCTGCATTAAGCAGTTTTTCAAAAAGACTAACTGACGAACGATGATGGTTTTCCACTGCACGATTAGCTAGGTAAGGAGGTGTAGGCCATGGCTGATCTTTAACCAGATTGATATCTGGATTTATGAGTTCATCACTACTGGCCTGTCTATTCGACTTATGCTGAGTTCTAAACTCTTTTGGTTCATAAAATCTCATATCGACACTAGTGTACCTTCTACTGATTTCATTATAAGCCCATGTCCTGTGCCTGTGATGTTGGCTTCTTATGAAAAGAGGAACAGTGAAGCGAAGCGTAACGCTGCAATGCTCAAAAGGACTAGTATGATTGTGAGACATAAGGTAGTTAATGAGCTTAATATCTTTATCATTTACTTCTTCCTTTTCTATACCGAATGATACACGAGCGGCATTAACCACAGAAAGGTCATTGCCCATGTGTGATATGTATTCAACAGCGCCATATTTATCACCAAAGAGTTCAATCCTCATCTAAGCCTCTAAGAATACCAATAACATAATTCTCTAGAACAATATAATGTGTTTTGTTGTTCAACTTAACTTCTTCAATCATGCCTCTATCCACAACAACAATGTTGTTTTCATGAGAGATTCGGCGCAATCTTTGGAAGTCTGAGGAGCAATCTGAGGCTATGTCTACAACACTCGCGCTGATGTACCTGTCTTCCTCTTGAGAGAAATCATCTGGTAATAAAACTCCTGAATTTGTTTCATTTTTTTGTACATGTGGGACAATTACTAAGTGCCGATTTACTGGCTTGAGTCTTTGTGCGCCGATAGTGCTCATGGCATCCTCCTTACGGCTCTTTGACACTTGTTGACATAGTCTGTTAAGATTTCCATATCTGTCTCAGACTCATAGAGCCTGTAAGCCTTGACGGCTAATCTCATTTCTTCTTTTGTTAGCCACCCATTTTCATTGTAAGATTCTCGAAGGTCCTTTCTCTGCTCTTTGAAAGGCTCCATGGCATCTTCGATGGCCACAAAAGTCTTAATATAGTTGGAAAGGTGCTCTTCCTTGGTTAAAAGTTTATCATCATTGTTAGAACTCATTTTTACTCCTTTATGTTCTTTTAATATAGTAAGATATTTTATATGATTTGTCAAGTTTTTTAAACAAATTTTACTTCACAAGAGTTACCGGCGCAAGCAATTTCACCCTTAAGATCTGTATTGTCCTCTTCTTCTTTAATGTTAGAGAGGTCAACATCTGATAGGGTTTTCATCATTACTTCATATGTTTCTTTTGAACAGTCTTCAAAAGGTGCTTGTGTATATGTGCCGCCGTCATGTGGCAGAACAGATAAGCCATTATAAGAATCTCTGTTTTCCCACATCCAGTCTCCGACATCAACCCACTCGGCGTCCTTGATAGATATTGTTGCTGAAATATTGTGAGTATTTTGCCCCTTTCTAAAGCCGGGTTTAACCCACAAATCTGTTACATGCTTTACTCGCTTAAGGAGCTGTAGGGCTGATTCAGACCTTGTAATCGCTCCGTCTGGAGCTTTTTGCGGAACTGAGATAACTGCTGTATCATGAGGGCTAAAAAATTCATCCTCTACTAATTCTGGATGTTTTTCTAGCAGATAAGAATATATTGGCTCGTTCTTTCCAACTCTAATTCTCCTGATGTAATAATCAGCGTGCCAGGCATGAATCCCGGAAGATGTACCAAGCGTAAGGCTTGTTGTGCCCGCGGGCTTCACACAAGTTGTTCTTGCTGCCCTATTGATTCCAATAAGCTCTGCCACCCTTTCGTTCTCCAATTTGACCCAAGATGCCGCGTCGTGCATATTAAGTTCTAAAACTTTACCAGAAGCAATGCCAGTCATGCTAACACCGATGAGGGCGTCTTTTTCTGTTGTTCTTCTCCATATATCTCTCAAATAATGGAAATCAGTATAGCTAGCCTGAAGTGTTCCGATGAACGATGCTGCCTTTACTCTCTCTTCTAGATCTTTCTGGTCTTCAACGTTTGATACGTTAACTTCTGTAAGATTGCAAAACTGATATGGCCGGAGGCCAATCTCACAACAGGGGTTTGTTCCCCAGTCTTTATCGTTTGAAAAATAAAAACCAGGCTCACCAGCTCCGGAGGCTTTAACTCGATGCCAAAGATTCATAAAATAGCTACGATCAATCAAGTGACGAAGGAGAACAACCGAATTATTGGCTCTACCTCTCTGTGGGTTAGCTTCCCACCATTTGCCTGTTTTAGCAGCCAACATCTCATTATCATCTGCCGAGAACAACGAGATAAGGGCGGCGCGCCGGATGCCCCCGGCAAGGACAGCATCAGCAATATGACAAACCATATCATGAACTTCAATAGGACTTAGTTTATCTCCATCTTCTTTTGCAGAAAGCATTCCTTCTAATTTTACCAAGCACTCACGAAGAGGTTGAGGTCCAGGAGCTTTGCCTCCAGATGTAATAAGAGACGACCCCTTCGGTCGGACATCGGAATAGTCAAATCGGAGCCGTGATCCACCATTAAAGTAAGAACGAAAAAGCGCTTTTACAGAATCTGCCCAGCCCTCAATAGAATCACCAATCAAAAATCTTCTTGTTCTCTTTGGGTTTGGTTTTCTGATCTCTGGCAATTTTTCTACATGGTGCCGTTGAACACTATAGCCGACACCTGTGCCGCCCAGTAAAAGAAACATTGCCTCACTAAAAGATCTCCAATCATCGATTGGCATAAACGCACAGTTAAAGATGCGATTCGGTGCAACTTCTATGGGCTTGCCTCCAAACTGCATAGACCTCATAGAAGGAAGAACCTTCTTGTCAAACACGTGTTTATATGCGCGGACAATTTGGATTTCAAGTTCTGGAAATTTCTTGAGGTGCATATTCATATTTCTAGTTACAAGCTCATCCCAAGTTTCTCTTCGACCTTTATCCTCTAGGTATCTAGCATATTTCATATGCACAGTTATTTCAGACAATATTTGATTTGATAGTTCCATTATTCTTTCCCCCTTCTTTCTTAAATGCTTGATACTTCTCTTTGAGATTTGATAATCTCTCAGCAGAAGATTTTTGGATTATATCGTTTACACTCTCACTACTTTTATTCAACACCTTAATTTTAACATTGCTCGTATCCATAAAAATAGGGTATACGAGCCCATCAGGACCATTCCTGTTCTTAGCTATAAAAATACGCCCGGTATTTGTATTTTTGTCCTCCACCGTTCTAGAGACAGTGAAGATAAAATCTGCGACGAAGCATTTGTTAAATGCTTCCGAGATTGATTCCATCGTGATAACTTCAGCGTTTAATCCCGATCGGTTTGTCTGCGAAGCTGTCCAAAGAGGACACTCGCATATTTGAGCTAGGCCTCGCAACTCCTCATAAATAGTCTCTAACTGATGCCTTTTTTCGTCTTTTCTTGAGTTTTCTGGTTTTATTAAATCGCCATAATCTACAATGATCATATCTGGATTGAAGTCTCTTCTTCGTAACTTATCGATATGATTCTTGATTGTTTGTATTGATGCTGATCTGGTCGGATACTCTTTGACTATTAATTTTCCTTCAATATCCTTTACTTCATCATAGATCTTTTCTTTAAACACTGTTAAATTTTTAAGTTCCACGCCAGTAATAGCAGAATCATAGCGACCTGCAACGACAGTATCTGCAAGCTCCAAAGTATAATGCAAAACGTTCTTTCCTGCCTTAAGGGCTTGAGCACCCAGATGTACCAGGACCATAGACTTGCCAGCACCAGTGGGGGCAACAACAACTCCAAGCTCACCTTTACCTAAGCCTCCCTTAGCGATTTCATCTATGTCTGCCCAGCCGGTGGTGACCGGGGCTCGACATTTCTTAATAAATCGCTTCTCAAAGTCAGCAAGATAGTCATAGCCCAAAGTATTGTCGGAACCCAACTTTAATGCATTGTCAATAACCTTTGAAACCTCATCATATGATGATGATTTTATAAGATCAACAGATTTAATCAGGGCTTCTTTAAGCTTCTGCTTTTTGCAAAAGTCAAGTGCTGTATCCTTAATATATTCCGAAGAACTCGGAATTTCACCTTTCGCCAAAACTCTGGCGTAATATTCTCTGATTCTAACCTTGACTGATTCTGCCTCTCCATCCAGACCTGTTCGTATGATGGAATGCATAATATTAGATGTGGGATGGACTCCATACTTTTTTCTATATCTCCTGATTCTCTCAACAAAAACTCTTAGGTGCTTTAGTTCTAGAAAGTTAAGATCTAAAACTTCAAACATCTGATCTGCAAAAGACCGATCATTCAATATTAAATGGCATAGATCTTCTTGAAAAGATTTTCCAAACTTGGAAAAATTAGTCTCTTGCTCCACATTTATCCTTTCGCGTATTTAATTAGTCTACCAGATCTCAAGCAGAAAAGGAAGAGATAATATCGTTAAATTTTTGTTCTAAATCTTGCATATTGACCGTAAGCACGCCATCAGAAATCATAAGTTTCCTCATTTCAGTCTGATTGTAAAAAGGTGAGAATTCTTCGAATGTTTCATCTATTCTTTTCTTCGCTTGCACTGAGAGCATTGGTGAAGATAATTGCATGATTTGATAGTTGAATCCAACTAGCTCCTGCTCTTCTATAATGTTAGAAAAAACTTTTTGCTTGTTTTCAGGCTTTTCGCATTCTTCAATGATATCAGATAGAAAACAATTGCTTTCTTCTTTCAAGACTGGAAACCTTTTAGCGACGGTTTCCAGTCCGACTCTAGGAACGCCTGGCAAATTATCACTGGGGTCTCCTACAATTGCTCTGGCGAGAGCAAAGTTGTTTGGATGAATTCCAAACTTTTCTATAATGGCATTTTTGTTCAGATACTCTTTCTGAATAGGCCTGTGTAAAATAGTCTTATCGTCTAGAAGTTGGATAAAGTCCTTATCTGCAGACACGATAACTTTTTGCCAGTCTGTAAACATAGAGGAAGATTTAATGTATGAAATAACATCGTCTGCCTCTACTTCTGGCTCCATAAACTGGACTACCGGGGTTTGATTAAAGTATTCAATGACTCGCATCTGTTGCCAAACTTTATTGTCCTTGATATCACTTTCGTCAAGACCAACTTGAGACCAGTTTGTTCTAGGTGGTTTTCTGCCTGCTTTATAGTTCTTGTTCATGGCTCTTCTCTTTTGCGAGCCGCCTTTTCCGTCCCAAACAACAACCACCATATCAGGCTTAACTTCTCTAGTAATTTTGTTTAGTATGTTAATAAACGTTCTCATACCACCAATAGGCTGGCCATTGGGGTTTTTACTTGGATCTACAATATAACCACGAATAAATTGATTATATGCATCCACAATCATAACTCTTTTCATTTCTTTCTCCATTGGCCCCAATATAAACTACCAAAAAACAAGACGTCTGATACGAGACCATATATCAGTGGTGCGTCCAACATATACTGTGTTATAGTAAACACTATTACTCCATAAATAAAAAAAGCCCGCCAAGAGGCGGGCTTAAGGTTAACTATTTCTCAGCCGGTGGATCGTCTGAGTCGTAGAAATCTTGCGCGTTGCCTTCTCTATTCTTGAATTTCATAATAACATCTTCATCCATAATTGTCAATACACTTTCTCTGAAATCTTCCTTCTGAAGTTTATCAGTCCAATTCTTGCGCTGGAACTTTTCTTCTGAACCGTCGTTCTTCACCAAAGTAAACCAAGCACCAGATTGCTTGAGCCTTTCAGAAACTTGTATAGCATCGAACCAACTTTCCTCATCTTGAACGCCAATATCTTCGTCGCCCCAGAGGATCTTGAAGTTGCATGTTCGACCAGCTGTACCAAAGCGCGATTTCTCAAGCTTAACTTTTACTTCTGAACCAATACGGTATCCGTTATCATCAACAATAAAACTAGCTTTTGCTTTTCTAGCAGTTAACCAAACCCTGAGAGAGTAAGCATATGCCATTGCTTTTCCACCAGGTGTAAAATATGGCGTCGTCATAGCTTCAGCTGGTGTACGAGCTGCCATATTTGTTTTCAGCTGATTTAAAACCAAGAGAGTGGCATTATTGTCTGCAATAGGGAGTGTTAACTTTGCCATACCCTTAGACAAAATTCTTGGTTTTACAGCCATAGACGACTGAGGGTTGAAGTCGCCCTCAACGTCTGAAATAGAAGGAGTAAGAGCTAAAGAATCCCAAATAAACAGCCACTTATTGCCTGTTGATAGTAGTTCTTCAATTGTTTCCAATACAAACTCTACTGATTCTGCTTGAACGTACATAAGTCGGTTTAAATCACAACCTGCCCTTTCCAAAAAGGATGGATCGATTGCAGATTCAGAATCAAAATATACAACATCGATCCCCTGCTTTTGTGCATTGCCCGCAATTTGAGCGGCCATGAAGGACTTGCCAGTAGCTTCTAAACCAGCAATCTCTGAAATCTTGCCAACTGGGATTCCTCCCAAATGACCCTTGCAAACAATAGAGTCTAGCCAGCGCGAGCCGGTTGGAATGAACTCTTTTACTTCTGTTGGATTGTCACCCTCAAGAGAGTGGGCGACTTCTCGTCCAGCTTTCTTGTTGATGATCTTTCGAATAGAGGCAATATCAAGTGAGCCTTTTTTTAGTTTAGTTACTTTAGCCATTATTCACCCCTTACGCATTGAGGAGGTCGTTGAAAGCGTCCTCCACCGGGTCTGTACTTTTCTTGTTTTCATTGCTCCCGAACTTAGAAAGTTCAGCATTTCCAGATTCACCAGACAAGTATTGATCCATAATACTTTGAACCTCTTCTGTTGTTTTTCTCTCGAAAAGAGTTTCAAAATCTGGAATAGTTTCCAATAACTCTGCACAGCGTTCGTCGCCTCCGACGACGTCGTCACAAAGAACTGTTTTACGTGGCCTAGGCCTAATATCTGTTCGAGGAAAACTAGCGCCAGGTAGCTTACCATACATAAGCTTTAAATCATTACCGGTCTCTGGGTCAGTAATATCTCCATAATCCGGATCCAGAACAATGGTTAGCAGTTTTTCGTAAGCCATCTTGCCATATCCCCAAACTCGAATACCTTGGTCTTCTTCACCTCTCACTAAAACCGGTGAAAAGAACCGCTGCTTGGCAAACATCTCCTTTGCTTGTCGCTTACTGTCCTCTGTGCCTTCGTTCCACAGCTTATTCGCAAAATTGCATGCTGGGCAGTCATCTCCAAAATTTCGCTTTGGACAGAGAAAGCTTTGTCCTCCAATTCCGTAGTGAAAAAAGCGTTCCTTAAAGGGATCGCCATCTGCAGTGGAGACAATACGAATATTGCTTTCACCGTCTTCTGGACGCCAAAAATTCTTCTTTCCTTCGCCCTTTCCATTGAGTTTATCTAACTTCGCTTTCATCGCGTCTAAATTAAGTGCCATTTTATATTACCTCCTATGGTATGTTGTTTTTTTGCACGTTTGGCTATAGCGGGTCGGCAAATATCCCGACCAACTGATTATAAATGTATCATGTTTTTTATTCTGTGTCAACAGAATCTTGTTGTATTTTCGGTGAAAAATATTCGACGTAAATGTAGTCGTCTTCGTATTGTGTTGGATAGATCCCGAATGAGACCCGAGTTTCTTCTGTTATTCTTTGCTTTACTTTGTCTGTGATTGTTCTAAGCAAATTTCCCTCTGTTCTTAGCTTTTCTTCGTTGATACCAAAATAGTATACCACTTCTACCTCCTGTTTAAAAGGAAAAAACAGTAAATCGTTTTTCTCTAATGATCCCAAGCCGATTGTTGAGATCCTACAAGATTCGCGGGGTTTGGAAAATGTAGATGTGATTGGTTTTGTATTTGAAAATACGTTAATCATATGATAGGTCGTCGTAAATACATGATTTATTTGATCAAAATAATCAAACACGTTTGTTTCGCCGGCCATGGCTTCTAAAATCGTATTTTCAACTAGTATAATTTTTTCGAAAAGGCCCGATCGTGAGTATTCTTGCAAGACATGACGAACTGTTCTTTCGTTTAATCTTTTAGTTTCGGAAAGCACTTCTACTTCGGGTTTAAAGTAAACTATCCCTATCTTTACACCTTCTTTATAAAGTGGCTCTAGGGCTCGAAGCGTTATAGCTGAGGAATTTGAAGCACCACATACGAAAACGGTGCAAGATTCTTTTATTGTTGATAAAAATTTGTGAACTCTCGCAAGATTGATTTTCTCGTATTCCTCTGGTGAGGACAACTCGTCTATTTTACAATTATACTTGGTATTCTTCTCAATTTCGGGAGATAATGAATAGATTTTATACTGTTTCTTTGTTGCTAGTTGCTTTACTATGTTACAACCTGCGGTTCCAATGCCTAAAATATTTTTCAAAGATCCATTCCCTTCATTTCGCCAAAGTTTTTGCCGATTTTTACCGTGCTCAAAAATTTCCCATACCTGTTTGTTTCAAATAAATCTTTTATTTCTCTGACCAAGTTATGATCTTCTTTTGCAAAGTCTAATACTATAGAGTCATGCAACGTAAAGGCGACGTTTGATTTTTTGTTTTCTAACAATTTCATAATTTTATATGCATTTTCTATTACTATATCAGATGTTGTTGATTGTAGCAAGTAGTTTTGAGCTTTTTTCTCTTCGACATGCAGCTTGCGACCAAAAGGAGTGACCAATATGTTGTCCTTTGCGCAAAAAAAATCCCGAAAGATTTCACGATCATAATATTGTTCTAAGGAGGGGTTTTTTGCGGAAGGATTATATAGCCACGCAAACATCGCCTGCTTCGCCTGAGAGCGGCTTAATCTTTCTGCAAAGGCGTTCTTCATGTTCCACTGGTGGATGTCTATAGACGGCTGTTCTTGGCCTGAAAAAGCCAGTAGAGTTCTTAGTTCCGCGGCGTTTATATCAAAATCTAAAAATAAGTCATTATTCGGCTCTAGCAAAGATCTCTGTTCTTTTTTGAGCGTTAAGACGGGAACTGATTTCTTCGTCGTTGTTAGTCTGCCCGTTGTGGAGCCAAAAATATTATACTTAATCCTATTTTGTTTGTTATTAAATTTAATCTTGTTGTGAGATATCTCTGTGGTTAGGACATGAGCTTTATGAAGTATATCATAATCAGATGGCTTTTCAATGGTTTCGAGAATTTGATGTAAACTTTGATTTCGGATCCGGAACCATTTTGTCAATTGGTGTTCAGGCATAATGTCAAAAAAACAAATATCTCCTAGCGCAACCTGTGCAGTCTTTGCTGCGATTGCGTGCGATCTCATCTTTAAATCACACTCCTCATACTTTTCAGAATCAAAAGAATGCAAAGAGAGATCTTCATCTTTTAGGTATAGATATAAATATTCATACTTCTCTTCATTTAAAATTGGCGAATGTTTCCAGGCAAATTTATATTTTTGAGTTACTTTATCTAGATCATCAAATCTAAATTTATTGTTGTAGAATATTCCTGTGCAGTTATCTTTAATGTCTAGCGTCTGTAAAATCACTTAAGATCCATATATTTGTTTTAATTTGTTGCTGCTGACAAGTCCGATTTCGTTTGTTGCAGCTCTAAAAGTACCACCAGGATAACTTGGCAGGCTTAAAATGTCAAGGATTTTTCTATAGGTTTGTTCATATGAAGCACTCAGAGGGATCCCAAGCTCTAAGAACCTGGCTGTTAAATTTATTTCTATCAAAAAATTTTGATCATTATATATATTGTTTTGGCCGCCTGCAAGCAGCTCTTCAAGCGCTTGGTCTCCATTAAATATCAAGTATAATCTAGTTAAAAATTTTCTTAAATAAAACCAATCATCTAAGTGTGTTTTTTCCACTAAAGAGCTGTAATAATAATCATGAGCATCCAGATTTTCTGGTAGGCTGATGCTTCTCGACATATATTCTTTCATTTTTGGGGAATTCAAGTCCGCGATTAATCTCCATGGAACGTTCTTATCAATGAAAAAGCCATAATAGTTGGCGAAATCGGCAAAACATTTGAAAGCGCTTTCAGTGACTATTTCTCCCTTAACCTCATCTGATGAATACTCAAGTTCTGCCAATTCTATACAAAGTCCAGTTGTCATTATTGAACAATGTGGAGAGGTGGAGAATCCGCTTCTAGTTACAGGAAACAGCCTTCCATTTATTCTGCTTTTGTGTCCAGTTTGCATAACCTTAAAAAATGCAGATGCAAGACTTCTAAAATCCGCCCGGTTAAAGTACCCAAATGTAGACCTGTTCATGGCAGCGGCATATTCGCCTATTCGAAGATTGATGTAATCCCTATATTGATTTTCGAAATTTAAATATCCTAAACGCGGGATTACATTATCTATGTATTTTGGATAAGTGAGTAGACCAAAAATATCATTAGATTGTATTAAGCCGGCTCGACTAGCTCTTTCAACTTGATTTGATTCATTTTCTATAAAATTAATATAGTCCTCTCTAAAATCTTTAAAAGCTTGCGCAACGAAACGAAGGACATAAACAGATGACGCATAATCTTGAAAATTTTCTAGATTCGAGGTTTCGCTATCAACTATAGCCATAACTGGATAAAAGTTTTTATCTAAAATTCCATAGTTCTTTTTTGTGAACAAAGTATCAATAGTTTTGTAATCCTGAAACCCAGAATAATTTTGATATTGTTTTCGGGCATCAAATTCTTCAGCCAATGACCGTGTTGCTCCGCCTTTAAAGGTTAATTTGTCACGTTCCGCCATTAGAATTTCCTCCTGGATCTGAGTTAAAAGCCTCTAAATCTCTTTCTCTTCTAGCTCGCTGTTCTTCAAGCATTTCGGAATATCTCTTGTCACTTTCCTCGGAGCGGTCAACTATGCCGGTTGGGCGAGACAGGACACGAGACGGTGCCTGGGCACGTGTCTCCGGAATGGGCGACTGGTCATCTGATTTTTCACTATATTTTGATTCTAATTCATTAACTCGACGATTTCTTAACTGTACATCTGCAGCGGTTGGGAGCTTGGCCGAGCCCTCTTTGGTAGGGCTTGCAAAGGAACATTCTAAATTAGTCACCATGGTTCCAAGATTAGAAAACATAGTCTTAACTTTCAATACAAGGTAATACCCACCCAGTCCAAGATTTGCGGCTGGAGATTTCTCGTCTCTTGGATCACCGAAACCCACGCTAAAAGGATCTATGTATATCTGACTGCCCGGAAAGAAAATATTATTTCCAAACATTGTAATACTAGCATGATAAGGTTGCTTTAACTCATCGTATAGACCGATTTGGTTAACCATTAAAGATTCTCTCTTGTACTCAACAGCAAACTTAGAAAAAGATATATTTTTTATTATACCACGATCCTTGCCCAAATGGAAGTGGTATATACCGTTTGCAACATCTTCTTTTTTATCTCCATTTTTCTTGTCCGATGGTATAATCGTATTTGGTTGTGGGTAGATTACAAAATATTCTTTTTCTGTATTGCTTTCGTCTACTTCAAACTTGTTATCTGGGATTGAAACAGCAAGACCCCCGTCTAATGGACCAGGGATTTGATCTGGTGCAACTTGATTCTTGGACAAAACTTCTAAAGTTCTTGCGGCTTTTGGGCCACTATATGTAACTGCTGAAAAAGTCGCATTAGTATTTTTCAACACGTTTGGAGCAGCATGCTGAAAACTAGAAAAGATTTTATCTAATATGACCTTGTAACAATCTTCTAAAAACTTTTTTATCGTATAAGTTTTATCTGCCATATTCACCACTTCATTAAAAATAAACTGTTGATATATTTCAGCTGATACTGGTAGGTCTGCTAAGTTTACCCTCACTATTTTGCCATCATCATAGCTAAGATGTACATCAGCTAGAGCAACTGTCATTTTGTTTAAGTTGTCTATATCTCTCTGTATCTCTTTAACTGTTTCATCATTATCTGGTTGTGAAGTAGCTTCTAACAATGCTCTCTCAAAGGTCTCTCGCTGCTTAAGGAAAAATGCCTCGATCATATCTCCAAAAGTAAAAAAATGAAAAGTTCTGACCGATGATTGCAATTTCTCTAAAAGTTTATTACTTTCAGTTTTGCCATCGGAAGCTGAGACCATATCTTCTGAAGGGACGGCATCTTTGGCGCTCGTTACAGCCATCGATGCATCAACTTCGCTCTCTATATCAACCTGATCTTGAAGATGAACTGGATTAGTATATAAAAACAACAGGCCTGGCTCTACGTCGATAGAAAAAAGTCTTGATCTTTCCTCCAAAATTTCTGTTACCCTTCTAAGTTGAGCTTGTGTCTCTGTTACTACTTTGTATCTAGTTTTTTGCGCTTCAAGAGAATTTTCTTGATCATTCTTGTTTTTTGTTGAGTTAACTTTATTTATTTTCTTTTTTGAAGCAAAAGATCTAATTTTTGCCCTTCTTACAATATCCCCAGGGCTTTCAACAACGCTAGCATGCTCAAATCTAGACGAATCAATGAAGGCAGAATATTCTATATCAATCGAGGCCGTGCCATCTTGTTCCACATTAATTGTGTGGTCGCCCACATACATCCGGAGAGATATTGTGTTTCTTTCTATTTCCTCTCTTTCTTTTTCTGTGAAAATTGTGCCGTCGTTATCCATGAAAGAATAACCTAAAATGATAGCTATTTCATTTTGCTTTCTTAATTGTCCAGACCCAGCGGATTTACCACCTCCAGAAGTTCCTAAAGAATCAGTTTCAGTAGCAAAAGTAAACAAGTCAGCTAATCTAGAATATCCAGGTTTTTTTAAAAAAATGTTTGCAAGACTATCTACTTTTATTGTTAAATTACAGCGAAGATATCTAGTCCCAGTGAAAAAATCTTGCCCCTCAAAAACGACCGTGAAATTATCTATTGTAGAATTTCCACCAACATATCCAGTTAACTCAGAAGATCCATTTTCTAATGGGTCGAAATCAGAAGTTATAGGAAAATAAAAGGGTATTAGAGAGTCTCCAACAATTTTATAAAGTCTAATCTCAGGTACTAGCATGCTCATCTTGTAAGTCTCTAAATCAAAAAAAGCCAACTCGCGCTTTTGTGCTCCAAACTGTGTTGTTCCGGGGCGAAACTTAGTACCTAGTTTGCCCATGACAGAATCTGGTACATAATCTCCAGTTAATACTTTTACATATTGATAGTTAAACGCAGAAGATTGATCCTCTGATATTAAAGACTTTGGGGAGCGCTGCCCAAGAAGCCACATTAAATATGCCTGTGAAGTTAGTGCATTTTTCAAGTTTTATTTACCTTTCTTTAGTCCACAAATATAAAACATCTTTTAGTGGTCTAGGAATGTAGATGATGTCTCCAACTTTACAGTGAAAATCGGTTGGCTTTTGATTCCACCATGCTAATAAATACCAATACCTACTATCTCCATACGCATCGAAAGCTATTTTGAATAACCTATCACCACTTTTATAAATATAAGCTTCATTCTCAAAAGCTGCACGGTCGACCTCTGTTATTTTATTGAAGTCTTGTTTGCTAAAGTGAATAGCAGTGGTGGCGCCGCGGGACTCTAGGCTTCTTGACATACTGCCCCTAAAATCGTTTTCAACAATGTTTGTATTATAGTCGTATCTTTTTGTTGCCATGTGTTTTTCCTCTTATTGTTATTCCAAGCCAGTCCCTAAAACGCTATTAATGTTACCTCTCCCAGTGGGGGTAGTAGAATCTGAGGCGTCTTGAGCGGACGACACTTGTGGTTGAGAATATGGAAATTCTGCAGTTAAAAAGTCTCCCGAAGTATTAAACCCGATCTCCGAATCATGCTGTGGCTCGAAACTAAATGAAATGGTGAATTTTTGTGGTAATATCGTTCCGTCAGGTCGAACAAAATGACCGATTGAAAAATCTGGGTCGAAGGTAAGTCCGTTAATGCACCCTATAAGGCCGTCGCCTCCAGCTGCAGATTGTATATAATTCATCAATTTTACTTTTAAAATAGGAGGGGCCTTGATCGTTCTGGCCAATGAGCCCCCAGTGCTTAAAGGATCACTGTAAACAGGATATAGCATTTGTATTAATCTAGAATATTGTGAAAAATTCTGTTCCGCCATGGCAGCATCAGGTGAAAGGACCGCAATAGCAAGGGTGACTCTTCTACTAGTGCCTCTATATGGCTTCACTGGGTCGACCCTACCAAAAGATTCCTCACTCCCCCAGCCTACTTGATAGTTATCTTCAAAACGATCGATAAATGCTGGAAAAGATACTGTATGGCCAGTGGCCACACTTGTAATATAGAGCATTTGATTTCTTCGTTCTGCTAATTTTTGAAATGTTACTATCGACATATTTTAGTCCTCCATACGCGCTTTATAAAGTTCATGGTCCATTTTGCAATACCATACCTATAAACTGACTAAGAAATTTTGAGAATTTTTCCGCGTTTTGTTGGGTCATGAAAACTTCTAAAGCCTCGCGGGTTGCAGCATCTCGGTTGGCTTGAGTTGGATCTTTTGAATATCTTCCAAGAGCCTCTGCGGCTTCTTTAGCCTCCTTACCTACTTCGCCAGCTATGTCTCCCGCCATGCTGGCGCCGGCCATGGCCTGAGCACTCCTACTAGCACCAGGCGCCGGTTGATTTCGGAGAATCCTGGCCGGTTGAAATTCATTTACGTCTGGTGTTGCTGGATCATCTGGAATTGGCTCAGCCAAAGATGCATTCAAAAAAGGCAGCAACATAACGAATCCAGCGGGATTGCTTTTTGGTCCGAGTCCGATGGTTTCAAGAGTAGATAAAATACCGCCGGCGACACTGCCGCCGTATACGGGACTCTGTTGACTCGCTTGATCTATCATAGCGGCTAATCCACCTGGTCTTCGTGTTGCGTCCATTTTTGTTCTTTCTCTCACCATAGCAGCGGCAGCATTTGGATCTGTTAGTGATTCATCAAATTCCACGGCGCCGGTGAGGCGGGCGAGAACAATATCCACCATTCTTTGCCGATTGCCTCTCAGAGCCTCCTCTGGTACTCCTAATGCGGCGCCGAACTCAATCATCATTTCATCGCCTAGGACTTGAGCTGATTTTGAAAGACTTATTGCCATATTTTCTAATGGCGTTCTAAGATTCACTATTGTTTCTTTCATACGTATCAATTCATTTGTAGCAAGATTTGTATTTTCTGAAAACGCTTGCATGCCTTCTTGATCTAACTGGGTCATCATCCCTTCGAGACCTACGGCTCTATCGTCAATCTGTTGGCCAAGAAGTGCTTTCATTCCTTCTTCTGGACCCTCTGATAAAAATTTTCGAACGTCAACAGGAGAAAGGCCTCCCAAAGCAGCTCCTATTGCTTTTATTTCAAATTTTCCAAGAGCATCCATATCTAGGCGCTGCTGGAGGCGGCTCTGTATTGTTGCGGCCCTCGTGGCTTCATCCATTCCAAGAAGCTCTAGAGGATTAAAAACATTTGCGCCTAGAACTTGGTTTAGCTTTCCGGCCATGTCGGTCGCTCCGCCAAAAGTGTCTAAACCTTGACCAAACTTATCAGCCATGGTACTAAATTCTAGACCTGTTTTGCGGGACTGGACTTGCATTCTGGCAAAAACATCTAAAGTTTTCTCTGAGCTATATCCAAAATTAGTTTGCGCAATCGTAAAATTTTCCATCAACTTTCTTGGGTTCACAAACAAATCATTTGAAATTTTGCTCATCATTCCCGCGAAGGTCTGTAGTTGTTTCTCTGTTGCTCCGAAAGCCATGGCTTGGTTGTCCATAGCCTTTGCTAGTGCCGCGGCTTCGAAACCTAACTCCTTCATTAAGGTTGTCGATTTAGCTAATCCGACTTGACCTGACTCGGTCATTCCTAAGAATGAATTCATGTTAGTACTAAGATCCACCAGTGCTTTGGCGCCACGTTCCGCGGAACCAAAGAAGTCAGAAGAAAACTGTGTGGCGCGGTCTAGTGCTCTACTAAACTCTCCTCCGGAAGAGAACTTGCTGTAAAAATCACCACCAGCTTTGAGCATGGCCTCATTGGCTTCTCTCATCTGGTTCGCTAGGTCGATATGCTTCTCTAGGGGCCCTAAGGCATTCACTAGCTCTTTATTATATGACTTGAATAAGTTTGTTAAATTTTTAGTATCTTCTTTGAGCTTTTCCTGGGCCTTCTTGCCCGCGCCGGTGATCATCCCGTCTTTTTCATCACGTAGGGGACCCATCAACAATGTTCTATTAAAAAGCATCTATTGTTCTCCATTAAAGATACAACTATACATCTATAAATAGGACTTAATATATTTTATTTTTAACTTGGATTAGTTTCTTTTAAGTGGCGCACGGTGCGCTCCACAAACCAATGTCTAAGCTTGACTGGTAGACTATACGCTTCAGAAAACGACCAGTTACCCTTTTGCATCAAGAAAAAGATCTCCTCATAAGGTCCTTCCTGCACATAATCGCTAGTTACTCCAAAACCATGCCCATGAAAAGGGCACCTCTCTTTCGGCTTCGTGACCACAGGCAGGGCAAGCTGTTTCCTGATGCATTCTAAAACTAGGAGTTAAAGAGGTGTGCGTCATTTTAAGTTTTTTAGAGTCTAGAGCTGGGATAAAATCTAAAAATTGAGATATTATTTCAGGATCAGTGATTGGAATACTAGTAGATTGGAAATTTGGCTCTCTAACTTCTACTATCATTCTTCGAAGAAATTCAACTGTATAGTTAAAGTCTAGGCCATGCTTCTTTCTTTGTTTTTCAAGCTCTGTTAAGTATTGAAAGTCTTCATTATTTAAAACTCTACAAAAAACCTTGTATTTACTGATTGGGAGGTCAAAGTTAAAAGTGTTATTTTCTTCACTTATTACAATACCATCAGGTATTTCTATGGTGTCTTTCTCTGCATTGGCTATTAGTTCTTCTAAATCAAAGGAAAAAGTTTGTTCAGTGTTACAGTTGTTGCAAGTGCCTTTCATTTGATACAAGTTACCATAACCAGTCTTTCTTGCATGAACCAAAATAGCTATCTTATCTGCATCACTAATATCAGATATCTTTATAGATTTGTCAACTATTAAAGACTCTATTAGTTTATCCAGAACAACACCTCTTGCAATGTAGTCTTGATTAACCAGAATGTCTTCCTCTCTGGCTGTCATATACTTTATTTCAACTTTTTCTACACCTTTAAGCGAATTGCCATCTGCATAAAATTTTCCTGCAGTTGGCAAATTTACAAATTCTGTAGGCACCACGAAAGAAGGGCCAATGTTCATTGGCGGTGATGCATTCTGATGATTTGCTTGTTGTTCTGGTGGCTTATTAGGTTGCGCTTGCTTGTTCCGATTCCGGCGGGCACTATTTCTTGACATTCATTCCTCTTTTCTTAAAAACACTTAACAAAGACTAAAAACCGCTGGTGCCAGTATCATCATCAGTATACCTTGAGCGCTCATCAGAAGAAGGCATCTCTGTTGACCATTCTTGATTACCTGGTGTGTTGATTTCAACTTCTGCCCAATCATATGATAGATTAACAGCGATATTGAGTAAACCCTCGTTAGAGTAATCCAAATCACCAAAATCAACGGATGTTATAAGTGGATTGTTTACTGTCCACGTCTCTATTGGTATACCGTTATGGTTTAATTGCACCATCTTGATCTGAGTTCCTAATGACTCTACCATGTTTTTCTTGGAAACAGTTGATGCCGCGGCCTCTGTATAATCCGTTGGGACTTTGTAGCCCGAGTTTTCTAAAATTTTATATAAGCTCAATGTAGAATCAGGAGTCACTGGATCTACAACAGTAAAATTTATAGGATTCCATGTAACTCTCCCTGGATATTTGAACTCATAATTTAGAAACTGATGTGGTGTGTTTCCAACAGTAAAGCCTGGTTTCTTCACTTTTGTAACGATATACTGTGGCATACCCGATAGATAAAGCAACCACCTAAAGGCTCTCTTTGGCTCAACTTGTCTTTGGCTCCAAAATGGCATGTTATTAGTCTCCTATTACTATATATTATTCAAAAAACTTTTTTCAGTCTTTATTCCGGATTACCAAAGGCAGCGCCGGTTCGAGTTATAACAAAATCAACTGCTATAAACTCTATTGCTCTTGCTGGTTTCAAGAAAATTTTAGCATACATTATATTTCTATCTACCAAATCAGCTGTTGTTGTTGAATCATCCAAAATCACTCTGAAGTCGGACAATCCAAGTTCCGTTTTAACACCTTCCAAGAAAGGCACCACTTTACTCTTAAATCTATTCCAAGTAGCTGGCACATTTTGATCAAAAAGTAGTCCACTAGCTATTTGAGAAATTCTTCTCTTTATGAAGATTAGCAATCTACGTACATTGATTCTATCAAGTGCAGATGGCGTTGTTTGCAGAGTCTTTTGACCAAAAACAACCAAGCCCTCAGTTATAAAAGACGCTATTGGATTTATGTTTGCCTCGTACAAGGTGTCTCTTTGTTTCGCGAGAAGTTGCGATGTTACACTTAGTACTGGAAGGCCTGCATTGCCTTCATTCAACCCGCCGCGGTTAAAGCCGGCGGGAGCAAACCAAACTGCATTGGCGCGCTCTTCGCTATAAGCCATTACACCTAATGCTATAACAGAAGGTGGTACCCACACTTCTCTGTTAAAAGTATTATCTCTGACCTTGACCCATGGATAGTAAGTTGCGCCATAAGAAGAGTTAATCTGTCTGTTTGTAAGCGCTGCCGCAACCTGAGTTGGGTTTTTAGAGTTTATTCTCTCTTCAAATGTCGTGCACTTAGTCTGCCATGGTTCAATATAAACGTCTGGCAAATCTATGATTGCTAAGGTATCAGCTCGATCTTCACAAGTTTCTATTAGTTTCTTTGTGAGATTTTCATTTGTGACACCAGGCATTGCGGCCAGGTTCATCTCTATGGCTTCAGGGTCACGTATTATTTCAATCGCTCGGTCAATACTAGCGTAAGCATAGTTATTAGCTGTTGTTGCATCAGATCCAACAGTGTTCATATTGAACGGATCTGCTTCAGTAACGTCTACCCCTTCAAATCCGCCATGTAGTGACATTCTAAAGGTATTGATTACATCTCTTGTGAGTGCCCGGGCGGAACCGGTGAGGTTTCCAGTGTAAGAGCTGTTCGTTTTATGAGAACCAGGCACGTATCTAATTTCTGTCGGCACGTAACTAGACAGATCTGCGATATGAGATGTGGTTGAACTCGTTATGACCGTATCGTCTAGAGTAAATATGTAGCTATAGTCGCAATTTACGTCATCGACTTCAAGCACGCCGTGAGTTTGCTTTGTTGCTAGATTGCCAAACTGAGGCATTCTTCTGTTGAGATCCACATAGCTTTCATTTAACAAAGTACCCTCGCGGAATGTCGATGTTTTGCGATAAGGCGTAGCTCCAAGAGCTGGTGAGACCCCTATCTCTCTTTCTGGAACATATTCAACATAAGACCCTGTGCTCGGCCATAGAAACGCCATTTTTGGCTCAGCGTATGTGTATTGATGATCGGCCGCGGAGAAGTCGAGTGGAGTATGTGGATAAGCTATATTGCCGGATACCCAGTTTTCGCCACTTAGTTCAATAAAACTCTCTCTTGTGGACCCGATACCTGAGCCGCCGGCGTGGAAATTGGACCCAGAGACAACTTGAGAATGAAAAATTCCTGGAACAATTTGACCAAAGAAGCCAAAAGGCACTGATGTATTGTTGTCTGGGCCAGTTTCTTCGATATCTGGGTGTACTTCAACTCTAATGAATTGAGATATATTCGGGTTTGTTCCGTAAACCTTGTTTCTTTTTTCAACTACGTCCCATTTAAAAAACTGATCGCCTATCTTTTTAGCTATAAAATTTTGTGAGTTTGGATTTAGATTACACTGATCAAACCTTTCAACAGTCTGCAAGTCAGACTGAGTGATAAGTTTTACACAAACACTAAAAGTACCATAAGGGTTGACAGAGCCCGGGTCTGGTATTCTTATGTTTGTAATTTCTATTATGTAGTTCTTGCCAAATTCCTCTCCATCTTGAATCGCGATGATTCGGAAAAGCTTTTGTAAATTTCTAGGATTATATGATTCAGGATCATTGTGATTTTGGTGAAAAACCCAGCCAGTTCTTGCTGGAGCTGATTCGTGAAGCGTTGATTTGAAATCTCCCATAGAACCCGAGGTCGCGCCGATTTGGAGCGGAGCAGTGAACGCCCACAAGTTATTGGCGCCATATTTGGCGATTAATCTTCTGTGCTCTTGCTCAAACGTTTCACCTAGCCAATATTTATCTGACAATGTTCCTGAAATAACGCTAGATATTCTAGTATTTGTTCTAACTGGATTAGTGTTCAGTACATCTCTTATATATTCTGGATCTCCTGGTGTAAAAGAGACTTTTCTTTTATAAACGGTTGTTCCATCTGTGAGGGATATATTAAATTTTCCGGAGTCTGATTTAACCAAAGCTGAATGGTTTGCTGCGCCGGTGGATGTAAAGCTTGCTGTATTAAACGCCGTTCCTGTAAAGTTTGGAGTTCCAACAGTTCTGTTAAACTGCCCGCCGCTAGCCGTAACTACTTGACCAGTTAAACCTGCGCAAAAGGTGGCATTTGTACCATAAAATATGGCTCCAAGCGAAGCTGTAACTCCAGCGTTTGCCCAGCTATTAGTGCCGCCGGTTATGGATCCTGATGGCGCTAAAAATAGTCCCCAAGGCTTTATAGAATCCCAACCCGGATATGCATTTGTCTCAGACGCTGATGCGTTGTCACCTAGAACGCCAGCAAGGCGTATCATGGTTACAGGAGTTTGAGATTTAAGATAAGCTTGAGCTGCATAAGGAGCGTAAGCGGTTGCCAAGCCGCCTGGCATTCTCCATGGGTCTGCTGCTTGATTTCCTGGTATGGTTTGGCCAAAAACAGTTTCAAATTCTTCAAAAGAGCCTATTTTATAAGGCTTAAGTGAAGGACCTTTACGCGTACGACCTATGATAACTGGACCAACTCGTCCTGGAACTTTTGGTAGTTGCGAGTTATCTATCTCCTTGAGGAAAACCCCCGGGGAAACGAACTTAAATTTTCTAGATGCCATGCTGATATCTCCTTAAGGAACGTGATTAAAACGAAATAACTAGTATTTTACTTTATTAAATAGTTTTTCTTAACTCGAAAGGAAAAAAGAAAAAGAAAAGCCCGGTAAAAACCGGGCTTGTGGTGGGAAAAGTAGTAAGTTACTTTTTTATGCGGAAAGATACTTGACTGTGAGAACATCATCGCTATCGATAGCTTCCGCCAAAACAACGAGGACAGTACCATCGCTAGGCAGCGAACCAGTTGGGTTCTCAACTCTACCGTGAGTAGATGTTGAGAAAGTACCACCACTACTACTAACGAAGTAGTCAAAGATGTTCACACCGGTAAATGCACCGTCTGTGGCGCCGCCGATGGAGCCAGAAGCAGCTGGATATGAGACGAACCCTGGATCATCACCAACAGAACCAGAAGGTGTGAGCAACATACCATTGAGGTACACCTCCAAAGAGCCTGCTTTTGGATAACCATGTGCATTAACTTCTAACGAAGCAGTCTGCAAGTTCGATGTCATTCGGCCCTGGCCGCCAGTATTAACAGCTGTACCTGTGCTTATGCTAGCACTGAAAAACAATTGCTGTCTTGGTACAACGGTGGCTGCCTGGAAGTAAGTTGCAAGATCGGTAACTGCAACCTGCTTCATTGTTCCGGCATCATTAAATACGACTCGGTCTGCATCTACAACAGTTGTTGAAACTGCGGCTGTTCCACCATCGATAATGTTTAGTTCAGCAGCAGTGGCAGTAACAACAGTGCCTGCCAATGCAAGACCCGCAGCGGAGCCGTCGTGTTGTGGAACGTCGACCACACCACTACCTGACAATTTCAAGAGCTGGTTGTTGTTTGAATCTCCACCACCGGAAACTTTACCATCATCTGGTAAGCCGACGGCCGGATTCGAACCAGTGGAGAAAATCACAAAGGTTTCATCCGTCTTATTATAGCCCATACCGTAACGGTTTGCAGTATGATTTCTATTGGATTCAAAAATAACCCTAGTATCTCTTGCGTATTGTGTCGCAGCGCGCTTACCAATGATCAGATCATCAATGACACGTGCACCGGAAGCGTCCGATGCAGAAGCTGCGATACTAACCAGACCTGACTGCTGGTATGAGCCAGTTCTGTTCATCTTAGTAATGCTTCCAATTTTAACTTTTCTAGTTTCTGGTGCGCCAGAGCTATCAATATCATGAACGATAAACTTATCGTCAAGACCAAGGCTTATCTCCGAAGCTCCAGCTACATCAATGTCCAGCAAGTTAATTTCGGCTGGTGTGGCCGCAATTGCTGTTGTTGAGGCCGCAGAAAATGGTATCAAAGTACCAGCAACATTAGCAAGGTTTATTGCGCGGTCAGCTGTTGGATCAATAACGCCAAGTGTGGTTTCGAAATCATTAGCTGTTGCACCCTCGAATACCAAAGATGAAGTGATCTGGACATTTGTCTGATCGACAATGAACATAGTACCACTAACTTTAAGGTCACCAGGTACAAAAACAGTCGAAGTACTCTGACCGATTTGCAATTGGTTAGCACCTAGGGCGGAACCAATAGTTGCATTACCAGAGCTTGGAAACCCAATGTCACCGCCACTAACAGTCAAGTCGCCGCTAATTGTAGCAGCACCTGCTGTGGTCACCGAGAACACTGCACTATCCGCCGCGGTAACAACTCTAAAACTACTATCGCCGTCAGAATCAGCCAATTTCATGTCAATTTGCTGGTCTGCTCCAACTGTCGACAGCTGAAGTTTCTTAAGGGCAACGAGTTTCAAAACTTCACCGCCAGAACCAGCGCTTTCACGACCAATAAAGGTTGTAGCGGTAGATCCATTAAAGCTTAGTTTCTTTGCGTCTGCATCTAGATTAAAGAATGGAGATGCAGTAGCACCATCAAGGCGAAGAACCTCATCCTGCGTACCACCATCATTAACAGAAAAAATCATATCTGCGTTTGAGATGGAACTTGAGATGTGAAGCCCATCATTAGTAGCCATGTTAATACGACCGTGCTCAACAGTTGATTTGTTAAGGGTAATGTTGCTGGCAGATGAGCTAAGGTGAAGCTCGTTTGACGAATCAACATGCAAATCATATCCAGATCCACCGGACTTCAATCTAAGCAGATCATTCGTATTAATTTCTAAAAGACCGCCTGTGCTCAAGGTCATAATTGGGTTTGAAGCAAGAGTGTCCCCCAAAGCAAGAGCAAAACGATCATTTTCTGAGTCGTCGACACCCATGGAGTACAAGTCGCCTGCTCCAACGGCCCACATAATATATGAATCGCCGGTGCTGCTATTGTCAATTTTAAGTTTAGTACCGTTTGCGTGATTGTTAGAAAGTGTCAACCCAACGTTATGAACGTGTGTCAATGTAACTTCTTGATCAACGCCAAAAAATATTTGGCTACCGTCTGCAAGATACAAGTCTGACCATTCAGCACTGGTACTACCAAGAGCCGCACCGTCAGATGAATCCGGTAAAAGAGCAGACGCGATCGACAGCTGGGTTGCCGAGTTTAGTTTAGTTCCCATATTTGAAATCTCCTTTTATTTATGGAAAAATAAAAGTGAAAAAATTTATTAATAAAAATTATATGAAATGAATAAAGTGACGTGGAAGAAAATAAAGGCTGATAAACTAAACAAACTGGACGGTACAAATTATATAGTTTTTTAAAACACTAAGAGAATAATATTTTCTTAAGATTTCTGACATTATTGTCAAATTTGCAGAAATCAGAGTCTAAAAATTCTAGCGCAGTAATTGAGCATTTTTGATAATCATCCTCAAAAGCAAAATGAAATCGTCCAGAATCTAGACGTTTACACTCAACAATTTTAAATCCGTTTAGTTGTAGGTAGGCCGCAATTCCAATGTCACTAGTTATATACATTTGTTATAAAATACCTTTGTGTTACAAAGAGAGCGTAATTTTTTATCAAAAGTACATAAGAACTTTCTAAGTAGACACTATCTCTATAGTTTTACTTAACTAACTAGTTCGGGCAACGAAAGAAACGGTGAGTTTATTGATCCTTTCTCATAAAAAAGGCTTTCTGGCCAACTTCGGATGGCAGCTTAAGTTCGTAAACTAAATTTGGGTCAATGTTTAAAGACTCCTTCAACTGCGTTCCGACCTGGATGGCATAAGCTTCAACTTCTGTCATTTGCTGAAGGAGCTGGGCTTTTGTCCTCTCAAGCTGGACGCACGCTTGAGCTAGTTTTACCTCCAATTGTCTTGCAATCTCAGTTGCTTTATAGATGGGCTCAATCTGCTCCCACTCAACATCGATTAATTCTGATGTAACTGTTGCTGCATCGTTCTCATTTTCAGACGGCGCATCCATACCCGCCAAATTAACTTCAAGATCTTCCATTTCTTTCTCCTTTCTGTTTGTAAAAGTTTGGAATCTTTTTTTTATTTTATCAAACATCTAAATCTTCTCCACTTAAATGCTTTCACTACTCTACTATATAGGTTATATACAAAGAATCGTCAGCAATTAATGCTTCTGCTAATGTAATATCATTTCCGCTTATCGTGTAATCGTTACTAGCGCCTACAGCCAGAATAATACCATTTTTATACAATGATTCTGTATTTGTTTTTATTGTCGCGCCGGTAATGCTAAATTGCGTATCATTGGCGCCTGGATCTTCTCCTTCATCTTTTAAGACTTCTCTAATCACCAGATTATCATTCAAAACTGATCCAAAATTTTGAATAGTTATAACATTTCCGGGCAATGCTGAACCAGCACTGTTACCAGCAACACTTGTGGGCGCATCACCCGATCTGGCTGCAATGTTGGAAAAAAACGTTGCAAAGGGTGCATGCTTTTGTGCTTCAAAAGCAGGGATGCCCGCTAAGCCGTAGTAATTCCCAAATTCATGATCTGGTACCTCTTGCAGTGATATCCTTTCTCTTGGTATTTTAACTTCCACAGCGTTTTCTCTAATAGAAAAGTGAGGCCTAATTCTGTTGTCGCCTTCACCTACCAAGTATCCTACCACTTTTAAGGTTATATTTGTCTCAAACTTTCTTTCTTGTGAAGAAAAATCATTTATGTTGCTTTGCCCTTGATAATCAGGTTGTATAAAGCCCTCATATCTATGTTCACCTTCTTCTAGACTAACAAAATTTATTGTACCAGGTTTTGTCACAAAAGGCAACATTAATTCGTTCATTTGTTGTTGATATTCTGTTCTTAGTGTTATCTGGTACATAATTTCAACATTGACTGGCATCGGCGCGGATACCGTCCTATATACAACCTTTGGATTTGGTCTAGGATAATTGTTTTGTCCGTTTAATTTTAAGGCATCGGCGTTTGCAAACTTCATTGTTTTTTCTTGGTAAATAACCCTTCCGACTTCCAGAGAGCCACCTTGCTTATCATTAATTTCTGGTACATTTCCTTGAAAAATGCCGGGTGACCTTAAATCTTTTTTAAATGATGTCCTGTTCACTGAAATAATCGGGAATACTAATGCTCCAAGGTTATCTCTTATGTCTTTATCATTTTTTGATAAAAAAGATCTTTCCGAAGTTGCCCAAACTACCGGTACCTGTTTCCACCCTTCGTTTGTTGTAGTAAACAAATTAAGAGACTTTAAGAAGTTTAACACAGATTTATCTATTGTTTCAACAGTAGATGGCTCAAAGTATAATTTTCCTATTTCATCATTATTATCAGGCATTGAACAACCCCTCTCGCGCTCTCACGCACTCAGCGATGATTTCAAACTTTGAATCAACTTGACCATAAAGCCAGATAGGCTCTTTTAGAGTTAAAATTTCATAAAAGTTTTCACCATACTGCAAAAAATCGCCTTCCCTTACAAACAAATCTTGATCTTCGGTTAACCTTCTTTTGTGAAATGAAACCGTTATTTTTTCAAGGCGATCGATGCCCAGTGGAGTTGTTGTAGTACTTTCACTTTCATATTTTACCAAAGCATAAACACGGATTGGATTTAAAAAGCTTTTATCAATAGCCTCTCCATAGATATCGTGAAACTTTGTGTGCTCTAAGCTTATAGGATAATAAACAACCGTTTGACCAACGATTCTTTCAATAACCTCATCATTAACCTGCTTAACAAAGTCCTTTTCCTTTTTTCCTGTGAAAAGAGGAGGTGGAGGCTGCGCAGGTTGTGACCACTCATTATCAGACACTTGTTATCACCCCACAAAAATATAGTTTGGAACTCTATCCAAAACCTTTTCAACACTATCAGCCATTCCGGCGTCCAGTTCAGCTAGCTTGTTGTATGTCATTTCTGCCAAAGTTGCCTTTAGTTCTTCGCGAAGCTTTTCTTGTTCATCTTTTCCTTCAGCTATAAGCGCGGTGCCGTTTAAATTTATTGTTTGGCCCGGGACGGGTACTGAGCCGAACTTAGACCTGACTTGGCCTAGCGTCTCTTTGGACAAAGCTAAAGCAAATCTACGAATCCACTGCTTACCGATTGCATTAATATTGTTAAACGGCAAATTTCCTATTGGAAGAGTATTCATGTTGTTTACACCATCTAAATCAGTATCTGCACCTGTCCATATATCTTGGCGAACTGAAAACTCAACATACATTTTTTTGGGCCCGCCGGTATATGGTATCGGATAAAGCCTTATGTTATTGTTTTTTAGTTCATAAGAATAATGAGACAATCTTGTGTATATTGCGTCTTCGAAGGCTAAGGCTTGCGACTTATTCTGCCACGTGGGTATCAGCTGAAAAGTAGAATCATCAGAAAATTGTCCATAATTACTCAAATTACCAACAACATTTAACCCACCATAGTATCCAAAAAATCTCCACATGGCATGTGGCGTCTTGTAGTAAACTTTTTTGATTAATATCCTCTTATCTCCGACAGAACCAGAGTGAGCTTCGGATGTTGATATAGCTTGTTGCAAATCATAGTTTTGTTGGCCGACTGTAATATCAAAAGAAGCGGTGTATTGTATTGATGCATTTAAACCTACTTCTGATCCGATGCCGTCAGCAATCCTTCTACTCATACTATAATCAAATTTTGGATATTTAAGGGCGACATGGTCCCTTCCAAGGGATGAACTGAGTGCACCCTCCTGTAGGACACCCTTAGAGTCGAAAGAGCCTGTAGTGTTGCCTAATGCGTCTGAAAGTATGTTTGTTGCTTGATGAACGTTTATTAAATAAGAATATTCCAGACAGGATTCTTCGTAGGCGGCATAAACGTTGCCCTCTGTTAGTTCAATATCAAGTATATCTCCACCTAGTTTTTTATATACGTATGAAACCTGATCAACAGCCCCAGCTATGAAATCACTAGAATATAGCGGAGAAGTCGTATCTGAATATATACGATATGGCACAGTCGTGTCGACATTATCTGTTGATCCAGTTATTGGAAGTACAACTGCCGATAATGTGCTGGCCGGCGTTAGAGTAGGTAAAGACATGCATAAGTCCTCGCAAGTTACAGTTTATCAATATAACTAGTTCTTGAAAGAAACAAATACTCTATGCTTCTGTTTTTGTTTTTGCGGGACGTCTTTTACGAGTTGTAGAAGTGGTCTTCTTTGCTGCTCTTGGCTTTCTCGTTGTTTTTGGCTTTTCAACTTTTGGTTGTTCAACTTTTGGTTGTTCAACTTTTGGTTGTTCAACTTTTGGTTGTTCTTCCACAACAGGCTCTTCTTTTTTGACCATCTGCTTTAAAGCATTAACTTTTGGTTTTGCAGGTTCCTCAATTTTTTCAGCTATTTCTTGAACTGTTTCTTGAGTTGCTTTGAAATTTTGTCCTACTTGACCCCTTAATTTAGCAACCGTCTCTCTGAGTGCTGCAGCCTTTTGAGCATACTTTGGACTTCTTAACTTTCTTGATTTCTTTCCCATGGGGAACTCCTTTCTTGTTATATTATAAATAGGTTGGATATAAAAAAACCCCCAACCAGTATTGGAAGGGGGTTTTTGAAAGATTTATTAAATCTTAAGTTTCTCCAAACGCCGCAGTTACAGCAACGGATCCGTTGCCCTGCCTCGTTAGGTGTCCATTGACTGCCCAATTCGATCCATCAAAATGAAAACGAAGCTCAGAGCCTATACCAATACCACCGTTGGTGGCACCGGTCAAGTTCAAAAAGTCATCATCAGTGCCGTCAGGTACGGTGACAAGCGTCAGAACACCGCCACTTGCCGCATTTGAGTCTGCAAATACATGTGAATGCGCTGCAAAAAACTCTCCGGCAGTACCATACTTGTGTATTGCACTGTCAGCAACAGCAGCAATATACTTTACGATGATGACATCGCCTCTACTGCAAGTAGAAGCTGCCGGGAGCGTGTAAGCTGCGGCATCGGTGTCGTTAATCACATTAACCGTATTTCTTACTAGTGCGGTTGCAGCTGTTACAGTTGTTACTGATGCTGCTGTCGTCTCAACATTGAAGCCAACAATCTCTCTCTTCAAATTCTCCAATAACGCCTCGGTTCTCGCGAGGCCAATCCTTTTAGTACCCATATTTATAACCCTCCATTGGTTTTACCATTTATAATCATGTCATGAAACTGGGTAGTATCATTACAATCATTATTAACTAGTGCTAGAAAAAACGAAACCCCCAGCCAAATTAATGACCGGGGGTTCTGTTGTTCTAATCGCTAAATTTAGTAGCTATTAGCTTGTTGCACCTGCCTCACCAAGGAGACCACGTACAATAACGAGACCATACATATCTGGTCGCACCATCTTCTTAGCGTAACGGGTCATAACGCCCTTACGTGGCACGAAATCTTCCGTACCAAAGATGGTTGGTGTCACCTGGAGTGGTACATATGGGGCATAGACATATCCGCTTTCGAGGAAGCTAGTACCCTTTCTACCAACCAGCAAGACATTACGCAAAAAGTAAGGATCGACGTAAACGTCAAATTTCTTACTAAGAGCGCCAGCCTTAACTGCTCCGATTGTGCCGCGATCCTGATCGGCGGTTACGCTTGCGCGGAAACCACTTGTGAATTCAAGAATGTTGGCAATCTCAGGAGAACAAACAACAAAGTTTGCTCCGCCTCGGAGTGTCTTTCTGTGAATCTGAGCACTAACGTCATTGATAGTCTCGATGAGTGTCTCATACCACTCACTGACTGTACCAGTGAAGTCAGGTGCTGCAGAACTAGCACCAATCTCTGCACCTGTGCTGTTAACGAACAAGCCTGGTGCACGGCTCCAGTAACGAGTACCGGCTGTAGCACCTTCAACAAGTTCACTAAGAAGCTCGCGATCAATTTCAAGAGCAATCTGCTCAGAAAGAATACCGGTAAGCTCAACTTCAGCGTCCAAGTTGTGATAAGCGTTAAGGTCCTGGCCAAGCTCAGGGGTCCATTTCGCCTTCAACTTCTTGGTCTGTGCAGTAACTGCAATGCTGTCGACCTTGATGTCGATTTCAGCTATTGGAGTAGTACCCCCAGCAGCTCCGGAAGCTTTAGCTCCGCCATCAGATCCGCCTGCTGGTACTGGCTCTTCAAGACCGAAAAGGCCGTGAGTAACAGAACCGGCTTCGCCACCTGGTTCGAACTGATCCTTAACTGGAAAATCTGCTCTGGTTCCGCCGGTGCTCGCGGCAACGCCGCCATCATCAGCAACAATAGTTACAGTAACCTTTCCTGTGGTTGGACTATGACTGGTCAAACGACGGACGAGAGTGTCGCCTGCAGCAAGGGTTGGTAGTATCAACCCGGCTAGGGCTCCGGTGTCCAATCTAGCAGGGGCATCAAAAATGTACTGCTCAACCTGCGTACTATCAGTGAGAGCCAACAAGTCAGGATCATAACGAATCAACTTCTTATTAGCTTCAGAAACGCTACCATCGAGAGCAAACTGAACTGCTCCAGCGGCTGGGTTAGCCAAGGTAACTGTTGCTGAACCTGTAGCTTGTGCGAACTGATTACCAAAGTTATAGTGGCCGCCTGCACCAGCATCATTGTCAGAAGTAAGTGGATCAGCGAGACTAACACCACCTGTCAACTGACGACCAACGACGTTTCCACCATAAATGGAATTGCCATCGATAGCACCCCCTCGGGTATCACTGTGCTGAAAATCGAGGAAGAAAATAAGACCCGATGGCAAGCTCATTGGCTGAACCGAAACGAGATCATTAGCAATCAATCCGCCGAATACGCGGCGAACGATTGGGAAAGCAACTGCAGCGAAACCTTCGACATCGCCTGCAGCCATTGCGGAAGCCTCACGGAGAAGCTCCTTTGCTTGGTTTTCAAGAAGAACAGCCATTCCCTGCTTTGCCTGGCCGTCGTTAAGACCCTCAAGCAAACCAGTGGCTTCCCACTTGTTTAGAAGTGCAGCTCCTTCTGCGCGTAGATCGCGAGACTGAACGCCTTCTGTCAATTTTTGTAAAATAGACATTATAAAATCACCTCCTTTTCTATAAGATTTATGTTGTCTTTATTCCTGCCAACCTTTGCATTCTGTTGAATAAAGGATTGGCTTCTTTTCCGTTCTGCTCTTTTCGAGCTGCGACAAGTAACGAGGACTTCCTTGATACCATTTCACTTAGTGTTGCTTCTTTTCTGTCGACTTGAGAAGAGGTAACAGTTTCATTTAATGTTTCAAATACAATCTTTGCTTCTTGTACTGTTGCGGCTTTCGAAATGGCTTCGACAACTTTCTTTCTTTGTCGCTCATTCAAGGAGGCATTCTCTAGAGCCTGGTTAATATACAGCAACTTTGCGTTTGAAACATTCAAGGTTTCCAACTTTTCCTGCAAGGTTTTAAATGCTGTAGAATACTTTTCAATCTGCGCCTTTTGCTTTGTAGCCGCAGATCCTAAAATTTTATTTTCTTTTTGTAGTGCCGCAACTGTCTTGCGGAGTTCTTCATTTTCTTCTTTTACTTTGGTATCTTGCTCACGGGCGAGAAGCATCTGCTCATACTCTCTCATGACAGATTCTGGAGTCCCGGCCCAGCCAGACTTTTGTGGCTCGAAATCAACTCGAACTTTTTCCATGAGATCTTCAAGATCAACTTCTTCGTCAAGACCCATTTCGTTAAGAACTTCAGCAACCATTGCAGGGGATATATCAACTCCAACATCAGTGGCGGCTGGTTCGGCCTCAAACGAAGGAGCAGTTTCGATGTCTGTGACATCTGCAACAGGCTCATCATCTTCTATGTCAATACTTATTTCATCATCGTCGATTTGACCATCCATGGCTCTTTCAGTGTCATCTTCTAATTCTGCGTCTAAAGAATCTAGCTTGATACTAATAATTTCTTCGTCATCGGACATGAAAGCATCTGGTATGTCTGCTTCGATTGAATCGGCATCGATAGCAACTTCTCCCATTTCAGGTTCAGTCGCCTGGTCGACGTCCTGCTCCTCGGCGCTGTCACCGAACAGATCATCCATGGCTAGCTCATCTTCACCCGGGGCCTCTAAAAGGCTAGACATTGCCTGCTTTACTTCGTCAGAATATTTCTCAATAACGAGCTTTTCGGCGTTTTTAAGTGCAGCCTCTTTAAGCGCGGTGGCGTCTATGATGGCTCTTTCAAGTAGATTTGACATGTTTTAACTCCCAACGTTGATGAAAAATAATTAAATAAATTAGTCGTGTCTCTAAATAAATAGTTATGCGAGGCTTAAAACGGAAAGAAAAAATTTTAGGCTGCTAGAAGGTACTAAATCCAGCTCTAACAATGTGGTCAGCTGCCGCATTATCTGCATTTGCATTATTATTGTATAAAAGTATTTTATCTACGCCGAAGATTTCAAATACTTCTAGCTTAGTCGAATCGCTTGTTACAACAGCTCCGTTTATATAAGCTTGAGAAGAGCCAGTCTTATCAATGGCTGTTAAAGTCGTCCAAATACCAAAAGCATGCGAGTAGCCCAAAATGCCAATCTGTATAGCTTTATTTCCGCGGGCAACGGTTGTTGAATCTACCAAGAGATGTAGATATCTTTGATTTTCTGTTGTCAGCCCTTTTGATGATGGCTCGGAAGCTCTATCCCAGCTATTACCATTGGCAACGGTGTTAGCATGGGTTAAGATATAATTTTCATTGCCTACAAGGTTTTGAGAAAAAGCAACCTCGGCGCCGTTTTTTGGCTGACGGGTTCTACCCCAGCTTGTAAAAATTCTAAATTCAGACATTATATATTACCTAAAAGGTGGAGCCAGCGGCATAGAAAAAGTCGTCTGCTTCGGTGAAATCACTATTAATTTGAAAATAAACTTTGTCTGTTCCATAAATCTCGAAAACTTTATATGTACTAGCATCGTTTGCTGCTATAGTAACTGCATTTCCTCTAGTATCTGTTAGTGGTGACCATCGTCCGAGAGCATATGAAAAGCCATAAACAGTTACTGTTCGGTTATCTCCGCTAGCGTCTGTATCTAAAAGCAGATGTAAAAATCTCTGATTTTCTGTTACATAACCCAAAGAAGAATCTGTAGCCGTAGGAGCTGCCGTTGGAACATTGAGTGTTGCACCGGTAGAACTAGTGCCAGCCCTGTGAGAAGACAAGACATTTTTTGGGCTTCTTGTTCTCCCCCAACTAGTAGGGCGACGAAATTCTGATGCCGGTGGTGTGTTGTTAAATCCTGCCATTTTATTTCTCCATTATAATTTTAATTAGTTAAAAAGTATTAAATCCCAAATAAACTTTATCATTTGTTGCGTCAAAACTGCCGCCGTGCTGTATATAGATGCGATCAATACCTGCTATTTCTAAAACATATTTTGTACATTGGGGGCTGTCTTGACTGTGTTGTAATTGATGCTGATTGCCATCTCCATTGATCCAAATATTTTGAAAACCTGAGCCGTGTCTGGTTAATCTTCCCCATCGGCCCATAGCATGACTATATCCCCAGATAGTGAAAGCAGAATTATTATCTGTAGCTCCCGGAAAACCATTGACTGCTAAATGCATGTATCTTTGATTTTCTGTTGCGTATC
>CENH01027266.1_pt1 | contig 48712 bp, 72 predicted proteins | sample 530171 | NCBI WGS metagenome assembly CENH01 (sample SAMEA2591132, study PRJEB7988) | marine metagenome | biome: marine biome (ENVO:00000447); feature: deep chlorophyll maximum layer (ENVO:xxxxxxxx); material: saline water (ENVO:00002010), including plankton (ENVO:xxxxxxxx) | depth 70 m | reverse complement strand
TGGCTTTGTTTGAAGACACACGAGATAGTGACGATAATGTCACAGCTGTAGCAAAAATTAACGATTGGCCTGATGAGATATGAGTAAGCTGACTGTTCAATCTGTAAAATCTCAGATAGACACTCATGAAGCAGTCTGCTCGGAAAGATGGAAGGAAACTATTTTAAGGATAAAACGCATTGAACATATAATGATTGGCACAGCTGGAACAACTATCGTTCTTTTGCTAGGTGTGATTTTAAGAGGCTGACATGGAACCGATAACCACTGCAGTGGCTGCAATCACAGCAGCATCCAATGCTATATCATTTATCAAAGCTCGTATTAATGATGTTCAATCTGTTACAGAAATATCAGGTCAAATATCAACTTTATTTGATGCACAAAAAAAATTAAACGAGGAAAGGAACAAACAAGCTAGCGTTAGTGATATCAGTTTTAAAGGCAGCCTTGATGCAGTTCTTGAGGCTAAAAAATTACAGGAGCAAATGCAAGAAATCAAAACCATGATCAATTTGCGGTTTGGCCCAAACACATGGCAGGAGATTGTTGACCATCATAATAAGGCACTCAGAGAGCAGAGGGAAGCGCAAGCGCAAGCCAGACGTGAAGCGATTCGTAAGGCTAAAGAAATTGAAGAGACGATTAAAACAATGCTACTCGTCGCCGGTATCATCTTGGTAGCCATCGCTTTGTTTGCATTTCTGTTTGTTACTGTAGCCCAGAGCAACGTAGAAGAGATAATTTTATGAGTCAAAAAAAACTTCAAAAACACTCTAAGTTCGAAGAGTATGATGAGGATGGTGATGGCATCGTTAGTGATGAAGAGTTGGCTCATGTTAAAGAAATAAAAAAGACAGAAACAGAGTTGCGCAAAAGCCTCGCCCAACTACGCATGGCTAGATTTACCCTGATTGCTATGGGTACATTCACTTTTGCTATGTTTTTTATACCTTTGGAGAGGGTTGAGGCTTTGGCAGATATATCAAATCTTTTTTATATATCTGGGGCTGGTATAGTAGGTGCTTATATGGGAACAGCGGCATGGATGGCTAGAAAGTGATGTATCAAGCTATAATCATTGCTTGTTTAATAGGAACCAGTGCTGTTCAACGTGAACAGTGCACGTTTCTTGAGGCACAAAAGTGGCAGGATACTGAACGTGCTTGTCAAGCTCATGCACTGGTTTTAGCGGAAAGGGTTCACATTCATATGCGGGGATACAAACCTGTTGGCTGGAGTTGCAAGCCTATGCCCAAAGGAGTTTTATCAAGATGATACAGGCGTTGATTGGACCGATAGCTAATCTGGCTGGTTCTTTTATGGAATCAAAAATAGAGCAGACAAAAGCTAAAGGCAGAGTCGCTCAAGCCAAGGCTGAAGCTGAAGCTGAGGTGATGAAGGTTGCCGCCACACATGAGGCTGGCTGGGAAAAGATCATGGCTCAGTCCAGCGACAACAGCTGGAAAGATGAAGCCTGGACAATATTGTTTATCGTCATAATTGCTATGTGTTTTATACCATTCACACAACCTTATGTTGAGCAAGGTTTTGCAGCACTGTCAAGAACGCCAGAGTGGTTTCAATGGGCAATGTATGCTAGCATAGGCGCATCATTTGGAATTAGAGGAATTAAAGGTTTCCGCAAATGAACAAAGATAAATTAAGAGAACAGATAGAAGCAGATGAGGGGTGTAAGTATGAAATATACTTGGATCATTTGGGTCTGCCTACTTTTGGGATTGGTCACTTGGTCACTGAAGCTGACGAAGAATATAGCCAACCAGTCGGAACAGCTATCACAACAGATAGAGTCGCAGAGTGCTTTGATAAAGATGTTGGAACAGTCATCAGCGACTGTGAAAAATTGTATCCCGACTTTGACACCTTACCAGAAGAAGTGCAACTGATAATAGCAAACATGATGTTCAATATGGGTTATCCTAGGTTGAGCAAGTTTAAGGGGATGAAAGCTGGAGTTGACTCTCGTGACTGGCAACAAGCAGCAGATGAAATGGTTGACTCTGTATGGTATAGGCAAGTCCCGAACAGAGCTCAAAGATTAGTTAAACGTATGAGGGAAGTTTAATGCCTTTGCAAATTATCAAATTGAAACCAGGAATAGTCAAAGACATAAGCCAATATGCCTCTGGCAAGAATGGTCCATTTTTTATAGATGGCAACTTGGTAAGATTCACCAACGGATATGCAGAAAAAATAGGTGGCTGGGAGAAAGAAATTTATTATGGCGTTGGTGCTGATGGAGCTGCAGACACAAACACACCTATAACAGTTCAGGGAACTCCAAAAGCAATAGTAAGCTGGAGAGCCAACTCAGATGGCGAAGATAGGATTGCACTGGGAACTAGCAGTCATTTATATATTTTCCTTAACAGCGTCGCTTATGACATAACACCTCTTAGGAAAACGACATCAAACCTTACCAACCCTTTGGCGACCACTGATGGTAGCACAACTATAACTTGCACAGACAATGGTCATGGTTCGAGCAATGGTGACTATATAGTTATAGCAGAGGCTGCTGCTGTTGGCGGAGTTGTCGCTAACACACTTAATAGGGCAGCAGGTTTTGAGATATCTAATGTCACCACAAACACTTTTGATATAACTGTTCCTGATGCAGCAACTAGCACTGTTGCTGCAGGTGGTGGAACATCTATAGATTTTAAGTATTTAATCGGTAACAGTGGTGGCCTAGGTGCACAAAGTGCAACACCAGCTTTGGGCTGGGGTGTTGGAACTTGGGGTCAAGGAACTTGGAACACGCCAAGGTCTGCAGCTTCTACAGGGATAGGAACTTCTCTCGATGCCACTCAATGGAATCTTAACCTTTGGGGTGAGGATCTTATAGCCAATGCTCGTAATGGTCAGGTTTATTATTGGGAGCTATCAGACGGAGAAGCTAACAGAGCTGTTTTGGCATCAACAGAATCAGGCTCCTCTGACATTCCGACAAAAACACGAGTGACCAGCATATCTTTCCCAGACAGGCATTTTATAATCGGAGGTGCGACGAATGTTGGTGGGACTAATTTTGACCCAATGCTGATAAGATTCTCTGATCAGGAAAACTTTGTAAATTTTACTCCAACCTCAACAAATACAGCAGGTGATCAGAGGCTTGAGATCGGCACAAAGATAATCCAAATGCTGCCAACAAAAGACGAGACATTTATACAGACTGATGAAGCAGCATATGCTATGACATTCGTTGGTCCACCTTTTACATTCTCATTCAGGCTTTTGGCTGTTAACTGTGGTGGGGTTGCTATAAATGGTGCAGCAAATGTAGATGGGGATATATATTGGATTGGCAAAGATAATTTCTTCATATACAATGGCAATGTTGCTGAGTTGCCTTGCTCAGTTCAATATTTTGTTTTTGATAGGTTGCAAAAAGATTTTGTTGATAAAACTTTTGCAGGTCACAACAAAAAGTTTAATGAGGTGACTTGGTTTTATGTAAGCACAGACAACTCAGCAGGAACTAATAATCCAGAGCCAGATAGCTATGTAACATTTAATTATGCGGAGGGTTCTTGGACTATAGGGACATTAGACAGGAATGTCTGGGAAGATGCAAAAGGGTTCAGGAAAGTTCCTTTTGCTTTTGACTCAACAGGTGAGCTTTATAATCATGAGACAGGTACAACAGATGACGGATCTGCTATGTCTTGCTTTGTTGAAACTAGCGATCTTGAAGTCTCGCAATCAGGCGACAGGCTTTTCATGATTGATAAAGTTATACCAGATGCAACTATGACAAGTGACACAACTCTTTCAGTTGAGCTTAAAACAAGAAAATATCCACAAGATACAGAAACAACCAAAGGACCATTTACTATTACACAAACTACAGGTAAGGTATCAACAAGAGCAAGAGGTCGTCAAGTTGCAGTTAAGTTCTCAAGTTCAGGAACAACAGATGATTGGCAGTTAGGTGATTTCAGATTAAATACAAGGGATGATAGCTTCAGATGATACGTTTGCCAACACCCCCAAAAAATATAGGAGCACCTTTGCCTGTGCTTGATTATTACAACAAGATGAACGAAATGATAGCATTCCAGCAAGCTCTTGTTAAAAATTTAGAGACCCAGCAGACCCAGAATGATTTTTCTCAAAGTGCTTCTATAAAACAATCTGAAAATTCTTCTGAAGCGAAAGGTTGGTTTATTGGCTAATAATTATAAAAATGCTAAAGTTGATCTGACTACGACTGATGTTACAACTTTGTACACAGCACCAACAGCAACGACTGCCATTTTTAAATCAATATTAGTCTCAGATGATTCAGGGAGTGGAGACACTATAACTTTGACTTTAACAAATTCAGCAAGTGCTGTTTTCAGCATTTTCAAAACAAAGGCTGTTGGTGCAAATGCAACAGTTGAGCTTTTAACTAATCCTTTAGTTGTTATGGAATCAGAGATATTAAAAGTCACAGCAGCAGCAACTAACAGGTTGCATGTGACAGGAAGTTTTTTGGAGGTGACAAATGCCTAATCACAACCTTGGCGGTCTTAGTCTTATAGACGATGATATGAAGAGTGACGATTCTATCGTTTATAATGTTTATCAGCAACAAGCCCAAGACCCGAATCTTCAAACTGGGACTCTTCAATCTCTTTATGGGACAGCAGCAATGCCAGTTTTTGAGTGGGTTAAAACCATTCAGTCTGGCGAAAGGATCTACAATCCTCAAAGTGACTTTGATAATTCAATGCTTGAGGAGTATCAGAAGTTGCAAGATCAAGAGGAAGATCTTCCTTCTGAGTTACCCAGTGTTGCTGAGATTGTCAGAGGCACAGTAGCACCTGTAGCTCAAGCTGTTGGTCAAAATGTTTTGACAGGCATGGCTGATCCTTATCTAGCACAAACAATGTCAACAGGTCAACAAGCTCTCACTGGTGGTCTTAACACATTCAGCTTTGATGCTTTGCCTGCTGGTCAGGTTGGTGATATAGCGACACAAACAAGTCAGCTGGTTGACGCTGGGACGCTTAAAACAGGCAAGCTGTTCGCTCCAGAGCTGGCTGGTGGCAGAAACTTAGCAGAGGCAACAGGCAATGTTCAAGCTTGGGATGCACTTAATGACGCTGGTCAGCTTACAAAGTCAGGTGTTTATGATTCTGCAACTCTTAAGGGTGCAAATTTTGAGGGTGTGACTGTTGATAAAACGCAAGCTGTAAAAGCAGGAACGCAAGCAGCAGGAACAGGCGTTGTAACAGAGGCAGTTGCTCAGCCATCATATTTTCAAGGTGTACAAAGTCGCCTAGGCATGGAAGGTATAAAATCTGCAGGCATGAATGGGCTTATCAGCTTCGGTGTAAATTTAGCCACAGGCATGAAAGCAAAAGACGCTGCAAAAGCTGCAGGAGCTTCCGCTATCGGTGCTTATATCGGTCAGGCACTTATACCCATCCCTGTTGTCGGAGGTGTGATAGGGAGCGCAGTAGGAAGTGTTCTTGGTGGTCGTGTAATATGCAACGAGCTTTGTCGTCAGGGCATTATGACCCGCAAGCAAGTCGCACTTGATTATAAATTTACAAGAGACTATTTAACACCGCAACATGTTAATGGTTATCATGCTTGGGCAGTATGGATGGTCAGGCAGATGCGCAAAGGGAGGCTCGTAGGATTCTGGAAGCATGTTGCTGGTCACCGTGCCAACGAGATCGCTTATATATATGGTGAGCGTGACAATCCAGACTACCTAGGAAAAATTTACAGGAAGATTTTAGAGCCAACTTGTTGGGTTGTTGGTCACTTCTGTAAAAAATCAGACTGGTCAGTTTTATATAAAGCCAAGGAGGTATAAATGCCAGGACATACAGATATGAAGGGTGCGAGCATGGATCCATTGGCGGCAATGCCACCTGAAGCTCGTGAGATGATGATGCAACCAGATGAGGACATAGCAGCTGTTTTGTTAACTCGTTTGGCTAATATGTCACCAGAAGAACTTAAAAAGCTAGACTCAGCTATAACACCTGATGTTGCTGCTGTGCTTATGAAGCTGTTACCAGAGTTAAAACAGATAATTGATGCTGTTGGTGCTCAAGGTGAGATGCCTCAACAGAGCCGCAGTCCACAAATGGGTGCATTAAGTGGAATGTAGAAGAGCTAATTTATTTGATGTGTCAGCCATAACAGCAATGCTAGTTGAGATGCATAACAATGCTGAAATTAAGTTGACAAAATTAAATACAGAAAAGTTGATAAATAAGATTAATGAGGCTTTGCACAGAGGAATAATTTTTGTGGTTCATGATGACAACAATATAGTTGGTTCTATAGGTGGCATGGTTGTTTCTGACTGGTGGTCAGACGAGACTCACTTATCAGACCTATGGTTTTATGTCTCTCCATCTCAGAGAAAATCAAATGCTGCAATGCTTCTGGTAAAGAACTTTATTAAATTAGCAAAAGAAGCTAAGCTAACTGTCAGACTCGGACACGTCTTCTCAGGAGATGTTGAACGCAAAGATAAATTTTTTGAGCGTTTGGGGTTGATAAAAGCTGGCTCTGTTTATGTGGAGAAATAAATGGGTGGTGTTTGCACAACTTCAGTAGATACTTTGCCAGATGCTAAAAGTGTTCTCTCAGGAACACAGATACCTGAATGGGTCTCAGCTGCTGGTCGTCAACTTTATGAGCAAGCTGCAGAGATGGCAGCAAGTGAGTTCCCAGTTTACCAAGGCGAACGTGTAGCGACATACACAGACCCAGTTACAGGCGAAGTATCAAGATTAACAGCTGAGGAAAGGGAGGCTGCAGATCTGCTGGGTCAAGGCACAGCAACATTCGACTCATACATAACAGATGCTGAGAACATGGCCGCTCAACTCGGTCAAGGTTATACACCAGCAACCAGAGCCTCACTTGAGGGACAAGCATTTGACTTGGCAACAGCTCAACCATTCCTTGACATTTATCAATCAGCACAAGACGCAGCTGTCAGAGAGATAGGCCAGCAAACCCAGAGAGGCTTAATAACAGACGCAGCAGAAGCTGCAAGGATGGGTGCTTTTGGAGGATCTAGGCTGGGGTTAAGAGAAGCCCAAACAGTCACTGAAGGTGCGAGAGCCGCAGGAGATCTGAGGTCAAGAGCTGCTGCGGAAGGTTTGCAGTTTGCTGGCCAGCGTTTTGACGCAGACAGGGAAGCTCGCTTTGCGGCTGAGGACAGATCTCGTCAGGCTTATGAAACCGAAGAAGCTGCAAGGTTGCGTGCGACGGAAGAGTTGAGGAGCTTTGCACCTTTGGTTCAAGGTTTAACAGAACAAGCTGCATCAGGCCTGATAACAGCAGGTCAAGCCAGAAGACAACTTGATCAGATGGCACTTGACATGGCTTACTCGGATTATGTTGAGCAACGTGAATATCCATTTCAGATGATAAACTTTGCGCAAGGCGCGTTGCAAGGCACACCATACGAGACTCGCACAATAGGTCTTGAGCAGGGTCAACAGTTCATTCAATCACCCAGCGTATATGGCCAAACGATCGGTGGCCTTGGGTCTTTGGCTAGTGCTTATTATTTAGGAAGAAGCTAGATGCCGCACGTTAAAGATGCTTTTGGATTGCCTTTAGAACACACTGCTCCTAGTGTTGATCAGATGAATGCTGCATCAACTGCAGCTCTGAACCCACCCCAGCAAACCATGGGAGCTTCATCCACCGACATGTCTCAAGTTAATGCAGGTGCATTAACAGCATTGCCTGCATATCAGCAAGCATTGGCCATTGCCAACCAAGTTTATACAGAACGAGAGCCAATGAGTCCTGCTCTGCTTTCTTTAATGTATTTTTCAAAGCTGGCTGAAGAGTCAAGCAAGCCAGGAGCAACATTACTAGGTGCCGCAGGTGCCGCAGCAGCAACCCCAGCCGCATACTTAGCAAAAGAGAGAGAGCTTGAGAGAGCTGACGAGAAAGCAAAAGGAACTCTAGCAGCAACACTGACATCTACTTTAGCCAAAGCACCAGCCAAAGCGACTGCTTACACATTAAAGAATAATCCAGACGAAGTTGTTTATTATACACCCACAGAGTTTGCTGCACTTACACCAACAGCCAAATCAAATTTAAGACCTTTCAAAGAGAAAGATGCGTCAACTCAAAAGCCAGCAAGGTATCTGGTGAATGATGCTGCTGCGGTTAATGAAGCCCTAGGGACAAACTTCGCAGATGGCGATGTTGAGTCTCTCACAGCAGATGATTTTAACAAAGTCGGCAGAGGAGCATTATCAGTAGCTGATAAACCATCAGCAGGTGCATTCCAAGAGCGCAACCTTAATTACCTAGTTTCCAATGCAGATGCTATTAAAAACGGGACTGCTGATGCAACTCAGATAGCTCAATACGGGGTTAAGTACCAACAGCTCGCAGGTGGCACAGAAAGAACAGAGACAGTTGATGGTGTAACCAGAACTATAAGGATTCCAGGAGTTGATCTTACCAACACAGGCTTGCCTGTGCCTGAAGGTTTTGATCCTGAGCAAGTGATCAATGAAAGAAGGCAAAAGTTTGATCAGAGCCAACAGAACTCTGCGACCTTTGGGGCAAGAATGTTGCAAAACGAAGGAGCTGTCAGAGATGCTTTTGATGATGGTTATGAAGTAAACATCGCAGACATTAAAAAGATAAGAGCTTTGGAGCTTCTTGGGTTTGGAGCTATTGGTCTTTCACCCCAAGCTCAAAAGTTTCACGCAGCAGCATCAAACTGGGTCGCAGCACAACTTAGACAAGAATCAGGTGCAGCCATCGGTCCAAAAGAATATGCTGATGCTTTGGTTCAATACTTCCCGCAAGCTGGCGATTCAAATGAGGTTATACAATCAAAAAGAGCTTTGCGTGAAACAGCAACAATGGGCATGGTTAACTCCGCTGGAGATGCTTTTAAAGTCATGTATCCTGAAGCAGTGCCATTCTTAACATTTAAGAGAGGCGACGAAACATTCAACATACCAAATCCCAAAGGGTATTATGCAGCAAGGATGGCTCAAACTCTCAGAGGTGCAGATCTTTATTTCGAAGACTCATTAACTGCAATGAGTATTGATGAGTTAAAAGCTATGTTGGCAGCACCAAATGCAGGAAACAGATATTCTGCTTCGCAACTTGATCTGATCAGTGCAGAGATAGATCGCAAGGAACAATAATCATGGCAACAATTGAAGAAATAAGAGCAAAACATAAAATCCAAGTTGCTGAGCAAGATGTTGTTGATCCTGAGGGAACAGGACTTACCCTCTCTGAAAAAGCTAGGTTGGCAGCTCAAGGAGCTCTGCTTAATTTCTCTGATGAGATTGCTGCTGCTTTCCGTGCACTTGGGGAAGAGACTTTTGAAGAAGCTGTTGCTGACGAAAGATCAATCCTTGAGGAAGCTCGTGCAAAAGATGGTTCTCTGAAATATGAGCTTGGGGGAGCTGTTCTGCCTGCGCTCGCTGCTGCACCTTTCACTGGTGGTGCTTCTATTCCTGTGACCATGGGCAGGATGGCAGCTACTGGTGCTGCCGCAGGATTAACTTCAGCTGTCGGGGCTTCTGAAGGTAATGTTGTTGAGCGTGTGACTGATGATCCCGCAGGACTAGCACTGGCTACAGGTGCTGGTGCGGTTGCTGGCCCAGCTGGTCAGAAAGTTGTTGCGGGTGGTCAGAAGCTCGTCAGCGCAATGGCCAAACCTTTGCGCGCAGGTGAGCGCATGTTGTCAGGCAAGTTGGCCAAGCCTGTTGAAGACGAGATCATGCGCATAGCTCAAGAATCAAACTTGAAAGTTGATGAGATTATTGATCGCGTTGGCAAAGGTGAGATAATCGCTGATATGTCAGATCAAGCCACCAATGCTGTCAGAGCACTTTATGCGAAAGGTGCAGGTGGTCAGATTATACCAGATGCTGTCAGCCGTAGAGCTGACGAGTTACCAGCAGACGCGAGAGCAACTTTGCAAGCTGACTTGGCACCAGAAATGGCAACAGGCAATGTCGCAAAGTACTTTAACCAAAGCATTGATGAAGTTAAATCAGCAGAGTCAGCCGCATACAATAAAATATTCTCAGAGGCTGCAGACATTAAATCAAACAGCTTAAACTTGGCTGTGCAAGAAGTTTTACAGAATCAAAAATTTATCCGTAACAAAGTGAACACTCTTTTGCAAGCCAAAGGCAAACCACCACTTTTTAAAATATCAAAAGGTGATCAAGTTGAGTTGGTAGGTGATGTTGATCTTGAGACTGCTGAGATTGTTCGTAGAGCATTAACAGACAAAGCAACATCATCATTTCAGAAAGGCGAAGGTTCTCTTGGGTCAGCTGTTGGGGATCTTGAGCGGAAGTTGCGCGGTGTTATTGATGAGGCTTCCCCTGAGCTAGCAGCAACCAGAGCCAACTGGTCAAACATAATGACCGCGAAGACTGCATTTGAGGACGGCAAAAGGATATTCGGCAAATCAGCAGATGATGCTGAAGTATTTTTTGAAGATCTGGTAGCCAAAGGCAACAATGAAGCAGTTGAGGCATTCAGAGCAGGAGCTTCGTCAGCACTGAGAGCAAAAGCCACAACAGGTGCCCAGATCTCAATGTTCAAAAACTTCAGCGACCTTAACAGGAAAGAAAGACAGATCCTTGAAAAGATATATCCTGGAGATGCAGCAGAGGCAGCATTTGATAAATTAAAACTTGCAGCTCAATCAATACAAACAGCTCAAAGAGTTCTCGGAGGCTCGCCAACAGCCATAACTGCTGAAGGTGTTAAAAGGATAGGCACAACGCAAGGTTTGGCAGATGCATCTTCGTTGCTTGGTGGTGATCTTATGGCTGGTGTAAGATTAGCTAAAAGTTTCTTGGGCAGTCAGGCTGCAGGACTTAGCGACAAGCAACTTGAAGAAGTCGCTAGGCTCGTAGTGACAGAAGATGCAGAGTTGTTACGCAGAGCATTGACAGATGGTTCTGCCAGAGTTGCACTGGCAAACAAAGTAAATCAAATTGTTAATCTTATGCAACAAGCTGGTGGAGGTGTTGCTGCTATTGAGACAGGCGAGGCAGTTCAGACTTCACCCACCATAGATTCAATAACAAGAACCATATCGCCAGCAACAGCTGAAAAGATACAACAAGCAGCTAACTAGCTATTACGCTTACCAACTGCTGCCAATCATCTTGAGACATGTTGCCTCTTTTTGACCAATGAACTAGATCCAAAAAATCTTTCTTTGATGGACGCTCATACAGCCTTGGTGCATCTTTGCCATCAACAAGAGCCATATAATCTCTGCCGATCCTTATCATAACCCAGCAACGACCTTTTTGCTCGTCGTATTCCTTTAGCCAGAAAGATTGGTTTTTCATTAAACCGATTGACATTCTTTTTGTTGGCCACTCAGGCAAATATTTTAACTCAACCCAGCCTGATTTACCATCTTTTATGTAGTGAATATCTGGCATGCCTTTCACAACCCTGTTTTCAACTCTGTACATTTTCATCGCCAGCGAGTTCCTAAGAAGAACCCAAAAATTTTTCTCACTCATAGTATTACTCTTCCTCTGTCAAAAATAAAGATATAGGGTCTTTGTTGATAAGGTCTGCAAAATTTTTCTTGTTGCGCAAAGCTGTTATAATCTTCCTGTCTATTGTTTTCCTGCACTCAATATCAATATAAGTGACATTGCTCTTTGTTCCTATGCGATGGCATCTGTCTTCCGACTGCAGCCTGACTTCAAGATCAAAGCTGTTTGAATAGTAAATTACATAAGTTGCAGCTGTCAGAGTTAAACCTATTCCACCTGATTGCGGTTGGCCTACAAAATATTTGATCCTATCATCATTCTGGAATCGCTCAACGGCCACTGCTCGCTGGTCATTAGACACTTCCCCGTGGTAAGCCACTGCCAACTCCCCAAGTGCTCGCTCTATGGCCTTTAAATCGGCCTTAAATCGTGCCCATATTATTACTTTTGAGTCAATGTCAGAAAGTATGTCCAAAAGAGCCTGCAAACGAGGATTATTTTCATCTATCGGCAAAGGGACAACATTATCACCCTCAGCAGGAAAATAACCACAAACTATCTGCTGAAGCCTGAGCAACCTAGTTATGGCTTCTGGGGCATGTATTTGAATGTCACCCAACTCAGCTATGTAGTCATCCCGCATTGAGTTATAAAGTTTCTTTTGCTTTGGTGACATTTCAACATAATGCCTTTGGTAAATTTTTGAGGGCAAGTCAAGACAGTCTTTTTTCAGCACTCTGAATGAGTGACCTTCAATGTTCCTAGTCAGCTCATCAACATTCATGTAAGAAACTATCTGTTTGTTCTCGTAACCACCCATAACACAATACCTCGCTTTAAAAGAGTAAAAGCTGTCATATCCAAGGATGTTTGGGTCAAGAAACTTAAATTGACTATAAACATCCTCTGGTCCTTTTGTTACTGGTGTTCCTGTTAATATACGTCTGTAATCTGTTTGCTTGGAGAACTTTGTTATTGTCTTTGTTCTTTTGGCTCCTGGACGTTTAATTCTTGAGCTTTCATCAATCACCAACATAACTTGATTTGTGAGCAATATTTTATTCATCAGCAACACAGCACCTTTGCTGACAAAAGCCTCAACATTAAAAGTGAAAACTTTTAACTTGTCTTGGCAAAACATGACTTCTTCAAATTTATCTTTGTGCTTTTTGCTCATCCCTGAGTAATAATAGACACAACTGAAAGGGCACCAATCAGGCATATGTTCAGGAATCTCTTTGTCAACCCAGTTGCGGTGAACACCATTAGGAGCAATGACAACCAGAGCATTTATCTTGCTTTTGCTGTACAGATATGCGACATTATCAATTATGACTTTTGTTTTGCCTGTGCCTTGCTCCATTAACAAGCCAAAAGATTGTTTGTCCCGGCTCATGTAAAATGCTTTGCGCTGATGCTCAAAAGGTTTGGTCTTAAAAATGAAGTCGTCGGTTGATGGCGTTTCTTCTGTTTTTTGTTTGCGAGTTTCCTCAGCTTGTTTCAGACCTTCAATGTAATTATCAAGTATGTGTTGTGCATCCTCAGACCATTCAGCTTCTGGCCACCACATTTTTATCCTGTCAATATTAGCACCTGTCGGATCAAATAAAAGATCTCTGCCTATCCATTTTTTGAATCCAGGAAGACTGCTGAGTTTTTGCATTGATTCGGAATCAAGTTTGACTTGTGCCAAGCAATATTTTCCATGTGCTTTTTTAATCTTCAATTTTTACATTCCCATAGGCTTCCTTGCCTGCTCGCTCTAGTTCACCCTCAAAGAAATCATAATCATGAATGCCAGAAGCTGGATATCTGTTGCAATATTCCAGAAAATTTATAATATAGCATATCCGTTCATAAGCACTGACACCAGTGTCAACCCCATCAACATATGTGTGGGCTTTGTCTTCACTGGTATCAAGCTGATGTTTTAAATCATAGGCTATTGTCAGCATCGTCGGCATACTCATGCTCTCACCTTTATCATTTTATTTATAAATTGCTTTGCCTCTTCAAATGTCATCCATCTATATGGTGAATTTCCACCACATATCATTACATCATGCGGATCAATCCTGCTCACAAAACGATGGGTTGCTTTGCGGATACCTTCCTCATCTTCATGCTCAACTTCTGGCCTGTAGATGTATCCTTTGTGAGAATACTCAGGGGCATTGTGCCAACTAATCATGCTGCCACCCCCATGCTTTCCTTTTCGGTAATCTTTGGGCGGTTGACCACAGTCTGTTTTTGGCCATTGTACTCTTCGTGAGCTTTGACAGTGAACTTCGCTTTCAGCTTAAAGGTGATGCTGCGATCAGCACTCTGATCTGAAGTGTGGATGCCTGTGCCGATGAACTTGTAGGCATTGCCATCTTTGTCCTCAATCATGTACATGTAGCTGGTGCCATATGCGTTATCAAAAGAGGTGATGAGTCGAGCAACACCATCGATCTCAATGCGCTCACCAACCTCACCAACATGCTCAGAGGCAGCACGCTTGTCGCTGATGGCTTCAGCTTTTGCGGCACGCTCATCTGCCCAAGCCTTGGCTAACTTTTCGCCACGACCATCATCAGTGCGGAAGAACTCGCGAACAGTCTTCTCGCCATTTGGTGCAGACCCATCGCTGTAGTGTTTGCATCTACCGATGAACATAGCCACAACACCAACCTCATCACAGAGGAAGATCCAAGCCTTGCGACGTGAACGACTGCCCCAACTGTTTTCGTCACCAGTGATGCCGATGAGGCCTTCACAAATGATTGCGTACTGACCCTCAACAACCACAACAGAGTTGTCCCAAGCAGTACATGGACCAATGTGAGGACATCCATCTTTAACACGCTTCTCAAAAAATGCTGCCTGACCTGATGACTTGAAAAAGCCACCATTGTTAACAAGACCTTTGAGGCTCCGAAACATATCGCCATCCTGCTCTGTCATCCATTTGAAGTTCATAATTTTTTCCTTTCTCAATAGTGTTAGTATCGCTGTTTTTGGCATAAAAGTAAACAAAAAAGATAAAAGAAAGTGATATTTGTTTTGTTGTTTTTCAATAAGTTATAATTTTTTTGATCAATGATCGTTGTCATTGGGCAGAAAAAGCAGTTTTGCCACTTGCTCAGGTGGGTTCCCTTTCAGTTAGTTGCTGGCTGCAGCCAGTGGCTCAATCAACCAAGTGTCGTCACTCTTGGGATCGAACTTCGGGTTCTCGACCAAGAAGTAGTTATGGACGAGCTTGTTCTTGTGCGGTGTTGCTTCCATTGCGACCCATGCGTCTGGGTTCTGATTGTCAATGGTCGTAAAGTCACGAGTGTCAACAACGATAAAGTGCTTGGTGATCTGGATCACATACACCTTGCCAGGAAGCAGAAGCTTGAGGAAGCTCTCGAGCTTCATCTTCTTCTTGTTGCCTGCACCGACGCTTGAGATCGGGAACCATTCACCTTTGACACCCATAGCCTTGCAAGACTTCTGCAGGTCAGTGTTGGTGATGCCTTTTGCGTGACGCTTGTTGCGAACACGCTTGGCTGTTTGATAGGCTGGCTCATAATCAGTGCCACAAACAGTTGCGATGGCGTATGGACCACACCAAGTTTTGCGTTGGTTACCGATCCAGTCAGTGATTGCGCGACGAGTGGGAGTATGTTTTTCCATTTTATTTTCCTTTCTCAAAGTAGGAAACTTCCTACTCTGTTAGTATCGGCCAAGTGACCAGAGAAAGCAACAATAAAATAACAAGAAAGTGATTTTTCTTTTTAACATAAACAAAGAGTTATGTCAGCTTACGAATTTTTTCTACATAAATTTTCCTGAATCCTTGCTTCAGCGAACCTTTGACGAGATACCAATCACCAATACGTCCGTCCTCAACAATGGGCTTCCCCATCTTATTATATTTGAATCTGTCAATGGTGCTGATGATTGGACCAGTGTCATCCTCAAACGTCAAGTTGAGCCACAGATTGTTGGTGTCAACCCTGCGACCACCACGCTTGGCTAAGTTGACTGTCTCATTCATGTCTCGTAAATTTTTCTCTTTGAGCTTACCGAAGAACACGAATATTCCTGGCTTATCAGCTTCAAGATCCTGTATGTCTGTGATGGGTGTTACGATGTTGTGAGAAGCTGGGTCAGCCTTAATGTGTCCAAACCTACGCTCACACTCAAAGATATCGTCGTATGGTGTTTCTCCATTGTCTAAGAGTGATTCTTGCCTTGGGGTTAAAGGTTGCTTGAGATCACGCCTGTTTATTATGTCTTCAGCCAGCTTTGGTCCAATGCCTTTAACACCTATCAATCCACCTATCAATTCACCTTCTTGAACTGACCAGTTTGCTTTGGATTTAAATTTATCATATGGCTTGTACACAGCACCCTCTTTTACAACCTCACGCAAAAGCCTGACACCTTGATCATCATCCTTAACATTGCGCAAGCATGCTGCAGCGAACTCAAGTGGGAATCTGCTTTTCAAAACGCAACACCAATAGCTGACCATGCCATATGCGATTGCATGACTTCTGTTAAACGCCCATGAGCCCATCGTGTTGATGTTGTCCCAAACTTTGCGAGCCTGATCTTCATCAAGTCCATTCTCAGCTGCACCAACTTTGAATCTCTCCCAGAAGTTATCAAAATATTCTTTACCATATGACTTGCTCATAGCTTTGCGAAGTGTTGACACATCTTCCCAAGTCAGCTTGCCGACTTCTCTGGCTATCGTCATGACTTGCTCTTGATAGACCACGACGCCATATGTGACCTTTGTTATTTCTTCTGTCATTGGGTGCAGGTACTCAACTCCTTTCTCGCCTGTTCTGCGTTTAATGTATTGAGTTGTGCCCCCAGAGTTGAGTGGTCCAGGACGAGCCAAAGCAGTTATTGATGCCACATCCTCAAAATTTTGAACTTTCATCTGACGAGTCAAAGACTGAAGTGCATATCCCTCAAACTGAAATATGCCAGCATACTTTTCATCGTTTAAGACTTTGAATGCCTCTGGGTCTTCCAGATCAAAATTTATCAGCTTATCACGTGACCAACCAACTTGATCAAGAACATCCTGCAAAACACTCAGCGTCCTCAAGCCAAGCGCATCTATCTTCAAAAGGTTAAGATCCTCAGCATCTTTTTTATCAATCATTGCTGCACCTGATTGGTGGCTGACTGAACAATATTTATGAACAGGCTCTTCTGTCACTATTATTCCTGCGGCATGAACACCTGTGTGGCGTGCATGATTTTCCATTTCAGCCGCGATCTTCATCTGCGGATATTTATCCAGAACTTGCCTGCCGACATCAAGCTCGTTGAACGTATCAAGTATGCAAAATGCTGCACGTGAATCGCCTGAGCTTCTCTCAATGATAGCACCTTTGAGGTCATTAACTTCCCAAGCTGGTATGCCTAGCTCTTTTGAGACTTCGGATATTGTGCTTTTGGCTTTATAACGTGAAACTGTTCCTAGGTGCGCAACTTTCTCTTCGCCATACTTGTCTCTCAGATATTGAATGACCATCTCTCTGCGGTCGTCCTGAAAATCAATATCAATGTCAGGTAAGTCCTCACGTGTTATATCAATGAACCTTTCAAACAACAGGTCGTGCTTTATGGGGTCAATGTCAGTTATCCCAAGCAACCAGCAAACAATTGAACCAGCTGATGAGCCTCTGGCTGGTCCAACGAGCATGTGCTCTTTTGCATAATTTATCATATCAGCAATGACGAAAAAATAATCTTCAAACTGCTTGCTGTCAATCATGTCTAGCTCTCTTTTCAGACGAGCCTTATAAACAGGGTCAAAAAGATCAACACCTCTTTGAAAAGCACCCTCTTGACAAAGTTGCAAAAGTGTTTTTGTTTTGTCAAATGATATCATTTGAGCGACAGGCAACTCAACATCACATTGGGATGCTATATCATATGTGTTGCTGAAAGCCTCATCAGGAATCCAACTCAAGCAACTTCTCAGCTCCCACTCATTAAGTATGTGCATTGGCTTGGTGCGGTCTGTCCTGTTGCGACCAACAAGAACTTCATACGCTTTCTTGTCTTTTGCTGATGGGAAAAAATTATCGCTTGTGGCTATAGGTTTGAAACCTTTTGACTCGCAGAAATCAAGAGCCTTACGAGTGCTCATTGGATTCATCTCAATGTAAAGATCGTCTTTTCTGGCCAAAGGGAGCATTCCCCATTCAGGGTGTGTTCCACTTATAATAATGATGTTATTAGAGACGTCAAAAAGGTCAGAGTACCCCAGCCTGTTGAAGTAGTAGAAGTTTTCTTTGCAGGTGCTTCTTGTGACAAGCTCATAGATCTCTTTGAGTCCAGAGTTGTTTTTGGCAATAAAACACATTCCATTTGCGGGTTGTTTTTCACGTGCCATTGGATCCCCAACGACTGGAATTTCAACTCCGAACAAAGCCTTTTTTCCTGCTGATCGGCATGCGCTGTTAAAGGCGACATGACCCCAAGTCCCAGAATCAGCAATGCCAATGGTATCACCTTCACAGGCTTCAATGACTTTTGATAATGGTCCATAGGCTTTACGGAATGAGTATTCTGTTCTTGTTCTAACATTTAACATTTTCCTTTCTCACTTTCAACAATAGTTTTAATATGTCGTTTTTTATTTGAAAATTTGAAAATTGATCCAGAGGTGCGACAATATGATTCTTTTGCCACTCTTGAAGGATGTGAACAATCTCTGAATTGATTTGATCCTTTGTCATTAAACATGGCCTTCACTTCTATACCATTTAAGTATTCTGATCGTTGCTTCAACATCATTAACAGATCTGTGCGCATCTTTTATTTCTTCTCCTGTGACATCAACATGTATATCACCTAGCTTTCTTTTTTTGCCCCAGACACTTTCCCCAACCTCAACTGTGCATATATGATTGCATGGCCAAGGAAAGTGCAATAGCTTGTCAATCCTCTCAAGCTCAAATTTAAGCACCTTGCGGTCAAAAGGCAAGTTGTGAGCGACAAGAATTTTTTCACCCAAGAAAAAATCACACAGCTTATGATAGTTTGCTATGAATGGCTTTTCATCTTTGAGCATCTCGTCAGTGATGCCTGTTATCTTTGTTATCTTAGGATCAAGTGGATATCCAGGATTGCAGAAGAACTCAAGCCTGTCGTACTCTTCAAGATTGCCATCTGTCACTCTGATCGCACCGAACTCAATAATTTTAGGCTGAGTGTCTAGGTCAGAGCCTTCTGCCTTGGGCAAGCCTGTTGTTTCAAGATCAAATATTATCATATCAATCCTCACTATCCAGAGACTCAAGCATGAACGCATAAACACCCATGTCATGAATTGAATCCTGATGCGACCTTGGCCAACCTTGACAGTAGCGTGTCATCTTGGCAACCAACATGTTAACAATGCCAAAACGATTCCACTCTTTTTCAGTTGCGAGGTGAACACCATTAGGGAACAGAGCCATCATAACTTTTCCGTGCTGGTGATAATTGTCACCATAAACTTTGTTACGTTCACGGAAAGTTTCAAGAGCATTCTCCATACACTCAATCGGATGCCTGTTCCTCAAGCTGTCTTTGCTCATAGCCTTCTTGCCTTCCTTCTTCAAGCCCAACCTCTTTGCCTTGCTCATAGCCTTTTTCATATGCGTCCTCTATCTCGCTGTTCTTGTGCTCTTGCATTGGCTCGTATGCTGCTGCCATATCAATAGCACCGCTGAGTCTGTCTTTAAGAGTCGCACGCACGTCAAATATGCGTGCAACCTTTTCTCCGTCAATCTCAATGTCATTGCCTATGATTCTTATGTTCATTTAAAAATCTCCTGGGGCAACTTGAAGGCAAGTCAAACCTTCACCACGCCACATATCAACAACAGACTTCCTGTCCTCAAGAACGAACCAAACATCTGAATAATTGATCTTTTGCTCAAACAGTTTGCGTTTGCATTCAGCATCAGGACAATCATCCCCTTTTGGCCTCATAATTAACCTGTCACAAGGAACATCATTTAACCTCAACCAATCTTGAGTCGCAGGTCTGTTATCATCACTCCGAGCAGTCATTATAACTATCTCGGTTTCTTCCCTGTCAAGTGCACGCAATATGTTACAGATGTTTTCAATTGGCTTATCATTTTTGCCAGCTTTGTTAAAAGCATCATAGTCGCGCTCTTTATAAAGACTAACCCTGTGACTATAATCAGAGATCGTTCCGTCGAGGTCAGCAATAACTATGCGCATGCCCATGATGGTGCCTCCGTATATTTATATGTGCCATTTTGTATGTGGCCTAGTTTTTCACCAAGATAATAGTTGCGGTATGATTGAACAGGATCATCACACTTGTACTCATCAGGCATGCCGAGGTGCGGCTCTGTAAATGCTGAGCTCAATGAAATGTTATCAGGCAACTTATTAAGAGCAGGTATCAGAGCTGCATGGTTGTGCTGAACAGGCTCTTTTTTCCTTGAGCCATATCGCTGATAATATTCCTTGGCAAGTTGAGTCACCATAACCAGCAACCAATTATAATTTGCAGCTGATTGCCTGACCCACTTTGAGCATGGGTGGTTTTCATATCCCATCGGGAACATGCCAACTTCATTGGCATATGAATCCCCATCAAGGTATCTGTGCGCATTACAAAGCATGAGCACAGACTCTGATATCATTTTGTAAGAATGCACATCGCAATGCATCTTTGCAGCGACCACTGGGTCGTGATCAAGATAAAATATATTCATCATTTGTTCCTTTCTCAATGCGATTAGTATACCTGATTTAAGAGCCAAGTAAAAGTTTTTTAACACGTTTAAGTATGCCATCAGCTTCTTGAACTGCTTCTTTAACTTCAGCATAAACCTTTTGCTGTGGCTTCTGCTTATCTTTTTTGAGCAAGATGTATGTCACTTGATTAACAGTCAAGCCTGTTTGACTAGCTATGTATTTATATGGCTTGCCGTCAGCTTTCATCTTTTTAACTTTTGCAATCTTTTGTTTGCTGAATTTTGGTGAAAGTCCCATAAGACACTCCTATGAATTTAAGGCTTTATACATGGATGGTGCTGCCCACTCAGTTGGGGTCAGGAATGCTTCAGCCCAAGGATGAACTGCAACAACCTCCGCAACCATGAGTTTGAACACCTCTTGATACTCACCCTGTGCTCTGGGTGATAAACGAGACTTTGCCATCTCGCTCAACGTGCGCAAGTTAAACTTGGCAACGATGTTTGTGTGAATATTTGTTGGCAATATGCCACGAGCATCCTCCGCAGGTATGCCCAGCTCACGCAACTGTTGATAACGCATATTGATCAACTCCATTGTTTGATCGTATAACACCTTTGCATACTCATTGTCATTGTAACGATCAGGAGTGTAGTATGTAAAACCCTCCATATCAACTGTGCGTTGAGACTGCTGGGCATATGATGCTTGGCGAGTCCTGACGAACTGGTGGGTGAATCCTCTGCTGACGTCACGTATGTTAAACGTGTAATCAATGAACTCCCAAGATGAGCGGATGGTCTTGAGCATGTAGTCAAGCTCCTCCTGCTTCTTCTCTTCACTCCAATCAGCGATCTGTGTATACGCATCATCATCATTCATGAGGCGAGTGTTCTTTGTGAACAGAAGCAGGTTCACAGCATCATCAGTATAACTAATCAATTCAACTTTCATCTTTTGTTCCTTTCTTAGAATGAATCAGGCGAGAGTAGCTTGAGCTCGCTCTGATGAATGACTCAACGTGCTGTATGTCCTCAACAACATCATCAAGCAAAAGTTGTCGCCAAGTTGCAAAGCGACCAACTGAATAAATATTGTATTTGGTTGTCATCTCAAAAATGAATTGTTTGCGCAACTCCTCATTGATGGGTTCAATCTTGCCATACTTTTGACTTGATTGTTTCATGTCAACAAGCTGTTGGGGCTTAATGCCAAAGTCATCCATCAAAACAGTCATAATGTGTGGGCCAATAAGATTGTCAGGCTTGCGGATGAATTCAGAGATGACAATGTCACCTATGACCGAGATCCTATAAAAAGGAACATGCGGATCGGGATAATAAATTGTCTGATAAACATCACACTTCGGCGATTCAATGCGAGCCTTTTGAGTCCATATCTCTTTGTGTGGCCACTCAGGCATGTCTTTCCAATTCATAATTTTCATGAGTGTAGGCATCGGGATGGTTGAGATGATGGGTCTGTGAGACTCCCAATCCCTCAACTCCTCAATCTCTCCAAGACTCAGCTTGCGCAAATAATCAATGCTGCAGTTGCGAGCCATCTGATTTATCAGGTCCCATGGTGCTATGTATCGTTCAACAGGATCAAGGTTGTTGATTGATCTGCTCAATATTGAGTCTGTCACTTTTTGAGAATAAAGATTGCTAAAAAATAAATTGGGCGATGTTATAGTTTCATCGCCGTATTTTATTGCTTTTTGAACTTTTACTTTTTTGAATGGTATGGCACAAGCAGTGCCGACTCTGTCAGTTCTGAATCGGAGCAGGGCACCGTGATTGTTTGGCAGTTCTTTTTGAGCCTCACAAATGGTTGGCTTAAAAGACCTCAACATATTTCCTGCTAGCAACCCTGCTAACCCTGCTCCGTATATAATCATTGTTTGTAGTTCCCTTTGGGTGCACATGTGACATCAATTACGACTGGCACATTCTTTTCATTTATCATCCGCTGAGTGTAGAACATAACAGGACGCAGGTCAACTGAGTGGCACTCTTCAATAGCCATGATGACCTCTGTGCGTGACAGTGCGTGAATGTTTTTGTCAACAATCAACTCGGTGGTCGGTGTGCCGCTACAAGCTGACACACCCAGACCGATAATTAGAGGGGCGAACCTCATACCAACTCCACATGACCTTTTTCAAGATCCCAAGCCAAGTCATTAGGACGACCACCCTCAGAGATATAGTTCTCATAGCTCACAGGTATTGATGAGTTGATCAGGATGCCCATGGAGTGAAAACCTTTTGTGCCTTCACGACGAGGGTTCTTCTCAACAAGACAACGGATGCTCTTGCCTTCATACTTGCCACGAGGCTTTGCAATCTTAGAAAGTTTGCGGATCTGAGGGCGAGTCAAAGATGCTGGTTCAACAGTGCTAGATGATTCTTGCTTGGCATCAACTTTATCAAATGGTGTTGACTCAACATGGATTTCCTGAGCCAACTTAAAGATGCGCTCGGCACCTGTCTTGTTGTCAGTGAACTTCTTGACAGGCTTGTCAACACAGTTGTTATAAACTTCAACCAAACCACGACCAGTCGTGTTGCGGTTTTCAAGAAGCTCTTTTGCGTCACGGAAGATGACAACCTCGCCCATGTTGCGAGCTGCATGCTCACTGTTAAAAGCGCGAAGTTTGTTCTTTTTATAGTCAATAGAAAATACAGTCATTTTGGTTCCTTTCCTTTCTCAATACTGTTAGTATACTCTTTCCTGTCAAAAAAGAAAAGCATTTTCTTCATCAACGATATCAATGTGTTAAGCTCATATTGAAAAATACCTTAATCCTCTCGGCTGAATTAAATAAAGATTCTCTTTGGCTCTGGTCAATGCAACGTACCAGACTCTGTTCTCTTCATCAGTGCCCAAATTTTCCCAACTCAGCTTGCCCATGTCAGTTAACAGCACGAGGTTGTCAGCCTCACCACCTTTTGATTGATGTATGGTTGAGATGGTTATCCTTGGCTTGTCAGAAAACTTTTCACCATTGCGCATGCATGACCTTAAATATTCTCTTTCGTCTGGTGCTATGCCTTTGAGCATCGTCATCCAATCATACTGACGTGCCGCATCTGGCAGACCCAAGTCCTCAACACCATAGTTGTCTTGCTTCAAAAGATTAACTGTGAATCCGAAAAAGTTGATCAGGTTTTTTGCTTCATGCTGAGATATCCTTTTGCCTTTGCGGATTGCTTCCCAAGCGATTATCGCTCTGGTCTCTTCTGATTCAAGTGAGCTTCTGTTGTTGATTGTGTAAGCGTATCCTTGTTGGCGGACTGCTTGCTTCAACCTGTACAAAAGATATTTGCTTCGGCTCAAAAGCATCCATGTTCCTGGATTGCTGAAATCTATCTCTTGTTCATTGGTAACATAAACAACATCACCTTCTTGCTTTCTTGGCTCCCACTTTTTTGAGTATCTGTTTTTGATACGAGAAACCACGTCATTGGCCAAAGAATGTACTCTCTTGGGTATCCTGTGGCTGTTTGGCAAAGTTACTTTCTGACCTTTAAGATTCAAAAATTTATCAACATCCGCACCAGCCCAGCCAAAGATCGCTTGATCATCGTCACCAGCTATATAAACTTCCCCAGCCAAACTTGCGGCTGTGATAGCCATTTTGTATTGTGCTGATGAAAGATCTTGAGCCTCATCAAATATGCATATGTCAACAGGCAACTCTGAATTATATTTCTCAAGCATGTCTGTGAAGTCATATACACCATTGTCCTTTTTATAAGCCAACAGAGCTGAATGATATTGCTTAACTGCATGCGCATTCAAATCATTGACATTTGTTATTGACATCTGCTCATCAATTGATCTCAAGCCCATCCTTGCTAATGACTCAATCCTTGAGCACTTATCACCAAGCCCATCCCCAGTGTGCAAACCTATGTTCTCGTCATAGATGCCTTTGAACTCAATGCCCATAGCCTTGCCGAACTTGCGGTAATGAGAGTCTGTCATCACCTCATCACGTTGCATGCCTAGCTCTCTGAAAGCTAGAGAGTGAAGCGTCCTGAAGTATGGGAAGCGACTTTCATCAAAACCAAACTGCGCCATTGCTCTTTCTTGAGCTTCGTATGCAGCTTTGCGGGTGAATGCCAGATAGGCTATGCGCTCAGGAGGTATGCCTCTGGCCAAGGCCTCCTCAACTATGTTAAGCAAGGTTGTTGTTTTGCCTGTTCCTGGAGGTCCAAGTATTATCTGAACCTTGCGCATCAGAAGTCCTCTGTCACTGTTGTTGGTATGTTCAGCTCATCTTCCTCTGAATAATATTCAGGAGCTGGCACCGACCAAACCTTCACTGGCTTGCCTTTTATTCGGAATGTTTTTCTGTCACCACCCAAGTTCCTGAGCCAAGACCAGACCTGATGCTGAGATGGGTAGCGAAATCTTCTTGCCTCAAGATATATAAATAAGTCCTCTGACCTGAAATAAACTTTCCCCTCATCAACATCATGCCATGGTTTTGCATTCATGATCTCATCTTTTTGACGTGCTTGCACTTTGCCTGTTAAAAATGCGTCAAGAGTTTTCTCAAACTGACCTTGTGGGCTTGCGTCATCAGGATCAATAATGACCTCAACAGAACCAAGCAACTCATTGATGCGTTGTTCCCACCTTTGAGATGGCATTGTGCTTGGGCACTTGTTCAGCTTTTCGACGCATATCTTTTGAAGCTGACGCTGATCAAGAAGCTGTTGGGTTGTAACCTCAATGCGCTCACCTTGCATCTCTATGTACCAGCGCACTGATGACCTGTTCTCTGTTTCATATTTTGTTATGGCATCAACTTCAATAGCCATGCCACCACCAACCCCACCAATGCCAAACTCACGTTTCATGCACTTGCTTCGCTCACAGTAGTTGCAGATTGGTGATTGCTTGCATGTGTAAGCATATTCTTTTTTGCTGACTGCTTTTATAAGTCCATTGACCTCACTTGATGGGAGTGGCTCTGATACACTTTCATAATTAAACTTCATAAGATCTTCTTGCCAGTCATCAGGATTCTTTTTACGGAAATAAACACCAACATTGAACAGGGATATGTTCCTGCCACCTTCTGGAAAACCCATTGTCATGATGTGTTGAAGGCATGGTGGTCCATCTTCAAAATGATTCGTCAAGTCAGGCGTAAATTTTTCAAGCTGTTCATAACTCGTTTTCTTTTTGTTTGCCAGATCTATGAATTGTTCAAGATTTAATTTTTTCCCATTGTGTATTGCATATCGCTCAGTGTCGTTGCCATCCCAATAGCAAAGATTTATCCAGTTGCCTCTGTCACGCTCATTGGCTCTGGATATTTGCTTGGGGAATATTTCTGCGCCACCATAACCTAGTTGGGCAGCAAACTCATTAAGTTTCCCGACCATATCAATGGCAGCGATACTAGGATCGCAAAACAAATATAGATGAGCACCACCAGATTTAGAGCGGCATAAGACCAAAGGCGTTGACCTAATTTTCTTTTCGAGTTCCTCAAGCGTCTCATTTAATTTAACCTCACCTCTGATATCAACATCAATGACTCCAAAGTTGCAAGAGTTATTCTCACGCAACATTATTATCCCAAGGATGTAATCGCCACCCTTCAAGTGATTTTCAAAATGTGTAAAAGTTGCTGGTTCGCTGACTGTGAGTGCTCTGCCTGACATTTTGCCATCAGCTTCTTTTTTCTGAACCCGATATTGGCCATGAGCTTTTTCATAACCACGGAACAGTTTCATAAATTTTTCAACTAGAGTTTTGTCCATGTTGCTTCCTTTCTGAGTGGTCGGAGGGATCACTCGGCAAAGCAATCCCTCCTAGATAATGCGATGGAATCAGCTACATCACATCATCATCAGTGACTGACTCAGGAGCAACATTTACATTTCCTTCAGCAACATCCTTGCGGAAAGCACGTGCTTCAAGATAAATGTTTTTGCCATTATCAAGATTTTGAATGATCCCCCCAGACTGTGCATCATACAGCATGCTGATTGACCAACCGAACCATGAGCCTTGATCATTTGACTCTGGCACTGTTGATAATTTGTATGCTGTCCAAAACATGGCAGGATTTTGCTTCTTGCCATTGATGTCAATCATCAACCTTGAGATCATAGCATTCCACTGCTTTGCTTTTTTCATTTGCGAACTGCTCATGCTTAACATTGCAGGGAAGTGGTTGCCAACTTCATCAATCACATAAATGTAATACTCACCAGTGGGGACGATCTCATTGCCCTCAGCTGTTATGTATTGACCTTTGTCACCTCTGGAGCAAGAGGCAAGGCAATCAGAAGAAGCACCATGTTCAGCGACCTTGCCGCCTCTGTCTGGCTTCCATTCAATGTGATTGCGTTTGTAGCTGATTGGCACGACTGTGATGCCTTTCTCACCATCATAAACCTTTTTGGCGACATTATCAAAAATGTGACCAGCTTCAGCACCCTCAACATAATCACCTTCACGTTTATTTGTTTGAGGTGACATTTGTTGCAAGATACTCAAGCGAGGCATCAAGACATCTTCTTTTGTGAAACCTTCTGTGCCTGCACCTACATCCTCAAGCAAGATGCTTGAGTCAAATGCAACAACATTGGATTCTTCTTTTTTCTTTATCTCATTAGCCATATCATTATCTCCTTATATTGGCTCTGCGTCCCATGTACACACGGAACAAATCAACAGGAACATCCTTGCCCTCACTTAACCTTTCTTTCAAGGAAGCATTGAGTGATTGCGGATGCACCCCAACTGCACGTTTGTAATAAAGTTTTTTGTCGCGCAACTCTTCAGTGAATGCGTTGCACTTCTCATCTTCATCACGACCAAACTGAACCTCAACATTGCTTTTTATAAGTTCGCCCAAACCATTGTCACGCAACCAATCAAAGCAACGCTGTTGGAGGAGTTCAAGCTCTATCTTGTCATCATCCTTGGCACGATCAATCGCACCTTGTGATGGGACAGAACCTGTTATCACATCTTTGACTTCAACCTTTGCGCCATTGCTCAAAGTAAAGTTCTTGATGTTCAGTTCTTGCATTAAGTCAGGCAAGTCCTGTTCAGCCAACATCTTGAGATTCTGCTTTTTTTGCTTCAACAGATCTTCAGTCTGGTTGATCTCATTCTCAAGATCAAACATTCTTTGAGCCATATCAGCGATCGCACCAAGTTCATTGGATGCTGGTGCTACATCCTCAAGCAGATCTATATCTGTCATTTTCATCCTTTCTCAATTCAAGAGCAACAGGCATGTACCAACCTTTGCGGCGATCCCTCTCACCCTCTTCCATGTTGCGCTCCCAGCGGAGCACTCTCACTGTTGGAGAAACCTCACCAGCAAGCATGCAAACAATCATGACTGCTATTGGGTCTCCCCCTCCTGGCCACAGAAGATAATCATCTGCGGAGAAGTCTTTCATCATTCGTCTGGCCTTTTGTATTGATGGTCCAGGCAGAAACTGAGGCTTGTCCTCTGGCTCAAATATTATCTCAAGCGAACCATAGCGAGCTGCATCAGTTAAGTCAGGAGTCCAGCCAAACTTATTTTTAACTGGTCTGTTGACCACAAACACCTTTGACATAGGTTCTTCCTTTCTCAAGTGGGGCGGACTCGCGGTCTACTAATACCGTAGGATTGACTGTCCCATAAGGAAGTTCGCGCAGGTGGGTTCACCGCAAGCCCTAGAAATACTATGCCTGAATAAAATTTAAAAGAAAAGAAGAATTTTTCAAAGAACCCAGTCTTGCTTAATAAAAACAACAACGAAACCAAAGAACCAGAGTTTCTGGTCAGTGATTGTTTTTGCACCCGTCCTTGGCTTTTTATTATAAGGAAAAAATTTGGGGTGAAAAAACTTTTGTTTGAAATTCAGAAAAGACTGGGTTCATTGGTTTCGGTTTGCTTTTAATTAAAACAAAACAAGGTGCTTAAACGACGCCCCAAATGTTAAAAATTAAGGTTTCGGTAACCCAGACACTGGGAACTTTTTTCTTAAAATCGTGCAAGTGATTGTTATGTTTGGGAAACAAAATCACTTTATTTGTTGCCTTTTGTATCAGTTTGGGGCATACTAATCAGACATTGAGAAAGGAACAAATGAAATGCTTACATTGTACAAAATCAAATCAACATGGATCGTCACTGAGACAGCCACTGGCAATACCTCTGAAGTTCTTGATGGTTATGTCACTGCGGATCGTTCATATGAACATATGACTTTTGCTACTCGTGAAGAAGCTGAGGCTGTGATACCAACTTTGCGTAAAAGAAGTGGTTATGACTCAGGCAACTATTCTAGGGTTTATTCTTATGAGGTTGAGGCCATTGAGTATGGCTATGCGAACATGCATGGTTGGTCTGATGTTTCGCCTTTTGAAATCATCCGTGTTGTCTCGCCCAAGTGCATTGAGTTGCGTGCTATGGTTGCTGAGCTTGATGAAGATTTTAAACCTGAGTTTGTTCCTGGTGGGTTTGCTGGTCATTGCAAAAATCAGGAAAAGCAAACTTACAAATACAAGTCTTGCTCTGAAGGTGTTGTTGTTAAAGCAAGGCTCGGCAAAAAAGGTTGGAAGTCCTCGCATGGTCGTCATGTGTTAAATGAACAGCCTATAAAGTTTTACGACTACAACTTTTAAGTTAAGGTTTGGGGGTGGGGATCGGCCTCACCCTCTCTTTTGAGAAAGGAAAGTTTTATGATTTACAAAATCCGTTTGGTGAATATTCCTCATTCATCTGTTGAGGATAAAGTTTTCAGGGATCTTGATGAGGCCAAAGTTGCCGCTGAGGCAACTGGCTTTGATACTTGTGTTGAAGGTTTCTCTGCTAATGGTATGTTGTCATACATGCTCGGCTATTCAGTTATAAGTGGGTGGTCAAAATGAAAAATACAACTCTTAAGTTAAACGACGCAGAGGTCATTGAGTCTTTGCAAAAGATTCAAGCACACGTTAAAAATCAAACAGGCATGAAAGTTTCTCTTCAGCAGATCGTATCATTTTTGGTGAAGCAATATGAGGAGAGTCAGAATGATTAAAAACATTTTTGCAACGCTAACATTCTTCGGCTTCATTTACCTGCTTGTGTTCTGCATTATCAATTTGTTGCTTGGCTGTCAGACTTGGGATGAGTCAAAGTGGACTGAGTTTAATTCTTGCATGACCTTTGCACAGTCACTTGGGTTGAGCTGATGAAACGGAAACAACTGTCACCAAAGCTCATAGAAGATGGCAGGAAGCGACAACACATTGTTGAAACTCTGGTCATGGATCGCATAAATGAATTGAAGCGCACCTCTCTTGCTGATTGCAATACGCTTGTTCACACTGAGCAAGAAACGCTGACTTGGATCAGGGATGAGTTGCGTTTTGTTCTTTTGTCTGACTTCAAAGATGTTATCGGAACTGAATCAGTCGGCAGACATTATTGGCATGTTTGGCATGGACCAAAGTGCAGGTCATGTTGTGGTGTTCCTGGAACAGTTGGTGAAATGTTCTTGGCTAAATATTCTGAAGGCACTTGGCTCTGTGATAAATGTTACGCTAAGAATCCATCTGATCCAAAAGGCCATTGGCATTTCATGCCTGTTGATGATGAGGATGATTACTTTACTTAATGGCTAAAGAACACTATCATTGAAATGAATCTTACATAATGATTCCTCCCTTAACTTAGCCCTCCTGAAAAGGAGGGTTTTCTTTTGTCAAAAAATAAGCGATAGTTGTGACAGTTATTCTTACAGTTGACCACTGAAACCAAGGTTCAAAGGATAAAATTATGCCTGCAAAGAAACAAAAAGGCTCTGATGCGAAGCTGCAAGTTCAAAGACCAGTTAAGAATGGACCACCTGTTAAGCCAGAAAACTGGGACGGCAAGTTTAAATCAGTTGAGCCAATGGCCAATCAAAAGGCCAAAAGAGCAAAACCATATAAATGGAATCACCACACAACAATAAACTGGATCATGGGACAAGCTGATCCCGTCGGTTTCCTTGCTGATGTGATGGCTGGCAAAGAGATCTTCAATGTTTATAAAGAGGATGGCGGTGAGATATCAAATGTTGGTAAGATTGGAGCAGACCCAGAGCTAAGAGTTATGGCTGCAAAAACTTTGTTGGGCAAGTGCGTGCCCGATTTAAAAGCAGTCGAGGTGACTGCACAAATTGAAGAGAGAAAGGTGCTGGACATCAGCAGATTGAGTGACAATGACCTCAACACAATTGAACGAGTTCTTGAACACGCTGTCATTGAAGGAAGTGAGAGCGGAGCGGATGAAGAGATCGCTGAAGGAGTTTACGAAGAGTTCGTGGCCAACGATTGAGCCAGGACGAGAGTTCTACGACAACTGGCATATTGATGCAATCAGTGAGCATCTTCAGGCTGTTGTTGAGGGTGATATAAAACGCCTGATCATAAACATACCGCCAAGACATATGAAATCAATATCAGTTGCTGTTGCATTGCCTGCATGGACATGGACCATCCAGCCAGAGAAAAGGTTTCTGTTTGCGTCTTATGCGTCATCGCTTTCTGTCAGAGATTCGGTTAAGTGTCGCAGATTGATATCAAGCCAATGGTATCAGAATCATTTTGGTGACAAGTTTGTTTTGACAGGCGACCAGAATCAGAAGCAAAGGTTTGAGAATGATAAGACAGGCATGCGCATTGCTACTTCGGTTGATGGTGCTTTGACTGGTGAAGGTGGTGACATTATTGTTATTGATGATCCGCACAATGTCCGTGAGGCTGAGTCATCAGCAGTGAGGCAAGGTGTTCTTGATTGGTGGGATCAAGCTATGCAGACTCGTCTCAATGATCCGAAGACTGGTGCCTTTGTTATCATTATGCAGCGAGTTCATGAGAACGATTTAACTGGCCACATACTAGCGGAGGAGAATGATGATTGGGATCATTTATGCTTACCTGCAAGATATGAAGTTGGACACCCGACCGAAACAAAGTCAAGCCTGTTCTTCACAGACCCCAGAACAAAAGAGGGAGAGCTCCTCTGGCCAGAACGCATTGACGAAAAAACATTATCAAACCTTGAGAGGTCATTGGGTTCATATGCCTCAGCAGGGCAACTGCAGCAACGCCCAATGCCGAAAGGTGGGGGAATCTTGCGAGCTGAATGGTGGGTTCCATGGGAGAGTGATGATCTGCCCGACATTGAATATGTGATGCAGTCTTATGATACAGCTTTCTCAACCAAGGAAAAAAGCTCATACTCAGCAAGAACAACATGGGGTGTGTTCCGAGCCAATGGCCAAATCAATGCTATTGTTATTGAGATGTGGTATGACAGAGTCACATACCCAGAGCTGAGGATACTTGCCCAAGAGGCATTTGAAGATTGGGAGCCAGATGCAGTGATGATTGAAAAGAAAGCATCAGGCCAAAGTTTGTTGCAAGATTTGCGCATGGCAGGTGTTCCCGTCATTGAGTATAACCCAGACAGAGACAAAGAGGCACGTGCCCATGCATCATCAGCTTTGTTGGAAGATGGAAGAATTTACTTTCCTGCGAACAAAAAATGGGCTAAAGATTTAATAGACATTTGTGCAGCTTTCCCTGCAGGAGATAACGACGACATTGTTGACACTTGCACACAGGCTTGGTTGAGATTAAGAAAAGGCTGGTTCATATCGCACTCAACTGATTATGAGGACGAGGAGCCAGTTGATAAGAAGAGGATGACTTTGTATGGCTGAACAACCCATCCCATTCGCCGAAGGTGCGCCACCCGACGATCTCAAGGTTGAGCAGATAGGCAACAATGAAGTTCTGATCGGCGACCCAGAGCTTGATATAAAGCAAGATATTGATACAGAGTTTGATGCAAACCTAGCAGAAGACATCAATGACAAAGAGCTGAAGCGCAAAGCCACACAACTCTTAAGAATACACGAAGAAGATAGGGAAGCTCGCTCTGATTGGGAAGAGCGATACAAAGCTGGCTTGCGTACTGTTGACCCTGATGGTGGCATGAGTGAAGAGGAAGATGCCAGAGCCAGCAGAGGCTTGAGCACAGTTGTTCACCCTATGATCGCAGAAGCTGCAACCCAGTTTAACGCAAGAGCGATCGCAGAGCTTTATCCTTCTGGTGGTCCTGTCAAAACAGTCATCGTTGGCGAGGCAACTGAAGAGACTGAAGATCAAGCTCGTCGTGTCAAAGACTTTATGAATTATCAAATCACACAGGACATGCCTGAGTACTTCCCTGACTTTGACAAGATGCTTTTTCAGTTGCCTTTGGTTGGTCACGCTTTCAAAAAGGTTTGGTGGGACGCAAATCTAGAAAGGCAGTGCTCAAGATTCGTCAAGGCTGAAGACTTTGTTGTTGCGCCAGAGAGCACAGATCTTTACACCTCGCAAAGATACACCCATGTCATACGTATGGCTCGCAATGACTTTCTTAAGTATGTTGAGGCTGGCTGGTATCTTGAGAGCGAGTATTCAGGTGATGGCATTGACCCGTCAGGCGACACAACAGAAGATATTGAAGGCATAGATCCTTACAGTCAATCAGATGAGACCATGACGTTGCTTGAGATGCATGTTTATGAATCGTTTGATGGTGTTGATGGTTACGACGATACAGTTGATGATGACAATGTTGTTGGATTACCATATGTTATCACAATAGATCCTGATTCAGAGAAAGTTGTCAGCGTCCGCAGAAACTGGGATCCTGAAGACCCGAAGATGAAACGTCTTGATTGGTTTGTCAGTTATCCTTTTTTGCCTGGAGTTGGGTTCTATGGCTTTGGGCTTTATCACCTCATCGGTGGCCTAGGCAAAGCAGCAACAGGCTCATTGAGAGCTTTACTTGATTCAGCTGCATTCGCAAACATGCAAGGTGGCTTTAAACTGAAGGGGAGAGTGACAGGTGGCGAGCTACAGATTAATCCTGGAGAGTTTGCTGACCTTGATGCTACTGTTGATGATGTTAACAAGGCGATCATGCCTCTTCCCTTCAAAGAACCCAGCGGTGCATTATTTAACCTACTCGGATTTATAACAGACGCAGGTAAAAGGTTTGCCAACACTTCTGACATGAATGTCGGGGATGTCAATCCCAATGCCCCAGTCGGCACGACTGTCGCTCTGATTGAGCAGGGTAGCAAATCATTCTCAGCGATTCATAAACGTCTGCACTACGCACAAGGTCAAGAGTTCAAGTTGCTAGCAAAGCTGAATGCGAAGTATCTTCCTGAGAACATGGACTTCGCTCTGGCTGGTGCTTCGCAAACTATTTATGCCAAGGATTTTGATGAGCGTATTGACATCATACCAGTCAGCGACCCAAACATATTCAGCACTGCGCAACGTATTGCACAAGCCCAATCAATCATGACAATGGCCAATGCAGCACCTCAGTTGCATGATATATACGAAGCATACAAACGTATGTATGAAGCCATACGCATACCGAATATTGACGAAGTTTTGAAAAAGCCACAAGAGGCAGTCAGGCTTGATCCTATTGATGAGAACATGAGTCTTATGTATGGCAAGCCAATCAGAGCTTTCCCTGAGCAAGATCATGACGCTCACATAGCTGTTCACATCCAGTTTATGCAAGATCCGTCGTTGGCTGGCAACCCAGCATCCAAAGGTATGCAACCTTTGTTGATTGCTCATATCGCTGAGCATGTTGCCTTGTTGTATCGTCAGAGGATGCAGGCTTCAATCGGAGTTGACTTGCCGACTATACCAAACTTAAAAGACCCAAGGTTCTCGTTTGATGACATATCACCTGAGATGGACATGATCATATCTCAGAGAGCTGCACAGGTCGTTGAGCAGTCACCACAGATGGAGGCAATCAAACCTATCGCAGCAATGGCAAAGCAAAACCCACTACAATATGCTCAGCAACTTGCTAAACTTGAGATGGAGGGATTAAAGGCCAGAACCCAGCAACAGCTGGCAGCTGATCAAGCCAAAGCCCAGAACCAGATGTCCATTGAAGCTGCAAAAGCAAGACAGGATCTCGAGATAGAAGCTGCAAAAACTAGGGCAGATTTAGAAGCGAAGATAGCGAAGCTCGAAGCTGACTTGAGGCTTGAGAGGGAAAAAGTTTTACAGAAGGAGATTATAAAAGGTGGAGCATGATATGATGCAAACTCCGATGTTGCCTGATGAAACTGTCAAGCGACTTCAAGATATGATCGCGTCAGGGATGACGCCTGATGACGCTATCCGCATGGTCACAGCTCAAGTTGACCCATCAAAGTTCGGGGGCAAGAAGCAACCACCTATGGGTGCACTTCCGCAACAAGCTCCACCCCAGCAACAAGCTGGTGGTCAGCCAATGGGTCAGAATGAAATGGCTCAATATCTTCAGAACAAAGTAGCAGAAATAAAATCCCGTATGAATGGCGGACAGATGGGTGCATTGTCAATGATGCCTCCGAGGAGATAAAAATGCCAGGACACAGCACAGGATTGGGATCTCTAACAGCTGAAGAGTTTGGCGCACTCAAGAGTGGGTTTGCAGCAACCAACCCAGCAGTCAGCACGAGCCTCGGCAATATATCAAATCAAGATGTTTTAGGAGCTTTAAGCACTCTTGGGAGTTTTGCTCTTGACGCAACACCTTTTGGTCAAGCTGTGAGCGCAGCAAACATAGCAGGCAACATAAGTGCAGAACAAGCTGCAGCCAATGCTCTAGGCAGAGGCCCATCAATATCATCAGCTGTTCTCGGTGATACGATTACAGGATTTTTCGGTGCTCAACCATCAGCCATGTCTCAGGCCAGAGATAAAGCAGACACAAATAATGATGGCAGGGTTTCAACAACAGAGGCACAATCATTCGCTCAACAGTTTGGTGGCATGACAGCTTATGGTGTCGGAATAGACATGAGCAGACCATCAGTGAGCATGTCTAGGAGTTTTTCAGCTCGTGAGGCTGATAAAGGTTTCACAGGACCATCAAATGTAGGAATAGGACCATCAGGAGGTTTCACAGGACCAACAGGTGTAGGCATCGGACCAACAGCAGGAGGTTTTACTTCAGCACCTTCACCAACATCTGCATCAGATAGAGCTGACGCGATCCCTGATGAAGCACCATCAACACCATCAACACCTGCAGCTGAAACCAAAGGTGATGGTGGCGGCGGCGGTGGCACATTCATATGCACAGTCATTCATGAGAGAGGTGACATGAGCAAAACTGTTTACAGGTATGATCAGGCATATGGCTCATCTGTTAACAGGAACATTTTTGATGGTTATGCTGTTTGGGGTCAACCATTAGCAAACTTGATGCGACGCAACAAAACAGTTTACAATATCGCAAAGCCCATTGCGTTGTCTTGGGCAAACCAGATGGCTTATGATAAATCAGGAGCTGTCACAGGCAAGAGAAGCATAACAGGCAAGCTGGCGAAGTACATAGGTGAGCCATTATGTTACGCAATAGGGTTCATTGTTAACAGGAGAAGAAAATGGCTGAAGTCAGCGTAGATAATATGGAACAGAACGCAGAGCTGTTCGTTGAGAAGATGGGCTTTGCACATGACACTGAAGGTCTCGAGTTGAGCGATGATCAACTTGTTAACTTTCTTTTGCTTTGTCATCAGATGGAATACGGCATCGGTGAAGAAGATGATGGGCATGAAGAAGATCATCACGATGGCGAGATGAAAGTTAAAATCATGAAAGTGGACAGTGGTGATATGCGTGGTGTCATGGACCAGATACTGGGTCATGGCGGACCAAAGATGATGGGGTAAGAAAATGGCACTTAAAAAACTTGTTGAGATGGGCTTGCGTGAGATTATCTCAAAGATAAAAGCAGGCAGTGCAACCCCAGAAGATATGGTGACATTAATTCAGCCTCAAGTTGGTGATGATGTAATCATAAGCGAGAATCTTTTTGGCGGTGGTCAGATGGGCACAGTCGTAGATACTTATGATGGTGGTCTTAAAATCGCACCACAGTCTAGTCCAGATAATATTTTAAATATACCGCAAGAAGGTGCAATGAAAGTCACAGGTGACCCAGAGGTCGATATGGTCATTGAAGAGATGTCAATGTCACCTATGATGAGAAGTGAATAAAATGCCATTCAGTAAATATTCAAAAAAACAAAAGAAGCTCGCAGGCGTCGCCCCACCTCGCACAAAGATAACAGGTGCTGACTTCAAGAAATTGAAGAAGAGGAAAAAGAAAAGTGGCAAAAAGAAAGTTTAAAAAAGTCCCAAAGACCAAAAAGGGTGTGCCCAAGAAATATGTTCAAGGTGCAAAGAACCCAAAAGCACGTGAAGCAGAAATAAAAAGAACTGCCAAAAAATACAAAGAGGGAAAGTTGACCAAAGCCGAGATGCAAAGAATCAGCAAGCAGAGGAGTAAAGGTTAATGGCAGAAAAGAAAAAGTCCAAAACCAAAAAAGATATGGGCAGATATTCCTCGATTCCAGGAGCAAGCAGATTCAGCAAAGCCAAACTTGATGAGGTTTATAAAAGAGGGCAAGGTGCATTTTTCAGTGCAGGCTCAAGGCCAAAAACATCTCAGCACTCTTGGGCGATGGGTCGTGTAAAATCTTTTGTCAGTGGCAAAGGTGGTGCTCGCAAAGCAGACGCAGATCTTTTGGGCAAAGGCAAAAAGAAAAAAGCAACCAAGAAAAAAGGTAAGAAGTGATGGCTAAAAAAGCAGTCGAAGCACCCAAAGGTTTTCACTGGATGAAATCAGGCAAAGGTTTTAAGCTCATGAAGAACCCAACTGGCGGTTACAAGCCACACAAGGGTGCCAGCTTAAAAGCATCATTTGAGATTCAGCAGGTTCACAAAAAATAATGGCTGAGTATAAAGGACGCAAAGTTACGCTTAACAAACCCAGACGCATAGGCAGGGGTGAGCCATCTTATGGCAAAAAGAAGTCCGTCGTTTATGTAAAGGATGGCGACAAAGTCAAACGTGTAACTTTCGGCGACCCAAACATGAAGATCAAAAAGAATCAGAAAGGTCGCAGGAGCAACTTCCGCTCCCGTCACAATTGTGACACTCCTGGACCAAAGACAAAGGCACGATATTGGTCGTGCAAGGCATGGTAATATGGCCGCACTGAGCAAGCTAGCAGAACCAGTTATAAAAAATGTTGCTGACTTCATAAAAAGTTTTAGCGATAAGACTTATTATCATTTCTCCCCCAGACCCGACATTGAAAAGTTCGATCCTAAAGCTGATCCTAGTTTTGAAGATGCGAGCGGATTTGGTGGTCGTGGTGTGACTTATTTTACATCTGATCCTGAGTATGCTAACAGAATAGGATCAGACATACTTCTAGATACTGAAGGCCTCGGTCCAGAAAAGTCTGGCATGGCAGCTTTCAAAGATGCACCATTAGATGAGTTTTATGAAGAGAATATAGAAGGCGCAACAATTTATCCTGTAAAAATAAAAGATAAAAATATTTTTGATTATAAAAATAAAAAACAAGTAAGTAATTTATTAAAAGACCTGACTGAAAAAAATTTAGGTTATGAAGCATACAGCGATACATTCAGAAGAGGTTTCTTAAGTGAAGAAGAGACTATTGATCTGATAAAATCAGGAAACTGGGAAGTTTTAGAGAGCCAAGGTGTAAGCAAAACTCTTAAAGACCAAGGATTCAGTGGATACATGACTAATGAGCCAGGAACAGTTGGTCTTTTTTATCCAGGTGAAGGTGATGTTCGTTCAATTTTTGCAAAGTTTGATCCAGCTAAGTCTAAATCAGGAGATATATTAGCATCCGTACCAGCAGCAACATTAACAGGATACGGAGCATTGGAGGCGTTAAATGGCCAAAGCAGCGATTAGAAGAGTAGCCAATGCAGAGATCCGCGCAGCCAAGAGCTTCTTGGAAAAGCGAGGCATTACATCTGATGAGGTCAGCCCACGCAAGTTCGCCAAAGCTGCAAAAGAACTTGACAAAGGTTTTCAAGAGACCCTGAAAGTGCTCGCCCGTGAGTTATCAGGAGGGCAAGTCTGATGCCTAATCATAATGCATTTAAGCCAGATGGCACTATAAATATACCCAGCCAAGCTGCAGCTGATTACATAGCTAGGGAGGGAACTTTAACTGCTCGTGAACCGACTATGCGTGAAAAGGCTGTTGGTGCTTTGAGTAACTTGATTGGTGGTGACGACTCGACAATGGAAGATCGTAGGCTTGCATCAGCAATCCTTGGTGGTGATGAAAATGCTACAGCAATGGGCATCGGGATGGCAGACTTCACCCCTCTGGGTTTAATTTTTGGTGGTGATGAAGCGATCAGAGATTTTAAAAAAGCAGACTCTGCTGTTGATTATATCGTACCGACTGTTGGCATGGGTCTTACAGCTGTTGAGGCTTTCCCTCTGACAAAAATAATGACAAAGCCAGTTACTTCATTTTTGAGTAACTTGAGCAGGAAAATTAACTGATGGGCATAGGTGCAAAAATATTATCAGAGTTGTCCGACGATGCAGTTCGTTGGGTTGAGTCGCTGGCCAACAAGTTGAGTGGCAAGCCTACAGACTATGTCCGTTTCCCGACTACGCCAGAACAAGCTGCAGCTGAGATGGGTCAAAAACTAGTCAATCTAGAAAAGCTCGCACCCCAAATGAAAGACATATATGATGACAGAGCTTTGTATTATGCATTAAGTGAGGCCAATCGAGGCGAGAGGATTATGCTTGATCAGCCTTTTCAAACAGACCTCGCTTTGATGAAGCCAGAGACATTCCGTGAAGCTGCAGCTGAGATTAATCCGACGAATGATCCTTACATACGCGACATGGTTGCTGAGAAAGTTGAGAATCTGCGCGACTTGCGTAGGTCAGGCATACGTTTTTCAGATGTTCCTTTTTTGGGATACAAAGAACCATATCCTGATATAATGCAAGTGATCGCGCATGAAGGTCGTCACAGATCCAGAGCACTCGCAGGTGAGGGTGAGCCATTGCAGCTCGTGAGGATGAATCCTTATAAAGATCCGTATGGCGAAGCAACTGCAACTCCCGTCAGACAGATGTCGCCAGAAACCCAAGTGATGAGCGAAGTATCAACCATGCAACAAGAAGGTGGCGGTAAGTCAGTTGGTGCTTTGGGGCAGATTATGAAGATACTAGGACTTGGGGGTGTTGCAGCTCCAGGAGTGTTGTCACAAGTCGAGGCTCAGCAAGATGGCAGCTAGCAAAATCGTTGCAGAGTTCCTAGAAAACTTGGGCAAGAAAGTATTCATGACTCCTTCAGATACAGCGGCAACTTATGGATCAACAGTTGAAAAGATAGCCAAAGAAGATCCTAGGTTGTTAAAGTTGTATGCCCCAGAAGACATTGGCAGTGCAATATACAATAAAAGAACAGGAGCAAGCAATCTGGGTGTTGTTGACCCTGCTAAATTTTTGGATATGGCAGCAACCATGCCTCTTGATCAGAAAGGTTTTAGCTACATAAGAGATACAGTTGAGGCAAAGAAAAAAGACATAGCACAAGGAGTGCCTAGAGATCAGTTTACATTCCCAACTTTGGGTATGAGGTTAAACCCTGAAGACAACGCTGTAAAAATAAATCTTCATGATGGCAGGCACATCAACGTAGCAATGAAAGAGATGGGATACCCAAAAGGACTCGTCGAGATAGTCCCACAATACAAAACAGGCAGCTTAAAAGATATGCCTCCAGAGACTCCAGTCTTTAGCGAGGAGTCATATATAAACGATGTTGAGATCCCCAGTAGACAAGTTGGGACTTTGGGTGATTTAGTAAAATTTTTGGGCTTGGGCAGTGCTGCTGCTCCAGGAGTCCTTTCACAGTTGCCTTCCGAGGATTCAGGAGGTAAGGTTGTTGAATAGGGCTAAATTTTCGTCTCTCATATCAAAAGGAGCCAAAACAATGATGCATGGTAAAAAGAAGCCTATGATGAAAAAGAAAAAGGGCAAAAAGAAAAAGGTTAAAATGAAGAAGGGTGCCTATGGAAAGTAAAGACGTAAAAGTTTTCGTCACTGGCATCTCCATGTCAGGGGAGGCTAATCTAGATGACAACTGTGGAACTCCTGAAAGCGATCAAACGCAATCTGAGGGAGAAAAGATCGGCGATAGCCGAGAAGATGATTGAAGGTCGGGAGTCCGACTTTGAGTCATATCAAAAGGACGTCGGGGTTGCACAGGGATTGGAAGATGCCTGTGCAATCATCGATGAAACATTAAAACAACTTGATGAAGAGGATGCATAAACATGTCTCATCCGCATGATATATACACTGACGAGGAAACAAAAGCCACACTTGGCTCGCATCACCTCCCAGTGCCAATGAATTGGAAAGTCCTTGTTCAGCCGAACAAACCCAAAGAAAAAACAGAAGGTGGCATAATACTGCCATCAATGGCCAAAGACAACGAAAGTTATCTGACTGCTCATGGCTTGATAGCTGCTATGGGTGAGCTTGCTTATCGTGACAGGGATACAGGTGATCCTTGGAAAATGACAGTTCGCCCAAAGGTTGGTGACAGAGTCACATACGGCAAGTACGCAGGTCAAAAGATTGTTGTTAATGGAGTCAGTTTCCTTATACTGAATGATGATGAGATAACATCTATCCTTCCTGAAGGTGCTGACATAACTGGTTATCTACCAAGGTGAGGCTGATATGGAAAACACAAATGTTGAAAAAGAACAGCTAGAAGCTGTTGAAGAAGAAATCAAAGAAGCCAAGCGCAGAGCTGGTGACGAAGATTTTGAGATTGAGATAACTGAAGAGGAAAAGCCTGAAGAAGTTGTCGAGGCAAAAGAACCTGAAGAGCCTGAAGATGAAAAAGAGTATGGCGAAAAGGTTCAGAAGAGAATCAAAAAGCTAGTTGATCAAAGGCGTGAAGCTGAGTTAAGAGCAGAAGAGCAACGCACTCAAAATGCTCAACTTATGGCTCGCCTTGAACGGCTAGAAAAAGGTTCAGAAGATCAAGCTCAAAATGCTTTTCATAATCGCTATGAGCAAACAAAAGCTGCATTAGCCAAAGCTGTTGAGGAAGGTGACACTCAAGCTCAACTTAACTTTACAGAGCAGATGGCTGATATGCGTGCAGCTATGCGTGTTGCAGAAATGCAAAGACAAATCACCAATACGCAGCGAACACAATCACCGACTGTTGGCAGAGCTCAACAAGCTGCAACAAACCCAGCACCACCAAAGGCTATGGACTGGTGGCAAAAGAACAGGTGGTTCAACTCTCCTGGATTTGAGAGGGAAACTGCTGCAGCTCGTGCTGTTGACGTTCAATTAGACCTCGAGGGATATGACAAGAACTCCGAGGAATATTATGATCTGTTAAATAATCGTTTACTAAAAATGTTTCCCGAGTTAAGCTCAGGAAGTGAAGAACCAAAGCCAAGAGTAAAAAGCAGACCACCTGTCGCCCCGACTGCTGGCGGAACTCAAGGTTACAAAGGGAACAGGGTTCGCATGACACAAGATCAACTCAGAATGGCGAGGGAACTTGGTATAACTGATGAAAAAGGTCTCAAAGCATACGAGGCTGAACTCAAAAGACAAGCAAGGAGCTAATCATGACTGAGAAGAGAAATGTTCGCGCAGATGAATCCCGTTCAAATATCCGAGAAGAAGAGGCTCGTCCTCAGACAGCTTGGAAACCACCATCTCTTTTGGATGCGCCTGAAGCTCGTCCTGGGATGACACAAAGGTGGGTAGCCACCTCTATTCAGGGAAGGGAAACTCCAGACAATGTCTTTAAGCGTATGCGAGAAGGCTGGAACCCAAGACCTGCTGATACTGTGAAGGATAAGAGATTCCCAACTATCAATCACGGACAATGGGAAGGTTGCATTGGTATTGAAGGAATGCTGCTTTGTGAAATGCCTCTTGATCAGCACAAGCAAATGAAAGAATATTATGCTGGCAAAAGCAATGAGCAGAACGAATCTTTATCAGGTGACCTTGATGCACTTAACCGATCTGGTGGTCCAAGAGTCTATCAAACTCGTGAATCATCAGTGTCCAAAGGTCGCAGAGATCTTGCGGCTATGGATGATTAACTCTCAAGGAGTGAATAAATGGCAAATGTAGATGCTGCCTTTGGGTTCGTCCCAGTTCGCCACATGAGCGGTAACATTCCACGTGCAAATCAATACACTATTGCTTCTGGTTTAGCTGAGAATATCTTTTCTGGTGATCTATGCATCATTGATGCAAATGGCCAGATTACACCTCACACAGCGACAGAGGTAAATAACATTGGTGTATTTGCAGGTGTTTCATATACTGCTTCTGATGGTTCTTATGTTTACAGCCAGTATTTCCCAACAGGGACTTCTGCTACAAACATTATAGCATACATATATGATGACCCATATATCGTGTACAAGGTTCAGTCAGCTGGGACTCCAGCCCAAACAAATGTCGGCAACTGTGCTGATGTTGTTGCGGGTGCAGGTTCCACTTTGACAGGCCAGTCAGGTTTCGAAATTTCAGGAACCATGGCAGCTGGCACAGCAACCTGTAAAATTCTTGGTCTTTACGATTCTCCTGATAATGCTTTCGGCACAAACGCCATTATGGAAGTTCTTATCAATGAGCATCTGTTTAAAGACTCAGCTGGTATATAGGAGGGTTTGAACTATGGCTATGAATAGAGCACAATTTGCAAAAATGCTCGAGCCAGGATTGAACACTCTGTTCGGTCTTGAGTACGACAGTTATCCAGCTGAATACGAGGCTGTGTTTGAATCAAACACCTCTCAAAAGGCATTTGAAGAAGATGTCCTGTTGACAGGGTTTGGTGCAGCTCCAACTAAAGATGAGGGTGCTTCTGTTGCTTATGATTCATCTTCTCAGCAGTGGACAGCTCGTTACCAGCATGAGACAATCGCTTTGGCATTCTCAATCACTGAGGAAGCTGAAGAAGATGGTCTTTATGGATCAATCGCTGCACGTTATACAAAAGCACTAGCACGCTCAATGTCTACTACAAAAGAGATTAAAGCTGCTAATGTTTTGAATAACGCAACCAGCACCAACGGTGGTGATGGCGTGCCTCTTTTGAGCGCATCACACCCAACTCAAAACGGCAACCAGAGCAACAAACTTGCTACTGCTGCTGATTTGTCAGAGACTTCTCTTGAGTCAATCCTGATTCAGATTGCTGACATGAAGGACGATCGTGGCCTACGGATCGCTGCACAGGGAACAAAGTTGATTATCCCAACAGCATATACATTCGTAGCAGAGCGTCTTCTTGAGTCACAGCTGAGAACAGGAACAGCTGACAACGACATCAATGCTATCCGCTCAGGTGGTTATCTGCCTCAAGGTTATCATATCATGCGTCGTCTGACTGACTCTGATCAGTTCTTCATCCAAACGGATGTTCCTGATGGACTCAAGATGTTCCAGCGTTCACCTTTGAAGAAAGGTGTTGAGGGTGATTTTGAAACTGGTAATGTTCGCTACAAAGTTCGCGAGCGTTACAGCTTCGGATTCACTGATTGGCGCGGGATCTTTGGCACAGAAGGTGCTGCATAAATAAAGTTTGGTGACGAGGTCAATCCGAAACACCTCGTCACTAATCCTTTTAATCCTGACTGCTTCGGCAGACTTAGCCAGACAGGAGACTTAAATGGCTGTACATTTCACTGGACCAGTGTTATTCGCTGGTAAGAACAATTCAAGGAAGTGGTTCGAGAATCTTCCGATCGATAAAAACCCTGACTATCTCGTTTACATGGATGACTTCACAGGTGTTGCTTTAGACAGCACTAACGATTGGACTGTTGTTAAAGATAGCAGTGCTAGTGCAGCTATAGCTGCTGACACTGTTGGTGGTGCATTAACACTAAGCTCTCAAGCAACCACAGACAATGATGGTGCATCAATTCAAGGAAACGAGATATTTAAGATCGCAACAGACAAAGATATCTGGTTTGAAACCAAAATCACCCCAACTGATGCTGAGGGTGATAACATGGAAATCTGCATCGGTTTGACTGTTAACTTTGCTACCAATCCTGAAGCTATGTTAGCTGCAGCTGATCGCATCGTTTTTCAAGTTGATGATGGAGACAGCAATATTGACTGTGTCACTGAAAAAGATGGGACAGCAACAACTACTGACTCTGGCATCGATGTTGCTAGCGGAACAGCTGTCACTCTTGGCTTTCATGTCAAGTCAACAGGCTCTGTTGAATTTTTTGTAAACAGAAGCCTAGTCGCAACTCATACAACAAATCTTCCTGATGACGAAGAGTTGGCTATGGGAGCAATGCAACTTTCGGGGTCTGCAACAGGAACTAAATCAATGAATGTTGATTACATTTTTGCAGCTCAGACTCGTTAATGGAGGCTTGAATGGCTGAAAGAAAAAGAGCCAGAACAGAAGGTGGCAAGTTCATCCCAGATGATCCAAGCACACCAGATGTTAATGAGGCTTGGGAAACGAAAGCTACCTCCAAAAAATCATCAGCTAAAAAAGCACTCCCTCCAAAGGGGAGTGCAGAATATAAAGCTATGCTTTTGAGAGGCGAGATAGAGGAGTAAGGTATGGCTGATATAACAACCACTACCAAAATATCCGAAAGCACTCAAGAAGTTGTTTTTGCCTTTCAATATCAGTATGTAGATACAGGTGATGAGAGTGCTGTTACAAAGATCGATGTTTCAGCTTTGACAAAAAGTGCAAATGGTGATACCTGCACAGGCATAAGAATACTTGAATGTTGGTGGGTTATAAAAGCCATGACTGTTAAAGTTTTGGCTGATGCTGACACTGATGTAACAATCTTGCATCTTGATGAGGGTCAATCAGGTTATCAGGACTTTGAAAAGTTTGGTGGGTTGCCAACAAGCTCTGTTTATGGTGACAATGGCACAGGTGATATAAAATTCACCACCACTGGCGCAGGGGCAGCAGGTGATGCTTATCAAGTTGTCATAAGAGCGAGCAAGCAGTATTAATGGCTACCTCAGGAACAGTAGCATTTAGGCCAGATGTTGAGGAAATAGTAACTGAAGCATTTGAGCGTTGCGGCATAGATCCTCAAACTAGGACAGGGGATCATGCTCGCTCTGCTCGACGTAGCCTTAATCTTTTGTTCTCTGAGTGGGCAAACAGAGGGATAAATTATTGGGCAGTCAGCACTGCGACACTCAGCCTCTCAGCCAACACTGTCACCTATAATCTTCCTGCTGGTGTCATAGATCTTATGGATGTTGTTATATTTAACTCAGCAGACTCGACTAGGTCTGATCAGATAGTTAACAGGATAACAATATCAGAATACAATCAGATCCCGAATAAAACATCAACAGGCAAACCAAGCCAATACATGCTTGATAAAGGTCTTCAAGCAGGATCAAATAATATATCAAAAATCTACGTCTGGCAAGCTCCAGACATAGGGACATATGTTCTTAATTATTGGAGCCTGAATCAGCTTGAGGATATAACAGCTTCTAATCAAGATGGCGACTTTCCTTATACTTGGAGCGAGTGCATATGTGCAGGCTTGGCCAGCAAGCTCTCTGTAAAATATGCAACAGACCGATTTCAACTTTTGAATGAGCTTTATGAAAGAGCATTCAATTTTGCAGCAGCATCAGATAATGATGGTGTGAGCTTGAGGGTTCAACCCACAGCGTTGAATTTGGTTTAATGGCAAGATATGCATCTGGTAAAAAATCAAAAGCCATAAGCGACAGATCAGGATTTAAAGTAAAATATACTGATCTAATGACAACTTGGGACGGACTCCGAGTTGAGAGGGAAGAATATGAGCCAAAGCACCCTCAACTTACACCAGCCAAAAATGTAATAGATGCAACAGCTCTTTTAAATCCAAGGCCAGATAATGATCCTGAGAATGTCAAATTTTATGTTGGTTTTAATTACGATCCTTTCCAGGATATAAGGCAAAGACCACCAGTAGGCATAGCAGGACTAGGTCAAATAGGCAGAGTAGAGGCCAGACTCATAATGGCAGCAACACCATCAGGTGTTGCAGGCACTGGTGCGGTTGGAACTGTTGGCCTCGCCATAAATCAAACTATAACGCAAACAGGAATCGAAGGTCTTGCTTTTATAGCTGGCAGGACTGCAGGGACAACGATTTACGAAGTAACAGTAGTTTCTGGCAATCCTTCCAATCATCCGTATTATAACCAAGGATCAACTAACAAATATGCTATTGATGGTTCAACCGCATCAGCAGATGTAAATTTAACTTTGTATGAAGGCAACACTTACAGATTTGATCAAAGCGATTCTAGCAACGACGGACATCCGTTAAGGATTTACACAGCTGCAGACAAAACTGGGGGAGAGTATACAACTGGTGTAACTACAAATGGGACTGCTGGAACTGCTGGTGCTTACACAGAAATAACTGTAGCGACTGGGGCACCAACTCTATTCTATCAATGTAGTGTTCATGCTCTTATGGGTGCGACAATAAACACCCCAACAGCAAACACTTATACAGTAACAGCTAAAACAGCCAACGCAGGAGCTGCTGGCACAACAGGACTTGGCGGTCAAGCAGTTATTGGCAGCCCACCAGCCAACGCAGGCGTCGCAGCAACTGGAGCGATTGGAACTGTTTCTGTTAGCATAGGCGGTTGGGGCAATGGCGGTTGGAATGAAGGGACATGGGGGCAATAAATGAATTATGCAACTTTAGTGACAAACATTAAAAATTTTATGGAAGATGACTCAACAGAGCTGGATGCTTCTATTAACGAAATAATAGCTCAAGCTGAAGCTATGATTTTTCAAAGGTTGCCGAGCTTGCCTTGCTTTAGAACAACAACTACAGGAAACTTTGTTATAGGAACTTTTGATTATGTCGTCGCTGATGCAAGAATGATAAGGCAAGTTTCTGTTACCTCCTCATCAAGTGAGATATCTTTTTTGGATCACAGGATAGATTCATATTTGCGTGATTATTGGCCAAACACAGCTACAACTGGGACACCAGAGTTTTACAGCACAAAAACAGCTGCAACAGCAGGAATAACAATAACTGTTGCCCCAACACCATCAGCAACACTAGCATTTGGGGTTGATTTTATAAAACCAGAAGCAGGCTTATCAACAACGAATACAACGACTTGGATTGGTGATAATGCTGAAAATGTTTTGCTGGCCGCAGCACTTTATGAAACTTCTGCTTTTCTTAAAGCTCCAGAGACGTTAAGTTTATACAAAGCTCAGTTTGATGAAGCTGTTACATTGTTCCAGCAGGAGATGGGCAGAAACTACACAGCCGAATACAATGGAGGCATATAATGGCTATAACACAAGCAATGTGTACATCATTCAAAGCTGAAATATTGGATGAACAACACGACCTCGCTGCAGACACTCTTAAAATAGCATTGTTCACAAGCAGTGCTAGTCTTGATGCGACCACGACAGCTTACTCAACAAGCAACGAAGTGAGTGGCTCAGGTTATTCAGCTGGTGGCGAAACACTAACAAGCACAACAGTTTCAACTGATGGAACAACAGCATTTTTTGATGCTGCAGACCCAACTTGGACTTCAGCTTCTTTCACTGCTAGGGGTGCTTTAATTTATAACAGCACAAATGGAAATAAAGCGATAGCTGTTTTAGATTTCGGGGGAGACTTTACAGTCTCATCAGGAACTTTTCAAATAGTGTTCCCTGCTGCAGGAGCAAGCGCAATTATAAGGATAGCATGATATGGCGAGCACCTTTGTAAATGATCTAAGATTAACTGAGCTTGGTACTGGGGACGGATCTGGTACTTGGGGAAACACAACTAATACAAACTTTGAGCTTATCGGAGAGGCACTCAGCTTTGGCACAGAAGGCATAACAACAAACGCCAACACTCATACAAGCACTGTGGCAAATGGCTCAACTGATCCTGCCAGATCAATGTATATAAAATACACAGGTGCGTTAGACTCTGATTGCACAATAACAATTGAACCTAATGATATGAGCAGGGTTCACTTTATTGAAAATGCCACAACAGACAGCGGAAGCTCTGGTCCATATAATATTATAATCAGCCAAGGCTCTGGATCAAATGTCACCATAGGAAACGGGAAGGTGTCTGCGGTTTACCTAGATGGAGCAGGAAGTGGTGCGGCAGTTGTTGATGCATTTACCGATCTTTCGATAGCAGGTGATTTTTCGGTTGCTGGCACCTTGCTTCCGTCAGGAGATACATCTGCTGGTGATGCGGCAGCGATAGGGTATACATCTGCGCTAGGTGTTATTGTTACTGGTCAAGGATCTACAAATGACATCACATTAGTCAACGATGCTGACGCAACTGTATTGGCGGTTCCTACAGGCACAACAAATGTGGATATTGTAGGCGTGGCTACAGCAGAGACTTTTGAGCCTGATGGTGATACTGCCGCTGGCGATAATGCGGCGATTGGATACACCGCAGCAGAAGGCATTATTGTTACTGGTCAGGGTAGCAC
>CENH01012748.1_pt1 | contig 102333 bp, 81 predicted proteins | sample 530171 | NCBI WGS metagenome assembly CENH01 (sample SAMEA2591132, study PRJEB7988) | marine metagenome | biome: marine biome (ENVO:00000447); feature: deep chlorophyll maximum layer (ENVO:xxxxxxxx); material: saline water (ENVO:00002010), including plankton (ENVO:xxxxxxxx) | depth 70 m | reverse complement strand
CAACGGCAAAGACTAATCAAGTGGTTACTTCCTCAACCTGAAATTGATATACGATATTCGCCCTTGATAGAATACGAAGTGGCTAAATTTTCGACTAAACTCTTAAGTTTGTTAGCTGCAAGACAGCATATGAATCAGATCACGGAAGTTTACCGCCACTACCTGAAGGAAAATGGCTACTTAACCCCAAATGGAAGAGTTCGAAGAAAGGCTGTGATGCAAGAGTTTTTCAAATATATAGAAAATCACAGCCAAACTAATCCGGCAATGGTACCTAGAACACAGCAGGACTACCGTTATGTATCACAACTACTAGAAGCAGGCGGTAGCCATCATCCCTATAGACATCTGTTATTTGGAACGTGGTTACTTGGTGATGCCTCCCAAGCCTTTTCTAACCTCCCTAAAGCAGATTTTTCGGATAAGAAAAATACCCCCGAACCCGTGAACAATATTAGCAATAAATGCTTAAACCTTCTTAAAGCGGGGAGCTCACTGGCACATACAAGTAGAGTAACGGGAAAGAGCAGATGTTATTTAAAGCGAATAGCGTTACTGAACGGTATATCTTTAAACCTAAAGCCAAAAACTCTCACACAGCAGGTCACCAATGCAATATGCAGTCTTGCCTATTCCGGATTCCATCGGCGTGAAATTGCGAGACGATGCGGCGTGGGGATTGGGTCAGTAGAGCAAACAATATCAAGTCATTCAGGGCTTGTTGAAAGACGAAAACAATGCCACTTTCAATCTGCTAGAAGGAAAAACCGATTTGTTATACTGAAATATTTAGGCAGTCATCCGGTTTCTATAAGAAATGATGTTAAGCAGCAATGTAATTCTGCTTTCTACTGGTTATATCTTAACGATAGAGCTTGGCTGGAAGAAAAGTTACCGATAGCTTGTAAGCCAAAAGGTAGATACTAAGTCAGATTTCACGGACGTATTTTTCAGGACGAAAATGATTAGTGAGGTGAATTATGCAACTCGAAAGGGATTATTATTCCTGATTTCATAGTGAGAGAGTTGAACTTAGCTATCAATCAGAGAATGGCTATTAAGATTGAGGCAGGTTCAATTATTCTTGAACCCTTTTATAAACAACAATACTCGTTAGATGAGTTGCTTAGTCAATGTAGTTCAAAAGTCATAGAGCAGGACGAAGAAGATAAACTGTGGCTGAATGGACCGAATTCTGGAGATAAATTTTATTAGAAGGCTTGAGACGCTATCTGAATAATGTGAATTTATAAATATTCATTGTGTGAAATACTTCATTTTTTTGAGTATTTCGTATTAAAGTTTAGTCATCTAGATAGAAGAAATTAGGGATATTACATGCGATTTGCTTTATTAGAAGGGAGGCGAGTTGAAGCAAAACCAAAGCAACGGGCAACTTGTCCAGGCTGTCAATCGGAAGTGGTCGCAAAGTGCGGTAAAAACAATGCTTGGCATTGGTCCCATAAAGCAAGAGCTCATTGTGACCCATGGTGGGAAACAGAAGGGGAGTGGCATCGTAATTGGAAAAATAGATTTCCTGTAGATTGGCAGGAAATAATTTGTGATGACTCAGCTTCTGGTGAAAGGCATATCGCCGATGTTAAGATTCCTTCGGGCCTCGTAATTGAATTTCAGCACTCTACTATAAGTCCCGACGAAGTGAAATCCAGAGAAGAATATTACAAATCTATTATTTGGGTAATTGATGGATGTAAAAATGATTTTGATAGAGTCAATTTCTCTCTAAGTCACAGTCGCCCAAATGAGGAGGGATTGGCTCATTTTACTTGGTATGGAAGAAGTCAAATCTTCAAGCGTTGGCATACAACTAAACCTGTTTTTATCGACTTCGGATCAAAACATGGATTCTGGCGTGTACTTCACTTCGATACAGTAAATAAAAAAGGAATAGTGGGACTAGTAAATATTGATAAATTTGTAAACGCTGTTTGCTCTGGAACGACAGATTTTAGTTCTGCTGGAGGCCCCGCATCACCAATGGAGTTTGTTTGATAAGGATAAAAAGAAATTAATTCGCTACATATCAACTGAATATCACAACTAAGTTTTCATAATATAATTCATAAATTGGCAAAAGCATGATATTCATCGGGAATGAATCGCTACAAAGTTTTATCTTTAGACATATTCAAATAGCGGGAGGGACAGATTTTTCATGCGTTGTCGAAGATACCGGCGCTTGGGTCAGTAGCCCTAGAATACCAGAGAAATATCAACACAATTTTCACTTGTTTGACGAAGAGTTGCTTTTGGATATCACGAAAAACTCTGGATTAGCGCCTGAACCGGATTCTATATTTAGCAACCCTACGTCTTCCATAGTTGCTTTGTCGAAGATATTCGCCGGAAATAATAGCGAGACGGTGAGTACTAGCAGTATTCAAATAGCATATTGTGAGAGATGTATCGAGTCCTCTTTAGTCGAAAATGGGTTTGCTCATTTTGACTCAAATTGGCTCTTCAGTAGTTATTGTGAGGAACATAATGTCCGACTCTCCATTCTAAAACATAGTAGGAGAGGGGGAGCAATCAGTGCTATTAAAAAAATCTTGACTGGGGACTCAGCAACAGAAATAAACTCTTTGAGGAAGTCATTCGAGAAGGAACGATATAGAGGGCTCTCGTTCAATAAAAAGCAAAAGTTCGAAAATCCAGTTTATTTTATGCCTTGTACTGTTAAGCCGTTACTACGTTGGTTAACTGATAATATTCAAAAGCTCAAGAACAATAGAAGCTTGGAAAAGAGATATTGGATGAGGAGTTTACTTGAGTCAAAGTTCATAATGCCACATGATTTGGAAAAAATTTGTATAGAACTGAACACAGAAGAGCCTAACTTATTTAAAAAATTTGTCGTGGATAACTTTATGGAAAAGAAAATTGGCTATGGTGTCTGGGACGATACGAAATTCTCTTCTCAAATATACAAAGTAAAGGGTAAAAGGTGCACTCAATGCTTTGAGTCAATAGGGCTAGGTATATGTCCTATCAGCCCAGAAATGCAGAATATAGATAGTCGTACGGATGATCCGCTTTCCAATGAAATTCTAGTTGAAAGTAACATCCTTTACACACACAAAGTCGAATTTGGTCGATGTAAGTTAAATATTCATTTGGAAATTTAAAGCCAACCACGACTGTGAAGCTATGAACATTGTACGGTGGGCGTTTACGACAATACAGTTTGTGAAAGTAAACCAGATGGCGCAACATCATCTTGGAGCTGCATATAATTCCCAACACTATTGGCGCCAAAATCGATAGAAAATGGATACACTATCTCATCCACAGGTGTGATTTGTTTATACATCGCACCGCGAGCTCCCACATAAGAGAGATTATCTGTGCTCTTCATTTGTGAGTTGAATAATACGTTTTCTATAGCGCGTGCTGATAACACTGAAAATGATGTAATTTGTTGAACGAACATCTCATTAATGATACTCGCACTCAGCCAATCCCCACTTCCACATGCATCGACGACATTCTCATTGCGCATGGCCGGTATCGATGCGTGTCGGCCATCACTGCAGCGATATGAAAGACCTTCTTTTCCATGCGTTACTATCGTCAAATCAGGTAAGCATTGATTGAGCGCATCTGACAAATTCAAAGCCGTTTCATCAGAAATTTTTAACACACTGACATGAGGCAGTACCTCAAGGAACTGGGTAACCGATGAGATCTTCTGAGGCTCAAAAAAGACAGGTTTGCCTTGTTGACTAAACCGTGATGCTAACTTCAAAGCGTTGTTGTCTAGACGGTCGAAATAATAATAATCAAATTCATCGACACTTTTTAAAATGTTGCATATTTCGGCGTCATGCAAGGCTTCGTATCGAGGAAGCTTTTGCTGTGTTATGTGACATGTTCGAGAAAATGAATGCCCTGACTCGCTACCTGACATGTTTAAGAATTCGAGAATGATGGGGGTATGAGAATTCTTGTCCTGATAGATAAAATCCGTATTTACGCCAAGTGAAATTAAATCGTGAAGTAAAATTGAGGCAGCTAAATCTTCACCAATTCTGCCAGCCGGACGCGCATCCCAGCCAAATGAAGTCAACATAGCCATTACATTGCCGCAAGAGCCGCCAGCGGCGGCCAACGGCTTAGTCGAATCTTTGTATATTAGGTCCAAAGAAAGCAGGCCTGTTCCTAGACATTTAGGTTGATTCTTCATTTTCAATAACTTACTCGAACTTGTTTACTCATCATACGCATCACCCAATAACCACAATAAAGACAATTCTGCATGCTCGAAATTCACTTTATTGTCCTGTACCTTATACTGAGTTGGTTCAACTAAAGGAACACCAAAATAATATTTGTTTTGAGTGTCGTATGCGCTTATCAATGGTGTGAACGGCAAACGTTCATCAGATAACTCACGACTCGCCTCAAACACAGCCAGTATCGCCCCAACAGACATCAATTTTCCCGACAGCGGCGATACGACGAAACGCCCTCCGCCCAACAGCGTAAAGTTCTTCGCGTACTTCATGAAAGACTTCATTAGCCTTCGGTAGAGGTGAAAAGGGTCGTTTTCAGCAGCGTATAAAATATTAGAATAGTTTACTTCAAATTCCTCAAACAATACATGATAAAAATCGCCTATGATCTTATCTGATAGCTTAGGATCTATTGACGGAAAGGGAAGAATTGGTACGACTTCGACGCCATCTTGGCGCAGCACCTTCTGAATGTCTCGTTTTATCGTCTCAAGTTCGTCTTTTCGAGAAGCCCCCATAATTGGAAACCATACGCCGGGCAGGTCGGGTGACAAACTTGGACTGTTAAGACTGTATTGATGCAAAAACGTCGCGTTTGCGTCAGTTACGTGCTCAGTAATACTGCTGTCAAACTGGGCATTCTCAAGCGCAATGACAAACATGTTTTTTTTATTTAACTCCCCTTTATCCCCGATAAACTGTTCAAGTAATTTGGGAACAAGAGTAAGAAAAGTGACGCGAGGCATGGCACCTACGTCGATAACAATCTGATCAAACTCGTCAAAAAAATGTTCTTTATTCAACCTTTTTAGCAATATACACAACGCTAGCGACGTCGTTTGTTTTTCCGAACCAATGGAATGTTCAATTCGGAGTCTTTCAGGAAAAAGCTCCTTGAGTTTTCGAATGTTGCTTTGCTCTTTTTGCGCTGAATTGGCGCCGACGGCATCAGCAGCACTCTTTATCCCTAAGCAATGAAATTGTTCCGGGGGGGCTTTTTTGTCAAACAGGATCTCAATGGATTTAACAGCCCTTGGATCAAAACCAATCCCTGTGACGAAAAGCGTTTTACCCGATAATCGGCCGATACAACTATCCCAAAGCGCCTTCGTCTCGGACGTCTTTTTACAGTAAAGATTTACGTCCCAGTAAAAATCCGCTTCACTCATAGTCAAACTCTCCTTGTGGGGTGGGCTTATCATCCTGCGTTGTCACGTTTACCGTATCACTGTTCATCCACTCAGTAAGTGTGTCGAGTGAAAACTTGTTCCAGCCACCATAGCCGCCTGCCAAATCAAAATGAACACACAACAATCGGTTGAGATAAAAAACACTCACCTCTTTATTTTTGGGTTTTGTAATGGTGACTAAGTTTCGCTTGCGCAGATCTGTCAGAATCGCATTCAGTACTTCGTAATTCTCATCGCACACCAGTTTGTCCATATCCGAATACGATAGCGCAAAACCGGTAATACTTGGCACATATGGCGATGATTCTCGATTTGATTTGATGTAGGCAGTTTTAGCGAAATTTTTGACCAACCGAATAGCACAATCGCTGTAACGAACAATCCCTCCTAGTTTGTCAAACTTTTCTCTCGCTAGTTCTTTCAGAGTTTGTTGTTGTACCTTAATTTTAAGCGATGAATTGGAACTGTTTTGCTTCATTGAAGCTTTATAAATCGCTTCAAAAAAATTCTCCGCGATCTGTAACACTTCGAATATGCTGGAAGTGGAATACTTTGTCAGCACCTCATTTCCTATGTAGTAAGGCACTTGATACTTCGTATACAGGTAATATTCAACGAATGAAGCATCTGCTTTGGGTTTTTTATCCAACGATTCTTCAAACATGAGTTGATTTGGATTTTTGTTGACGTATTTAGCATGAGACGTGAGTAACGACTGCATTTCAACAACCAAAGCATGCGTAACCTCGAGGTTTTCGTAATCATCCCTCTCAAACCATGCAGAAAACCCGCCGTCTGATCGGAGTTTATTTATGCGTGGAAGCAATTCCTGATACGCTTTTTCACAAGCGCTGTCGCGTTCAATACCGTTAATAGTTAGCCAATTGTCAAAGCCACCGACACTCGACATATCTAAACGTGCTTTGATGATCCCTTCTACAAATTGCTTAAAGTAGTTGTTCTTGGTGTTAGCTTCGATGTGATCTAAATTAATCACATTGTAGTCCCGATGCTGGTCTGCACCGTCAATTAGCGTTTCTTTTTCCGTCAAGCTCGTCAATCGCTCACCTATCCATATCGGATAATGCGGTCGGATAACGGTAATGGACGTTAACAAGTCTTCGCGTTGGGAACGTGCCAAATTATGGACGTCGTCAAACATAACAAGCGTTTTCAGAATATGCCGCTTGCCCTTATACAGAAATTTAACTTTACGTAACCACTTCAGCGCACTGTACTCGGTATGCAAAAGATGTTTTTCGTCTGCAAGTTCTAGATTGGAAATACCCTTTATAATTTGCAACTCAGCATTTTCGGCCCAATCACTAAGAGATTGAAGAGAAGACGTTTTTGGTAAGGCGCCCCATGATACGTCGTTATCAACTTCGATAGTGAAGTCGTCAAGACTGTCTTCAAATTGTAAGTTATAAAAATCTTTGAGCGCCGCGACCAGCATTAAAATGAGTTTGGCATTAATAAACGCCCTAAATACGGGTAACGCTTTATCATCAAAAATTTCGTGTATTTCACTAAATCCATCCGCGACGTTGATGTAAATCCCAAGAACTTTGGGGTGACTTTGTCCAAACACGCCTAAGCTATTGAGCTCGGTTATCGTATCACTGTGCACATGAGATTTTGCATTCCGTTGATTTTGAAGCTCTCGCAATGTTGCAGGTGTAAATAATCGAAAATTTGTACTCTTACCAAAACCAGGCGGGCTTCTAAAGATCCATGTCCCCTCTAACAACGGAGAGCTTGCTGCAGAAATGAGTCGCTTTATGCCGTGATGTGAATAGAAGCGCAGAAATGTTGGAACGTCGGCAAATAACTCCGTGTTCTTTTTTGCAAAGGGATTTCGTTCGCTCATTCTAATGCCTGCTCACGCGCGGGAACAAACCGACAAACTCAGCTGTTTCGAATGCCCATAATAATGAAACGCTATTATTCGGTGTGTTGTGACCTAAGACTAACGGAAGGCGACCTTCAGCAAAACCGAACCTGACTTCTCTTGTTTCACCTACCTCAGAGGCTTTATTGTAAAGTTTTGCATGGTCGTAGTATTTATCTTTTTCAATAAGCCGAATGATGGGCTCGTCATGCGAGTTGGCGTTCGAAATCCTGCATGCTGTATTTAATGACTGAACGACAATCAGTTTTGGAATATCGAACCGCTTTGCAAGCTCTGGTTGTTCTTTCCACAACTTTTCAATTTCTGTTTCAAAGTATTCCTCTGCTTGGCAAGAGGCGATGTATAACACAATGTAGACTTTGCATTTTTCACCCAAGATTGGCGTAGCCGCTGATTCACCTTCGGTGACTTCCTGTTTCAAAAAAGCCTTCAGTGTTTTGACAATCTTTCCTTTCCATTTGCCTGTTTTTTTATCTTTGCGAACGAAACTCTTTCCAGACGCGGAAAAGTCATCAATAAGCCACAGATGATTAAACGTTGGGTTGTTGGGATTGCGCTGTTTTAGATAGTCAGCAAAGTCAGTATATTTTTCTTCACTGACTGAATAGGTTAACCATACCTGCTCGTTATCAAGTTGAGGATTAAACCGCCTGAAAGCGTCTGTTCTTGCACCATCAGAAAGCCCCAAAAACAAACTTTGTGTCAATGCTTCACTGTATAGTGGGTGATTCGCAAGCTGATTTCGTTTATGGATAGGTATGTGCGTCTGATTTGCGACCGCGTCTAGCAAAAGTGGTCTAATATGCATCGAGAATACAGATTCAACTAATAAACGAATTTGTGCCTCAGAAATATAAATCAAGCGATCTCTGACAAAGTCGAACGCAGCGGGTATATCACCTTTATCAAACTGGTTCAGCCAGCTCGACAAACTTTCTAAAAATCGAAAACCCGGATAGAACTGTTGGTAATCATTACACTTCATTGACATAGATTCCAACCAGGCTCTGTTGAATTCCACATTATCGGTATCCAGAATTTTATTGAGTGCTCTTGTAGCAAAATCCTTTTTATTCATTGTGACCCATCATCTAAAGTAAAGACACCTTGCCCAAATTGCATCATTGAAAACAGTCGTAGTGTTGCGCTTAATTCTATTTCATCTAGCGCGCCAATCTTAAAACCAGTGTCTGCATGCCCTGGGACATGATTAACACTAATACTGAAGGGGTGCGATAGCAGTTCGTGATCATTACCACCAGGTTGTCCACTATCACCCACTGTTAAACACTGTTTGGCGTGATGCAATGCTCCAATAACTCTCAGTTTTGAGGTCGATTTGTTAATAATATCAATCGAGTGACCCGAACGAAGTACTTTTATATCAGGACAGTGTTCAATCAGCTGAGCACATAACACATCAATCTGCGTGTCGGATTGCAGGGCAAAACCAAATTCGATTGTTATTTGCGTTGGCCTCATGTCGACCGATGCGCCACTTAAGCGTTTTGATGAGATAAACTCATGAGCGTGTTTAATCACTGGGTCGATTGGATATTGACTGACATCCAGTGTTTTATCTGCCGTTTCAATGACAGAACCGTTGTAATAGCCAATCACTATCTGTTCCCACCACTTTTCCTCTATGGCTTTTCGAATAGATATTCCGGCAGATTTTCCCCTACCGGTAGCAATCCCGACGCGAACGCTATGCTCAAGCAGGCGCTCTAACATCAACGCCACAATTGGCTTGAGTTCATCAAAACGTTCGTCGCTGTCACACAAGGTACCATCATAATCAAAAACGACAGCATCAAACGACGTATCGTAATAATGGGATGGCAAGGGCACATCACTTGCATCAACTAACGGTTGCGTTAAACAGCTACTTTGGTAAGGCAAGTAGTAAAGCGAACGGCCAAATTTTGGTACAAGGACTTTATTTGGATCACGATTTTGTGGTTCAGCTATCTCCCACAATAAATGCATCGAGAACAGGATGCTCTTAAACATTGCTTCGACGGGCGCACCAGAGAAAAAGATCAGTGAATTGGACAGGGATGTGTTTATTGCTAAACGCGTCAGACGCGCTAAAGCAGCTGTGCCTTCGTCAGCTAAGATGATGATGTGTGTTTCAGATTGATTTAAAAAAGCACCATAATGCCTGCCATGACTGAAATTTCTTATATCTGCAATCTGTACGCTGGCGACCCCGGATTCATGAAAACGGGATTCAATGTCTATTGCGGCTGGTTTAAGTAATGGCGCATAAACTACGATCAGTTGATTCAGTTGATTCAGTTTATTAGGCGTGGTCACTCGAGGTATTGCCGCGTCGGCTACATTACTGAGATTGGTGAGTTCGCTTTGAGGCTGAATGGCTCCGAACGCTTTGTAGCCAGCAATCATCGTGGCGACAATTGTGGATAACGCTAAAAACCCGTCCTTTTCATGAACGGGAAGGCAGACATTTTTTTGGTTCGTACGTTCACACAATTGACCAAGCGGTGTTTCGTTGAGGTTTGTCACACACGTAACGATGGCTTTATGTTTATTGGCGTATTCAAAGGCATGAATAATGTCAGGATTTTTACCTTCCGCGGAAAAGAATAAGCAGCGTTGACCTTCTAAATCTATTGCAGAGCACAGTAATTCTAAAGGCGTATACACCGTACACTGCTTGCGACTTACTTTTTCGATAAGGTGGGCATAAAAATGGGCTGATGTTAGCGAGCCTCCAGAGCCGACTAATATGGCTCCTGTCGCCTTGCTTTCCTCAAGACAATCTATTATTGCGCTTGGTACATCCAACGATGCTCGTCTGATCTGATCAGGTATTTCGTCTAGCAATACCTTATAGGATTTCTTCTTTTTGGTGGCCATGTTGAATCCATTACTTAGGCGCGTTTCTTCTCCGATTGTGCATCTTGCCTCAATTCTTCGCGCACTTCCATCAGTAGTACGCCCAACATGTTTTTACCTTTTCCGTTGACTTCACCCCATGTTCTATTTACTTCATTATCAACGGTCGCAGACTCAACCAGGCGTGCATCTCCCGTTGAATCCAATAGCGCCCTTAATTCTGGGTGTTGGGTGTATTTCGCGATTAAGATGTGTTTCATTCGCGTGAACTTGTTTTTAGACCATCCGGGGACGATATCCCAATAGTACAAACCGTGCGCCGCCATCGCCACCAGAGACGGGCTAGGTGCAGAGAGGATCCAATCGCGCACCGCTGGTTTGCGCGCCTTACCTGCTTGATAAGCATGCTCAGCAGTTGGATATTCAATACCTTCAAAAATCACTGGCCAGCGAGATAAATTTGAAAAGGCGCCATAGGGCTTCTCGTTTGCTCGATAGAATCTGATCTCCTCAATTCCTTCTCCCATCACGGTATCTCCTGGTTGCATAAAAGTATAATATAACTTATTTTGGTTATATTAACCACGTTATTAGAAGAAGTAAAGTTGCCTCAAACAAAAAAAGATGCGCAGTTAAGGCGAAAAATTTGTCAAAGGATCAAAGCGTTTAGCGAAAACTATTTGGGTCTAGGTTCAAGAGAACTTTCCAACGTTTTGGGCTATGGCGATCCCTCGACTTTACGGTCGGTGTGGCGTGCTGAATCGTTGCCCAGCATCGAGAAAATAGTTGCACTCAGTAAAATCGAGACCGATGAAGGGTACATCCTAAATTTAAATTGGTTATTTTCAGGTGAGGGCGAGGTCTGCGTGCAGCCAAGAAAGAGTCAGGTTGACAAAATGACAACGTCCAGTGTCGAGAAAAAGCTCGTCACAACGCTCAGAAAAATGCCTGTTCAAAAGCAACGAAGCCTTTTAAACATCATCACATAGACAAATTTTGACATTTACGGACTCATTTAAAATCGAGAAAGCTGATGTATATGAAAAAGTAGAATTGAAGACCGCTAAAAGACAGTCTTCAATTCAATCCAGAAGCTAAAGCTGACACTCGCTGGTACAAGTTATAGAATGGAGAGGCAAACCCTGTGCAACCCGCATCAAATTACATTGCTTTATATTCAACCAGGTAAACCAACACAAAATGCTTATGTTGAGCGATTTAATCGCACGGTAAGGCATGAATGGCTTGATCAGCATTTGTTTAAAAGTGTCGAACACGTTCAAGAACTGGCGACTCGCTGGTTATGGACATACTACAATGAACGACCTAATGTGGCAATCGGTGGTGTACCACCCAAAAACCTATTGAACGCAGCATAACGGATTTCTACAAATAACTGCTGTTTAAAATGGGGGGATTACACCCGTAGCTTCTGTATTATCGTATAAGTTACCTGTACTTGCCTATTCTCGTTTTAGTCCCACAACCCTCAATTAGTGTACAAACTTTATTATTCCAAAACGGTTTTGTGTACAAACTTTATTATGCGAACACACCCCTTTAATTGGTATAGCGGAAAAGCTGATAAGGCGCGCCGCCGTAATCGTAATCACTCAATATCAAATTAATTACGTCACCTTTTTCAATATCGTATACGGTGGTTTCAAGCAGTAAGTCATCGGTGTCGGCGTCGTATACGTAAATATCGTAATCACCGGCTTCAGTTTCAATGTTTAAACTACCCAGGTAAGAAATGCTGTCTGATGCGTCGTAGGAGTCAGGGTTGCTGCCTTGTTCAATCACTTTGATATTGATGGAGGTACTGCTTTCATTGTCAATGTTGTGGGCAAAGAGGAGTTTGGCGTGGGTGTCTATTACCCGTAAATCTTCGGTATGCGAGTAAGCTGTTACGATGCTGTCTGTATCACCTGAGCTGAGTAGCATCACAACTTGGTCGGCGTACATATCAATGCTGGTACTTTCTAGTACGGCACTGGTGTCGGTATCTTTAAGATAAATGTCGACGCTACTAGCGTCATCGGCATCGTCAATGTCTACGTTTATAAAGGGTGAAACATCACCAAAGTAAAGCGCTTCAATCACGGTGCTACTGCTGCTGTCTTTTGCAACGGCAACGGCGCTTGTACCCACAATGTTATTACTTACCCTTACATAACTGTCTTGTGCTTCGTTAGTGAGTTGCCGGGCGCCGTCATCATTTAACTCTATGATGCTGTAAAAGGGGTCGTCGAAGCCTGCATTTTCATAGCTAACAAATAGATAAGAAAGCGCCTCGCCTTCTTCAATGCTTATGTCGTTTTTCATGGCGAGTATGGTGTCTGTGCCTGACTCGGTGAACACTAATTTATAATCACCAGCGTCCAAGCTAACTTCGCCACTGTAGTCCTCAGCCGCCAGCGTGTAATCCACGGTTTTATTGGTGAGTGACGCGTCAGCATCCAAAATATATACATCTACGCCATCGTTTATATTGGCTAAGTTGGCAAATTGCACCAAGGCATAGCCATCGTCAAAATCATCGTCATAGATATCTGAAATATCGATGCTTATTTCCATGCTGCTTGGCGCATCGGCATCGCCATATAAAATATAGCTGTGCAGGTTCTTCTTACTGACTTTTAAGCTGTCTTCGCTGATAAAGTCATCGTTTTCTGTGTTAGGTAAAATTTGATTGAACGCAATATCAAAAGTGGAATTCGTCACGTAGGTGTAACCCGTGGCTTCGCTAAAAGCCAATGTGGCTTCAGATTCATCTTCCACAACAAATTCGATGTCTGGGGATTGGGGAACTAAGTTAACGTATTGGGCGTAACCGTAGCTATCACCTTCCTCTTCATCCTCTTCAATATACACACAACCAGTTAGGTAAAGGGAAGCAAGAAGGGTACAACCGAGGATGTACTTTGTATTAATAAGCATAATTTAGCCGTTAGAGTGAGCGATACTCTACGAACATATAAACAAAAAAGAGTTGTGCAAAGGAAGGTAAATATTGCTTAAAGAGGTGCATTGCGGTTGGGCAAACCGCAATGCGTGATGTTTTAGAACCGGTACATAACCGTTGCCCGAACCGTGCGAGGCTCTAGCACGTGGTAGTGAATATCGTCGGTTTCGGTGCCTAGGGCATCGCTTGAAAGTCGCGAGGCGTAAAAATAGTCAATGTCGTGGTCATCGCTATCGGTAAGGTTTAACACATCAAGTTGGAATACCCAATTTGCCATTTTATATCCAGCCCGCAAGTTAAGTACTGTGCTGGGATCTGAGGTTATACTGTTGTCCTCAACAAGCGGTCGCTCCCCAAAATGCCGTGCTCTTAGGCTGCCAAATAAGCCGTTGTCGAAGTGCGCCGACAGGCCAGCCTGTACCACGTTTTCAATCGCACCTGGAATGTAATTACCTTCAGGTGCATTATCTGTAAACTCAGCGTCGGTGTAGGCGTACTCAAGGTCAACAGACCAATTGTGGTCAAGCTGATAATAAAGCGCAATTTCCGCCCCCTTACGCTTAGATGCACGGCTAGCTTCGGTATTCCCTGCATCACCAACAAACAGTAACTCGCTGTCTAAAGACAACTGCCACAGCGATAACGAGGCATTGAGCTTTTCATCAATAAACCCTCGTATTCCCGCTTCAAAACCGGTTGAACGTACTAACGGATCTACCCCTTCAACCGCTTCACCAGAACTAGGGTCTACTGCAATGGTGGTGCCCCTGGCATCGTTAGAATGTAAGCCTTGCCCAGCTGAACCATACAGTTCCCATTCAGGGGTCAATGTGTATACCACACTGGCTTTTAACGAGGTGATGCCGTCACTGGCCGTGCCGCTATTGGCCGATAAATCAACGCCATTTGCATTTACACCGGCTAAGTCTTGCACGTCAAAATCAAAATAATCGTAGCGTAGGCCAAGCACGGTACGTAAATTTTGTGTCCAATAAGTTTGGTTATTCACATACACACCCACACTCGACTCGGTGACGTCGTCACTGCGAATAACGCCCAAGCGCTGTCTAGCTTGTGTGTGATATAAACCCACTTCATCTATATCATCTATTCGTACTTGCGTGCCAACCGTGGTGGTGGTGGGTTGACCAAATAGGGTGTGATCTTGCCAATAACTGACATCACCGCCATACACGGTGCGCTCGTCCACTTGTTCAAACTGGTCGCCATTGTCAGGATCATCAAGAAAATACGTAAAGTTAGACCACAAATTCATGCTGTACGACATTACATACGCGTTTGCAGCTAGGTTGCCGGAGCGCCAGTTCGCACTCAGGCTATAACGGTCGGATTCCCCACCCACAGTGGTATCTAGCGAGCCTAATTCATCTACTAACCCGCTTGATACCGCACGTTCGGGAATTTGGTCAGCACTGTTCCAGCTGTTGTCATAACCCATAAAAGTGAGGGAAAATTCACCGCCATCTTGTTTATTTATCCACTTTGCGAGCACATTGGTTTTATCAAGGTCTTCGTCAATATCGCTCCAAGGGCCATCGTAGGTATTGCGCTCACCGGCTACAACGACGTAATTGGTATCATCAATGCTGACATCGCCTAAGCCAACTAACCGCAGAAAGTCATTTTCGCCTATTGTGGCACTGAGTAATGGTGAGGAGGTACGGTTAACGGTATTGAGTGTGGCACTTCCGGCACCACTAAAATCGCCCACGTCAGCGTAGTACACCCCTTTTTTATAGTTTAAAGACTGCACGGCTTCAGGGATAACAAAATTAAGGTCTGTGTAGCCTTGCCCGTGACCATGGGTGCGCATATTCACCGGCATGCCATCTACAAATGTGGCAAAGTCAGTACCGTGATCTAAATTGAAACCGCGCAAAAAATATTGATTCGCCTTGCCTGTACCACTGTGTTGCGTCACCACCATGCCCGGAATGAACTCCAGTATTTCACCGGTACGTAAAATAGGGCGCAGTTGAATTTCTTCCTGTCCCACAACCCCTTGTGACGCTGAAATAGCCTCTCCCACTAAGCTAACTTGTCGACCAGACACGGTGACTTTCTCAATATCGTGGCTGTCATCTTCGTGAGCATTAGCTTGCAAAGCGGCAAGAACAAGCAGTGCTATGGGTGTTTTTTTCACAATAGTTCCTTAATGGGTATACGTTAATTGGGCACTTTCTGGTAACGTGCATTCTTGTATTATTAATGCCTTTACTAAAACCTATAAGAGGTCGGTGTTCGTGAAAGAGCTTTATCGGGGGTTAAGTCAGTGGCTAGGCGGAAAACCTTCGCAACACAGCCTCCCTGCATTAGGTGGTCGTGAAATAGACGTCCTTAAGGTGTTGTGGCAACACGGAGAGCTGAGTGCTCAAGAGGTGCTTACTTTTTTTGCCCATGAGCAACTCTCGCTCAGTACGATGCAAAGTACATTGGAACGCTTGTTTCGCAAAAATATGCTTACCCGATACAAGCAGGGGCGCTCTTATCGCTATGCGCCAGCATTGTCTCAAAGTACCGTGGTCAGCCGCTTGATGGGAGAAATTGCCAACCAATTGGGTAACGGTGAATCTCAGGTGATCGTCAGTGGTTTTATGTCCTATATTGAAGGGCAAGCCTCAAAAGAAGAGGCAAAAAAGTTATCCCATTTGCTACCTTCTCATGAGGAGAAGGATGACTAATACGAGTTTTCTCGCCCATCTCGCTTCTTGGCTGTTACTGTCTTTACTGTTGTCTTGGTGTGTAGCAGGGTGTTGGCGAGTAGCACGCCCACAACGCGTGTCGTTTTTACCCGATGTACAAGTAAAACTACTTTTCACTTTAGTATGGCTTCCCTTTATCTGTGCGGCATTTAGCCTCATTATTAACGAACTGCCCCCTATAAATCGCTATTTAGTGGGTGAACATTGCCACGAAAGCCATTGTGGGCCCCATGACTTATACATACCCACTTCATCTACTTTAGGGGCTGGGGTGTTAGCCTTTGCCATTGGTTTGTTGTGTGTCACTATCGTAATGATGGCGCGCCAATTGTACCTGAATAAACGCTTTCACCAGTTATTACAGCTCGCTAGTGCCAGTTCTCGTGCCAATGTTTGTAATAGTGCCAGTGGCCCACAGGCTGATATGAATCAAATTTATCAGCGAGTAGACAGTCAGGTTCCTTCTGCTTGGTGCGCGGGGTTGTTGCGCCCACAAATATACGTGTCTCAAGGTTTAGTGGAAAAGTTATCGGAGAATCAGCTTAATTTGGTGTTATTGCATGAGTTTAATCACGTACGCCAATTAGATAATATTAAGTTACTCTGTGTACGTTATTTTATGCTTCTCTGGCCAAAACGTTGGCGCACAGCCTATCGCCATGCCTTCATTAATGGGTTAGAACTGAGAAGCGATTTGTTCGCTTTACATAATATGGGGCACCACACTACTCTTGATGATTTACCCCTATGCGTTTGCCAACAAGCAGGAGAGCAGGGCGCAAGCAGCGAAAGGCGCAAGCAATTGAAACGGTTATTAACCCAACCTCAAAATACGCTGATGCAATATGCGGTAATTTATATCTTTGTGTTTGTATTTGGCATGTTACTTACCTTGATTGCTGTTGCCGTGGGGCACCCGCTCATGGAATTTCTATTGCAGTAATTTTCATGCTGTGTGGATCGGTGCTCGGGGTCGACAACAGTTGACGCCTTTCTTCACAACTAAATCTTAACGCGCCTTTTAAGGTTCGAAATACGCAAAATACCCCATGCTTATCACCGCTATATGTGTTTATACTGAGATATTAATCTTTAGTATAATCGGCACGTTTAAGTTGGTTGGATGGCGTTTATGTACACGGTGTTAGTGGTTGATGATTCACCCGATTCCTTAAGCTTAATTAACGATATCCTTGAAAAGGAAGGGATAAGCACACTTGTGGCATTAGAGGGTAGCCAAGCTATTACCATTGCTGAACAAATCAAACCAGACATCATTTTACTTGATGCCATGATGCCTAAATTAGATGGCTTCGAAACCTGTACGCGGCTAAAGCAAAACAGAGAATTACAGCACATTCCCGTTATCTTTATGACAGGCTTAACCGACTCTGAAAGCACGTTAAAGGGGCTAAATGCGGGTGGTGTGGACTACATTGTTAAGCCGGTCAATCCCGATGAACTGGTGGCGCGTATCAAAATTCATGCGAACAATGCACAAATCACATCGAGTGCACAACAAGCGTTAGATTCTATGGGGCAAAATTTATTTGCTGTTAATCAAGTAGGAGAGCTGCTTTGGGCTACGCCTCAAACCCACGACTTTCTATCCAACATCCCCTTCGCCGATGATTGGTTTAACGACAGTTTAATTCCTGCGGTGAAACATATATTGCAAACACCTGGGCAGCATGATGTTGTGCAACAGGTATCCTATGAAAGTGGCGAATGTGAACTGGCATTGTTGTCTCAACGGGAAAACGGAGACAGTACCTTTCGTGTTAATCATGCCGTAAAGGCCATGTCGGGCGAAGAAAAACTGAAAGCGACACTTAACTTAACCGGTCGAGAATCAGAGGTTCTTTACTGGTTATCTAATGGTAAAACCAATAAAGAAATTGCACAAATTCTCGATATTGGGCCGCGCACCGTGAATAAACATTTAGAGCAAGTATTCGCTAAGTTAGGGGTAGAAAATAGAACCACAGCCGCAGGGATAGCCATCCGTGCGCTGGCAGTGAACTAGCATTGACTATGTCACAGCGTCACTCCATTGGCCCGTTACAGCAAGCGTTTGCTCATTTTGAAAAGGGTGATATTCAACAGGCTCATAAAGGGTGTGTGTCTTTAATTCAAGCGGGCGAAAAGGTCGGCGAAGCGTATCACTTACTGGCGCAAATTAATGTCAGTGTAGGGCAGCTGCATAAAGCGGCAGAGCTCTGTAAACATGCCATTGCGCATAAAAACCTAGTCGAGTTTCGTGTTTTATTGTGCAAGGTTTACGCATTGCTAGGGCAAACCGATGGTGTAATTGCCATTGCCAATACGGTACAAGTGGAGGCTATTCAAACGCCTATTCACGCCGATACCCTCGGCGTAGCGCTATCTACATGTAATGAACACGCTCGTGCACTGGTGTACTTTTCTGCGGCGGTTAACGCCCCAAACCCTACGCCAAATTTTCTTTATAACTATGCGGTTTCAAGTAAGTTTTGTGGTGAACTTGAACAAGCAAAGAAAGCTCTTTGGCGAGTGCTGGACGATGATTCAACCTATTATAAAGCGCATTTTGCGCTGTCTGAATTAACCAAAGGCGATGAAATACACCGTCATTTAGCACAACTAAAGCAAAAGCTAGACAATGAAGCGCAAACCCTTGAGGCGCGACTGCATTTAAGCCACAGCCTAGCGCGGGAATTAGAAAAAAAACGGGATTATACCCAAGCCTTTGATGTATTAGTTCAGGCGAAAAAAGAGAAGCAGAAGCACCTTCCTTACAATGGGGCGGCCGACCGAGAGGTCTTTGATTATTTACACGCCGCATTTGCGTCGACTAAGTATATTCCGCCCTCGTCACCTTCTTCGCAAAGCACTACTCGCCCCATTTTTATTGTTGGCATGCCGCGCTCTGGTACAACCCTCGTTGAACGTATTTTAAGTAGCCATCAGCAGGTGAGTTCAGGGGGGGAGTTGCAGGATTTTAGTACCCTGTTAAAGCAGATGTCGGGTAGCCAAAGCCTCAACGTTTTAGACGTTAACACGTTAAAACAGGCGGAAAGTATCGACTACAATAAACTTGCGCAGGCATACCTTGCGCGAACACAGCACATAGGCAATAACGCCCACTTCGTTGATAAGCTCCCGTTCAATTTTTTCTATCTTCCGTATATTCGCCGTGCTTTTCCCAATGCAAAAATTATTTGCTTACAGCGAAACCCAATGGATACCTGTGTGGGTAACTTCCGCCAGTTATTTAGTATCCACAATCCACATTATCATTACACCCACAGTCTACTTTCCTGTGCGACTTTCTACCGTCAATGCATGAATTGGGTAGAGCACTGGCAGGCAATAGATGGTGATAATTTCATGTTATTGAACTACGAAGCCTTGGTGAGTCATCCAAGACAGCACATTGCTGATTTGCTCGGGTTTTGTGAATTATCGTGGGAAGAAAATTGTTTACACATGCAGGGGAACACCGCGCCTGTGTCAACGGCCAGCAAAATTCAGGTGAAAATGCCTATCAACCAGCAGTCGATAGGTCGTTGGCAACGTTACAAGCCCCACACCGACGTCTTAGAGACAGTATTTCATCAATAAGTTAAATATAGACCCATCTGGTTAACATAATTTTAACTATTTGAATTGGCTGAGAAAGTGCGTTAAATGACGTAGTCAGTATAGGAATAATGCCAGTACTCGTTGCAACCTAGCAAGCCCATAATAATCCTGCAAATAAAATAAGAACCCATCGCAAATTGATCATCCAATGCAGCGTCCAGCAGTTATCTGCATGTCAAACGAGGGTAAAGTTCACAGGCAATTACGAGTACACCACTATGAAAAGCATTGAACGAAATAAAAAGAATCGCATAGCTGCAGCAATCACCGCCGCATTAGTACCAATGGCATCGGCCATCGTTGCGCCAGGGGTAGCGGCACAAGAAGTGAATGACGCTGAAAAAGCTGTTGCTCTAGAAACCATAGAAGTCACGGCAACGCGACGCGCGGGGTCATTGCAAGAAGTCCCTATTAATATTTCTGCCGTTACAAACGACTTAATGGAGCAACAAGATTTAGAAGAACTCGAAGATATTGCACGTTGGGTACCTGGTTTAACGGTAAACGATCAAGGTGGACGTTCAGAATCGCCTATTATTGTTCGCGGCCTTAACACCAATTCATCTGGCCCAGGTTCAAATGGCGGCACAGTCGCAACCTACGTGGGCGAAATTCCGTTGTTCATGAATTTACGCTTACTTGATATCGACAGAGTAGAGGTTTTGATTGGGCCACAAGGTACCTTGTATGGTGCGGGAACACTTGGTGGCGCAATACGTTATATTCCTAAAAAAGTCGATTTAGACTTTGTTTCAGGGTCGGTCAATGGTGACCTGTATCAAACCAATGAAAGCGAAAGCATGGGGGGAGAGGCAGGCTTTGTCTTTAATGCGCCCATTATAGAAGGCACTCTTGGTTTTCGTGCTGCATTTAACTATTCCGATGACCCAGGGTTTATCGACTACGATTACCTAGTGCGTGAGTCGGGTACCTCATTGCCAGACCCAGATTTTACCGATCAGGCTGAAGTGGATGCGAACCTTTATAGTGTTGAAGATGGGAACACCTTTGAGCAAACCGCGGCAAAAGTACAGTTACGCTGGGTGCCTACAGATTGGCTAGATACCACGCTTTCCTATTTTTACCAAAGGGATGATATTGGTGCTCGTTCTACCGTGCACTATCAGTCTTTGGGTGACGAAAATCCTCTAGGGGATCTCGTCGGAAAATATGACGCCGCCTATCGTTTTCTTGAACCCATGGATCGAGAAAACGAGTTGTTAAGTTTAGAAGTTGAAGCCGACTTAGGCTTCGCTACCTTGGTTTCCGCTACCGGTTCATCAAAGACCACCCGTGATTCGAATTCAGACGTTACTGATTTATTGATTCGTTTAAGTTATGGATATGAAGAGTTCCCTGCATTTTCAGGGTTAACAACCAGCACCAGTGAAGACGAAAATTTAACTCAAGAACTTCGTTTAGTGAGTAATAGCGACGGCCCGTTAAGCTGGATAGTGGGCGCTTATTACAACAAAAACGACTACAACCGTAACTACAGGGAAGAAGTGGAGGGGTTTGATGAGTTCGCTATTGAAACCTGGGGCGCCACAGGGTCACTTCGTCCAGACAGTATTGAGTACATTTCTTATGGTATCGACCAAATAAAAGAACAAGCATTCTTTGGTGAGATTAGTTATGCGTTCAATGACAAACTGGATATTACCCTAGGCCTGCGTCAATACAAATACGAAGTAGAAACCGAATCAGATACTGACCTTCCTCTTTACTATACGGTTTTTACAGGCCGAGATCCCGACTCTATCGTTTTTGAGCCGAATACAGCGGAGGGCGATGATGATGGTAATTTATTTAAATTCAACGCCAGCTATGCATTTTCGTCAGATGTGATGGGATATGTCACTGTGAGTGAAGGGTTTAGAATTGGCGGTGTGAACACGGTGGCTGCTTGTCCTCCGGACGTTGATGACATTACCAACCAGCTTATTTGTGCATTACCTGACGAGGCCATGTACGACGCAGATACCACAACAAACTATGAAGCTGGTATAAAAACATCATGGTTTAAAAGTCGCTTTACTTTCAACGTTGCAGCCTTCAACGTTGATTGGGAAGATCCACAAGTGTCGGGTATAACCGAAAATGGTGCTGTGGGTATTCTCACCAATGCTAAAGGGGCCAATGCGAAAGGGGTGGAAATCAGTTCTCGTGCTACGTTAAGTGACGACCTTACCATGTATGCCGCCTATTCTTACGCAAAAACCGAGATGACCGACGATGCACTTGGAATATTCGGGAGTACAGGTGACACTGTGTACGAGGGAGACAGACTGCCAGGCTCTCCTGAACACCAAATCTCAATTGGCCTAAATTATACCACTGAATTGTGGAACCGCCTGCTAGATCTTAGCTATGGATTTACCGCACAAAGTGATGTGTACTCTACGTTAGGTTTGCGTAATTATGGTGAAGAATTACCGGGGTATGGGTTAAGTAATATCAGCGCCAAGCTATCTGATGAAGCATGGAACGTCACCTTCTATGTAAACAACCTATTCGATAAATATGCCTTTACCTCTGCTTCACGGAATTGGGGTGATATTGAATTTGGTAACCGAGGTAGTGACTTACAGCGAAGCTATGCCCACTATATTTTAACGCCTCGTACAGTAGGTCTTAAATTTAGCTACCAGTTTGGCATGTAGTGATTTTGGAATGTAGTGATTGTGGAATGAAACAATAAGGCTCAGTGTTTAGCTGAGCCCAAATAATAAATGTAAGGAAAGCAAAGTGATTACACGTTCTCGTATTCTTGGCGCAGTGTTAAGCGGTTTACTTATGTGTTCGCTAGGGGCACCTGTGTATGCGGAAGATACCGACACGCCTATGCCCGATAGCTTCAAAGAAAAAACCAAAGGTATACCCGAAGAAAAGCTAGAAATTTTGGACTCGCCTCTCCCTACCATGTTGTTAGGTACCATGGCGCGTTTTTATAAGTCGATGGAAGGAAAGTCGGCTGAAGAAATTGAAGCGTACCTCGACGGAATGATTGAGGTGGCGGAAGCGGGAAAATTTAACCCGGAAACAGACATGGCGTCTATTCCGCTTAATACCGAAGCAAAAGGGTTTAACGGGTGGAAAGCGAAGCGCCCTAAAAGCCTCAACCCAGAAAGAGAGCCAGGTCCCATTCATTTAAGCCGTTATATGAGTAGTCGTTCTGGCGGCGTAAAAACCTTCGCCAACGCGCCCCTTGCCATTTATCCCGAAGACTTAATTGCCGGCAATGTGGATATCGCTATAGTGGGTGCCCCACTAGATATGGGTTCTTATTATCGTGGGCAAAAGTTCGGCCCCCAAGCCATGCGTAATGAGTATGGTGCAGGTGGGATTGATATGAGCACTATGGTGAACCCTAGCAAGGTACTGAGTATCGTGGATTATGGTGATATTGCTATTGATAACATGAGCACCGAACTTTCCGTACAGCATGTACGCGAACGAGTCAGAGAAATTGCTGAAACTGGCACCATGCCTTTTATTGTGGGCGGCGATCACAGCTTAGAGTACCCGGACATTGCTGCGTTAGCGGATGTGCATGGTAAGGGAAGCTTTGGCGTGGTTCACTTCGATTCGCACTATGATGCGGGTAAAAACCAAGCGCACTGGTTAACGCACGGGCAACCGGTTTACCGAGCGGTAAAAGAAGGGCATGTAAAACCAGAAAACTTCATTCAAATTGGTTTGCGTGGGCCTTGGCCTGGTCCAGAAGGCTTCGAATGGATGCGTAATAACGGTATGCGTTATCACACCATGGCAGAAGTAGAGAAAAAAGGTTGGAAGCAGGTGATGGACACGGCGCTTAAAGAAGCCCGTGAAAATGTAGATAAACTCTATATCTCATTTGACGTGGATGTTATCGACCCTGCCTTTATACCGGGTACCGGTACGCCAGTACCTGGCGGCTTAACCATGCGTGAAGCCATTCCTATCGTGCGAGGCTTATGCGCACAAAACGATATTATTGGGTTTGAAATTGTAGAGCTCGACCCCTTGTTAGATCCAACCTATCGTTCAGCGCTTAATTCAAACTTTATTCTTCATGCGTGTTTAACCGGCGTGGCAATGCGAAAAGAAGGCATAGAAGACCCGTATTACCTTTCTGATTTAACCACAGAACATAGGCAACCAGAAGCCGGTGAAAAAGCACGGAAAGAAGGGCTTAGGGAGAAAGTCGACCCTAACTACGCCAAGCCGAAGAACTAGGTATAAAACAGTGAAAAGCCGGTTGCATCAATGACCGGCTTTTTTGCCAAAAAGAATAAGAAAGCAGGTGCAGTACATATGTTGAAGGTATTAATTCGTGATCCACTGGTGATGTTTTTAGGCTTAGGGGTCATTGTTTTTGGCCTTTATTACGGCCTTGAAAACGATGATAGTGATGCCGTTGAACTGAGTGAATCGAATAGAAACGTATTTGCTGAGCAATTTGAATTACTGACCGGTCGCCAAGCCACGCAAGCCGACTTAGCAAAAATTGAAGACGACTATATTCGCGAAGAAGTACTTTTTCGTGAAGCTATTGATGCAGGTATGCACCTGATTGACCCCGAAGTTCGCGAAAAACTGGTTCAGGAAATGCGTTACCAGATAACCGGCTATTTACCTGACCCTGACGAAGCTAAATTAGTGGCATATTATCTTAAGCATATAGACCGCTACTACGTAGAACCCACCTACAGCTTTCAGCATGTATTTTTTGAACAGCTTCCCGATAACAGTGAGGGAATTTTAGCAAAACTCACCCGTGGCGAGGAAGTGAAAGGGGATGAGTTCTGGCGTGGCAGATTAATGCCTGCCTATGGTGTAAGCATGATAAGAGGCATGTTCGGCAAAGCTTTTTTAGACACCATGGATAAGCATGCCTTTAGTGAATGGTATGGCCCTCAGGAATCACTTTTAGGGTGGCATTTTGTCAAGGTTACACATTCAACGCCTCGATCGCCACTCACCTTTGACGAAGCAAAAATGCAGGTGACGAACGACTACGTGGTAGACCGGCTCGATAGTGCAGTGAAAGACTACATTGATGATTTAGGCGACAAATACCGCATTATTAAGCACGTTAAGGAGTAGCCACATGCTAAGAAATACAGCCATTTTTGTGTGCTTATTGTTTTGCGTGTTTCCGTTAAGTGCGGATGTATTTTCGGCGGCAGAATTAAGATTATCCGATGGCGAGATGGAAAATACCTACCAATTTACCGCGCAGCTTCCTACCTCGCTTGCCAGCAGTAAAACCCTTCAGTTGCCCAGCTACTGCCAGGTAGAAACGGTAAATCAGCAACGGTTAGGCAGCAATACGATACTGAGTTATGAATTTGCCTGTACGGACGAACTCGGTGACGGCGCTGAAATTATTACGCCATGGTATTTAGACGGCGCCAATTTAAGAGTGAATACGCAATCGAGCAACTTTAGCCTTACCCTTAAGCGTTCATTGAATACCATGGTGGTGCCCATGGTACAGCCCGGCGCACTGACGTTATCGAAGGGGCAAACCATTAAACGGTATTTGTGGCAAGGTATGCTGCATATTTGGTTTGGATGGGACCACCTCGCTTTTGTGCTTTGCCTATGTTTATTGGCCCGTGGTTATAAACTATTGGGGCTAGTGAGTACATTTACGCTTGCCCACTCTCTTACCCTTGCTCTGTCTTATTTTGATCTTGTCACCCTTCCTATTGCGCCCGTTGAAGTATTAATTACCTTGTCAATTTGCTTAATGGCACGCGAAGCAATCCTATGCAATCGAAACGCAAGAAAGGTAGCAATGACAGCCAGTTTGGGCGTTGTCGCCCTATTCGGTTTAATCCACGGTTTGGGTTTTGCCAGTGCGTTAGGCGAGTTAGGGGTACCGCAAAATGAAATTACATTGGCACTCTTGTTTTTTAATATTGGGGTGGAAGTCGGCCAGGTGGTGTTTATTGGTGTTATCTACGCGGTTGGCGCTTTGTTCACCAAAACCCCGTATGCCGACCAGATGCGTTACAGCGTGTTAATGGGGGTAGGTACCCTGGGCATGTTTTGGGTTATTGAACGCATTAATGGTTTTGGTGGGGGGATTATTTAACCTGTCTTCAAGAGACGGTTAAAGCACCATTAATCAGCCTAATATAGAAAGGGAGAGATGGGGTATTTAACTGGGGGATATGACTTATTGTTTGGTATTTAAGCGACTTTTATAGTGGTACTACGTTCACTTTTAACGTCCTTAATAATGAAATTAAAAACTCTTCTACTCGCTACCAGTTGGGCAGCGTTATCTTCTTTCTCGGTGCAAGCGCTTCAAGAAACTGCCGAGAAAGAGGAGGTGCAATCACCTCCTTCACTGCCCGGTGAGGTTCATTCAAAAATAGATTCCGCCACGCCAGGCCTTATGCCTGTTAAGCCATTAAAAGACGTACCCGAGGATATTCTTGCGTTACTTGATGCATTGCCCGAAGCCAAGCGAGAGTTTGTGCTTAGTGGAAAAGGCGCGAGCGTACTTAAACCCGACCTTATGTACGAGTTAATGCGAAAAGCCAGTACGCAGGAAGTTGAGCAATACGTTGACACTATGCTCACTGTGTATGACCAAGTGCAATATAAGCAAGGCCGAGACACTGACCAAATCACCCTAAATACCGATTCAGAAAACTACAATACGTGGCGAGTGAAGCGGCCAAAAGAGCTTGATCCCGAGCGGGAAGCCGGGCCTATTTCCCTAGGCCGCTATTTAGGTGGTGGCCGCTCTGGCATACCCACTTTTGCGCGCTCTCCAGTGGCCCTTTCTCCTGAGGATTTGGTTGCCGGTGAAGTGGATGTTGCCATTTTAGGTGCGCCTTTAGACATGGGGTCAGGCTGGCGAGATGCCATCCATGGCCCTCGTGCAATGCGTATGTTAGGAAGGGGAACCGGGGGCGCAGACGTGTCCACCATGATTGACCCAGGGAAAGTATTGAACATTGTGGATTATGGCGACGCAGCCATAGATCAACTTAGCACTGAGCGAAGTGTTCAAGAAGTACGAGATCGGGTGCGCGAAATAGCCGAGACCGGAGCGATACCCTTTATCATAGGCGGTGACCATTCGCTCGAATATCCCAATGTTGCGGCGATTGCCGACGTTTATGGAAAAGGCAAGGTGGGCGTTGTGCACTTTGACGCGCATTTGGACACAGGTCGCGGACGGGTGCATTTATTGGATCATGGCCAGCCTATTTACCGCCTCATGAAAGAAGCGCATGTGCGACCTGAGGACTATATTCAGGTGGGCTTACGGGCGCATTACAGTAAAAGTTACTACGAGTGGGAGCGTGAAATTGGTATGCACTACCACACCATGGCTGAAGTAGAACGGCGTGGATGGGATGCAGTTATGGAGCGAGTTTTACAAGAAGCCACTGAAAATACGGAATTTTTGTATGTGTCCTTCGATGTTGATGTACTCGACCCAGCATTTCAACCGGGCACGGGAACGCCAGTATCAGGCGGGTTAACCATGCGAGAAGCCATCCCCATTGTTCGACGATTGTGCGCCGAAACAAACCTGGTTGGGTTTGATATTGTGGAATTAGCCCCAGCGCTAGATACCACGTACGTGAGTACATTAAACGCCAATAGCCTGATGTTTGCGTGCTTAACCGGTGTCGCTATGCATAAAAAAGGTATTACCCAGAAAGGCTTTATTAGCGAATTATCTTCTGAGCACGGACAAACCGATTACTATGGAGATAAGAAATAATGAAACGCCTTCATATTGAAAGAAAATCAAATATATTGTGTGCGGCAGTAGGTGCAGCACTGATGCTATCCGCTTGTGCTTCTACCACCAAGGCTGAGCGCACACCCATGCCCGAAGTCGCGATATCAGCCAATACACAATTGTTGACTGACCAAGAGTTGGCCTTCATCAACGCCTCAGATGAACTGGTTTTGTATAACTTAACCCCTGAAAAGCTGGCGGTAAAGTTAGCGGAAAAGTCGCCTCAGGAAGCGAAACAGTTAGTACAAGCCTTGATGCAAACCAGTGCACAAAGACGCTATCAAGCAAACCATACTGCCTCCAAAGCTACGCCAGCGGAAGGTATTGAAGAGCCGCTAGCGTATTTGGCAGACAGCGATATTATTCCTCTTAACCCTGAGGCGGGCGGGTATAACAGGCAACGTGTATTGCAACCTGCATTGTTCGACCGTTATAAGCGCGAGCCTGGCCCTTTCAGTTTAAAGCGTTATCTAAATGAAGAAGGTGGCATTCCTACCTTTGCGAATGCGCCTGTGGCAATACGAAAAGCCGATTTAGTTGCCGGCGCTGTGGATGTGGCATTTGTCGGTGTGCCGCTGGCTTTAGGATCAGGATGGCGAGACGATAAACACGCGCCAACCCTCTTACGTGGTATGTACGGGTTAAGTGGGTACAGCGTTGAAGGTGGCATTGACCCAACCTTGGCAATGCAAGTGGCAGATTATGGCAATATTGCCGTGGATAATATGAGTCCAGAGCTGAATATTGAACACATTACTCAGCAACTTACCGACATGCTGGAGGCGGGCACAATCCCCTTTATTGTGGGCGGTGACCATTCCATTATGTTTTCAAGCGTGAGCGCGGTGGCCGGGCATTTTTCAGATACCCCGGTGTCTGTATTGCATCTAGATGCCCATTATCGCGGAGAGCGTGATAAAGACCACTTTTACTCTGATGAGCAAAGTGTTGCCAACTTATTAGAAGCCAGCGTCATCGAGGGTGAAAACCTGATTCAAGTAGGGCTTAGAGGCGCGTCTCAAAATAAAAGCGCCTTGATGTGGCTACGAGAAAACAGTGTGAAGTATCACACCATGGCGCAAGTTGAACGGGATTCATGGCCGGTAGTCATGGAGCAAGCATTGACGGAGCTTAGTGCTAGCGCAGGAAAGACGTTTGTGTCTTTCGACATGAGTGTGGTTGACCCAGCGTTTGTGAGTGGTTCTGGGCAGCCAGTGGCAGGAGGGATTTCAGTCCGTCAAGCCATGACCTTGGTTCGCCGAGCGTGTGCAGAAACTGAGGTGGCGGGTTTTGAAATGCTTGGTGTGGCACCGTTTTTGGATTTGAGCTACAACACGGCACTGAGCGCCAACCAAATCATGCATGCTTGTCTGACGGGCATTGCTATGCGTAAATCTGGTATGGACAACGCCAACTACATCGACCCAATGGCCCTTAGCCATCAGTAGCGATTGCCGCTAATAAAGCAAAAAAAAGACCGGCTTCTTCAGCCGGTCTTTTTTATTTCGGGCGGTTAAAGATGGCGCATTAGGCTGTCGAGCTTCTCAACCACCTTCACAAACTGAATTTGAGATGAAAGCTGCTTGAGCTCCTTTTGGGTCTCAGGGGGAATGTCATAGTGCTCTGAGATATCTTCGAGTTTGGCAGTAAAGCCCGACAGATAACCAATTTCCGCAAGCGACTTAAGGGCTTGATATTGATTACGCCCTACGGGAGGCTTATTCCCTTTGTTTTCGCCCGCTGGCTCAAGGGGGCTATCATCGTTTTGATTTATCCAGCGAATATTCAGCCAGTGGCCTAATTTATCAATGAGATTTGCAATAGCAAAAGGTTTGGTAAGGTAGTCGTTGTGATTTTGTCGGGCATTATCTTCTCGATCTAATTCCCGCACATTGGCAGACACAATGATAATGGGTAGCTTAAACCCTTCTTGCCTAACCAACTCAGCGGCTTTCCAGCCGCTTATTTCAGGCATTTTTAAGTCGAGGAACATGAGGTCGATAGCGTGGCGTTTTAACTTGTCTAAGCCTTCTTTAGCAGAACTGGCGGTAATTACAGTAAATCCAAGAGGGGTGAGAATGTCGCTCAATAACTGCCGCTGGCTGGCTTCATCATCTACGGTTAACAGCGTTTTAGATTCACCTTCGTAGCCCACCACCTGTTTGTCTTCATCTACAGGCGCCCTGTGAATATGAGTCAATCTGGGTAACATTAAACTTAGGCTAAACCTACTGCCTTTGCCGAGTTCGCTCACTAAACTAATATCACCGCCCATTAGCTCCGCCAGCGCGCGAGAGATAGTGAGGCCTAAACCCGTACCAGAAACCGCTGTGTTACTGTCAGATACGCGCTCGAATGGATGGAACACGGTTTCTTGATCCTGGGTGCTGATGCCCGGTCCGGTGTCTTCAACAATAAACTGGCCCACTTCATTACGGTATCGCACGGTAAATGTCACGCTGCCGTGTTCAGTAAATTTAAGGGCGTTAGAAATTAAGTTGATTAAAATTTGCCGTAGACGCTGTTTGTCACCAGACACATATTGGGGCAAGTGCTGGGGAAAGTCAGCGGTAAACATTAACCCTTTGGAGAGGGCTTGTTGCTGAAACATATCAACAAGCTGTTCTAATAAGGGGCGCAATTGAATATCTTCACGGTGAACTGATAATCGGCCCGCCTCAATTTTAGACACCTCTAACACCCCTTCAATTAAATCGCTTAGGTATTCTCCATTGCGTTTCATGGTTTGCAAAGGTTCTTTCGCGTGCTTGGGGATTTTGCTATCACTGGAAAGTAACTGCGCGTAACCCAGAAGCACGTTCAGCGGCGTTCGAAGTTCGTGACTCAAGCCAGCCAAATATCGACTTTTTGCTTTATTGGCCGACTCCGCCTCTTCTTTTGCTAATTGATACGCCCGAGAGGTTTTTTCATGAGCACTGACTTCGGTCGCCAGGGCTTTCGTTTGTTCACGAAGCTCTACTAAGGCTGAACGATTACTTAGCCTTGCAAGGGTGAATAGCCAACTCACTACACCAATAATAATCAGCAAAAAGAAAAATATCTTAAGTAGGGTGGCTGCAAAGACGTCTTTAAGCGCTTCGGTGGCCATAGGAATTTGCCAGTAAATGAGCAGCAATATGGTGGCGGAAATACCCGTGAGTAAAAGGGTTAGCCATAAACATTGTGCAATAGGGGTAGTCAGTACGCGCAACGTTTTTAAACTAAAATAGCGGTTAAACAGTGCAAAGGCTTGTGCTGATAAGGTGGCGTCTTCCCTGCATTGGTCACCACAACGCACGTCTAAGCTACAGCACAAAGAGCAAATAGGCTGGTTATAGGCCGGGCAAAAACTCATGTCTTCGTTATCAAATGTATTTTCACACAAGCAGCATTGGTGTTCAGCGCCACTAAGATCACTGGTGGCATTGGGGACCAGATAGTATTTCCCTTTAGTTGCCCACCCCATTGCAGGTACCACAATAAAGGGCAAGAAAAACGCTAAATAGGAACCAAAGGCGACACCAAGATCGCCAAATGCACCCATATGTGCAGTAAAGCCTACAACCGAAGAGACAAACATCGACACAGTGCCAACCGGATTAATGTCGTATAGTTTAGAACGTTTGAATTCGATGATGGGCGGGCTTAGCTTAAGCGGCTTATTAATGAGTAGGTCAGCCGATACAGAACTTAACCATGACAGTACCAGCACTGAATAAATCTGAAGCATGCTTTCGATGGTCTGATAAATACCCAATTCCATCAATAAAATAGCAATAAGGATATTGAAGATCATCCACACTACTCTGCCTGGGTGGTTGTGGGTAATACGGCTAAAAAAGTTAGACCACGCCAGCGACCCTGCATAAGCATTCGCTACATTAATTTTTAGCTGTGAAATAATCACAAATACAGTGGCAATGACAATGGTCAGTGTGGTGTTGTTAAAGAGAAACCCAAAAGCCACTTGGTACATATGTGCAGGGTCGCTCGCTAGCTCGCGAGACACTCCTTGTTTCAGGGCTAAGTACGCTAGAAACGACCCTAAAAATAATTTACCCGCTCCAAAAATTATCCATCCTGGCCCGGCCATTATCATGGCAATCCACCATTTTAAGGGGCTTGATGCCGTGGGCTTAGGGGGCAGAAACCTTAGAAAATCAACTTGCTCACCAATTTGCGCCACCAAGGAAAGCAAAACCGCTGACGCTGAACCAAATAAGAGTATGTTAAAACCGCCACCCATTTCACCGGCATCGCCGGTAAACTCTGTCCATTCCCTTAAACTTGAGTCGGGGTGGTTGAACACGTACAACAGGGGCATTAGCTGTAACACAATCCAAACTGGCTGTGTCCACACTTGGAAGCGACTAATATAAGTAATGCCGTGGGTGACCAAGGGCATGACAATAAATGCACTAATGGCATACCCAATATATAGAGGGATACCTAGCAGTAGCTCAAGGGCCATGCTCATGATGGCCGCTTCAAGGGCAAAGAAAATAAAGGTAAAGGAGGCATAAATAAGTGAGGCGACCGTAGAGCCTATATAACCAAAGCCTGCCCCCCTACTTAAAAGATCAATGTCGACGCCATACCGAGCCGCATAAAAACTGATAGGCGTACCACTGATAAAAATAACCACCACCAACGCAAGAATGGCCCAGGCTGAATTTACAAACCCATAATTTAATGTAATGGCGCCACCGATTGCCTCCAATACCATGAAAGACACGATACCAAGTGCGGTATGTGCAATACGTGAATAAGACCACTTTCGGGCGCGCATGGCGGTAAAGCGAAGGGCGAAATCTTCCATCATTTCATTCGCGACCAGCTTATTATACGAGCGGCGGCTGGAAGAGACTTTTGAGTTGTCTGCCATGAGGTGGTGATGATCCTACTGGGAATGGGGTTAAACGATAAGTACGCTGAAAGCGCAAACGACTTTATTTCCTATAGTGTCAGCATACCTTTAACTCGCCAATACCTGTATAGGAATAAGACGAGCCTAAACTACGTAATTTAACTCATTTTTTTATTTTGCTTATAGAAATACTATACAAACAATCGTCACAGCATGGTGTCACTGGCATACCGTTGTGTAACCCCATTATGGAAAACGGCCAATTAGCTCGCGTTAACGTGAACCTTTTTAATCAGGTTGATAGGAGCTAATCACCACTCTAGAGGATGTTTGATGAAGTTACGTAAATTAATAGTCGCTAGCTCGATTATCGCAGGGTCGCTGGTTTCAAGTTTATCAATAGCCGAGGAAGATACGATTAAGGTTGGGGTATTGCACTCACTTACCGGCACCATGGCCATCAGTGAAACCACCTTAAAAGACACCGTATTAATGATGGTGGAAGAGCAAAACAAGCAAGGTGGTTTGCTTGGAAAGAAACTAGAAGCCGTGGTGGTGGACCCCGCCTCAAACTGGCCGTTATTTGCTGAAAAAGCACGTGAATTAATTGTGCAAGAGAAGGTAGACGTTATCTTCGGTGGCTGGACGTCGGTTTCGCGTAAATCTGTGTTACCCGTGGTGGAAGAGCTAAACGGATTGCTTTTTTACCCAGTACAGTACGAAGGTGAAGAGTCGTCTAAAAATGTATTTTACACAGGGGCTGCGCCCAATCAACAAGCCATTCCTGCTGTAGATTACCTCATGAATGACATTGGCGCTGAACGATGGGTATTGCTAGGCACCGATTATGTGTACCCCCGTACGACCAATAAAATTCTCGAAGCTTACTTAAAGGCCAATGGGGTGAGTGATGAAGACATCATGATTCAATACACACCCTTCGGTCACTCAGATTGGCAAAACATTGTGTCTGATGTGAAGAAGTTTGGTTCCAGTGGCAAGAAAACCGCTGTGGTTTCAACCATCAATGGTGATGCAAATGTACCTTTTTACAAAGAGTTAGGTAACCAAGGTATATCAGCGGAAGACATTCCTGTGGTGGCCTTCTCGGTGGGAGAAGAGGAGCTGTCAGGGTTTGATACTGCGCCACTTGTGGGGCATTTGGCCGCGTGGAATTATTTCCAAAGTATTTATACCGACGCCAACAACGCGTTTATTGATAAGTGGAAGGCCTTTATTGGTGACGAAAACCGGGTAACAAACGACCCAATGGAAGCCACTTATATCGGCTTTACTATGTGGGCTGCCGCCGTGGAACAAACGGGAAGCACTGATGTTAACACAGTGTCAGACGCGTTAATTGGTATGGCGGTACCAAATTTAACTGGCGGAATCGCGGTAATGAATCCTAATCATCACTTGTCGAAGCCGGTGTTTATCGGCGAAATTCAAGATGACGGTCAAGTAGAAGTGGTGTGGGAGACTCCAGGGACAGTGCGAGGTGACGCATGGTCTGATTTCCTGCCAAGTTCTAAAAATTTGATGTCTGACTGGACGGCACCCATGCTATGCGGCAGTTACGATGTTGAAGCTGGTACCTGTACTGGCAGTAAGTAGTGTGTAGTGGGCGGTATTGCCGTCCACCCCAGTGAGTGGCGCTGTTTTCGAATTCGTTGCAGCGCCACGTTTTTTTGCGACGCACTAAGGAATAAACCCATGTTCAAACCTGTGTTGGCATTATTTTTTGTCATCATTCATCTTAGTATTTTTCAGCCCGCTTATGCGCAAGACGTTGTTTTCGATGACATTGTAAAAGCCTTGCCTAAGGCGTCTTTTCGTACCTTACCTGCTACCCTCGATAAAGCTGCTACCCTTGATGATGAACGTGTTGCCACGCTATTCGCGCGCTTACTGGAAGGCGATGTGTACTTTCACCCGAAAAATCAGCAAGTGATGTACGCATCTAAAATCCAAGGTGAACGGGTATGGATAGATACACTCACAGAGCAGAATATTGCTCAGCCAAGTGGCGTTAGGCTAAGGAAAGTCCGTGTCAACAACCGTGTGCGAAGCCATATTCGTCAACTCTTGGCCCAACGAAACTTAAGCCATCGTGATGTCACGGTACGGTTACAAGCGTCGCAAAGCCTATTGGCTGATGTTGATTCAATATCAACTAAGGTTATTTCCTCTCGGTTGGAGCAGGAGAAAAACGCCGATATTATTGATGTGTTAACGACCATTACCGCGCTTAAGCAACTTCAAAATGACGACGAGACCGCACAGTTAGGGGCGCTTGAAACCTTGAGGGGAAGCTTATACCCAGAAGTCAGGGTGGCGCTCTTGTCTTTGCAGCGTAACAGCGAGGTCACTGACACAGTTAAGGCGAATGTAGATGCTGCTCTAGCGGGAATAGAGGCGAAGCGCAAATGGTTCGGTTGGGCTGAAACGGCCTTTTTCGGTATTAGCATGGGGTCGGTGCTTTTATTAGCCGCTATTGGCTTATCCATCACTTTTGGGGTGATGGGCGTTATCAATATGGCCCATGGTGAAATGATCATGTTGGGGGCATATACCACCTACGTCATTCAACAAGCCTTCCCTAACCTTATAGAATATTCCTTACTTATGGCCGTGCCCGCTGCCTTCTTAGTCTCTGGTTTAATGGGGGTACTCATTGAGCGCAGTGTTATTCAGTTTTTAAAGGGGCGGCCTCTTGAAACATTACTGGCCACCTTTGGTATTTCTCTGATTTTACAGCAGTTAGTACGTACCGTGTTTTCACCACTAAATCGTCAGGTAGCAAGCCCAGAATGGATGAGTGGTTCATGGCAAATCAATCCAGTGTTTTCTGTTACCTTTAACCGCTTGTATATCATTATATTTTCTTTGGCGGTGTTCTTTTCCTTGCTGCTATTTTTGAAAAAGTCCTCCCTTGGTTTACATGTTCGCGCCGTGGCACAAAATCGCGACATGGCACGGGCGCTCAGTGTAAAGAGCAATTGGGTTGATGCCGCTACCTTTGGGCTAGGTTCTGGAATAGCCGGTGTGGCAGGGGTAGTGTTAAGTCAATTAACCAATGTGGGCCCCAATTTAGGTCAGGCCTATATTATCGATTCTTTCTTAGTGGTGGTATTTGGTGGCGTAGCCAATTTATGGGGCACGCTCGTCTCTGCCATGACCTTAGGGGTTTTAAACAAATTCCTAGAGCCTGTTACAGGCCCAGTATTGGCCACAATTATCGTGTTAGTCGGGTTGGTGTTATTTATTCAAAAGCGCCCAATGGGGCTGTTCCCGCAAAAGGGGAGAGCTGAATAATGATGAACTTCTTCTTTCAACTAAGCAGTGTGCAGCGCGTCGTGTCTGTATTGTTAGTCATGGCCGTGTACGTGGTATTAGCGAACCAGTTATTTTCCCCGGAGTCATTTTTTTACGTCAGCAGCTACTCGGTGAACCTATTGGGTAAATATCTGTGTTACGCCTTGTTGGCGTTAGCACTCGATCTGGTGTGGGGCTATTGCGGCATTTTAAGCCTAGGTCACGGCGCCTTCTTTGCCCTTGGTGGGTATGCCATGGGCATGTACCTGATGCGTCAAATTGGGGATAGAGGCGTATATGGCAACCCAGATTTACCTGATTTCATGGTGTTCTTAAACTGGGAAAGTTTACCTTGGTTTTGGGTGGGGTCAGATAGCTTTTTTTGGGTGATTGCAATGGTGGTACTTGCCCCAGGAATACTGGCGTATGTCTTTGGTGCCATGGCGTTTCGTTCAAGAGTTAGCGGCGTGTACCTTTCGATTATGACGCAAGCGATGACTTACGCACTCATGCTGGCCTTTTTCCGCAATGAGATGGGATTTGGTGGCAACAACGGTATGACTGATTTCAAAGACATTTTAGGGTTTTCATTGCAATCAGATACTACGCGGTTGGTGTTGTTTATTATCACTGTATGCGTATTAGCGGCCGCTTATTATGTGTGTGATCGCATTGTTTCTTCGAAAGCCGGTAAGGTGATCACCGCCATTCGAGATGCAGAAAATAGAGTGCGATTTGTGGGGTACAACAGTGCCAGTTATAAGGTGTTTCTGTTCACCTTTTCTGCCGTGCTTGCCGGCATCGCAGGTGCACTCTACGTACCTCAAGTAGGCATCATTAATCCTGGCGAATTCTCGCCCATAAATTCCATCGAAATCGTTATCTGGGTGGCTATTGGGGGCAGAGGCACCTTATACGGCGCCATTATTGGTGCCATTGTGGTGAGCTTTGCAAAAACAAGGCTGACAGGGATTATGCCTGAGGCCTGGTTATTTGCACTTGGCGGTTTATTTGTCTTAGTCACCTTGTTGTTGCCCAAGGGCTTGGTTGGACTGATTGATCATCGTTTTTCTGTCAAGCGTAAGGTGAATAAGCAGGAGTCAGCCTCATGAAAAGTGCGTTACTGACAGAGAAAAACCCCGCGCCAGATACGCGTCACGGTATGATTTTATACATGGAAAATGTGAGTGTTAGTTTTGATGGTTTCAAAGCACTTAACGATTTGAATTTGTATATCAAAAAAGGTGAGTTGCGTTGTCTTATTGGTGCAAATGGGGCGGGTAAAACTACCCTCATGGATGTCATTACCGGTAAAACCCGCCCCGATACCGGGACGGTAAGTTATGGGCAGCAAATTAATTTGCTACAGCATAACGAAGAGCAAATTGCCCGTTTAGGGATAGGGAGAAAATTCCAAAAACCGACGGTATTTGAGGCCTTAAGCGTCAAAGAAAATTTATACCTCAGCCTAAAAATGGACAAAGGCATTTGGACATCGTTATGGCACGCATTAAGTGCAGAACAACGAGATGATATAGACCAAATTCTGCATACCATCGGCCTTCTTGCTATGCAGCATCGTCAAGCCAGTGAGTTATCCCACGGGCAAAAACAGTGGCTGGAAATTGGTATGTTGCTGGCGGCCAAACCTCAGTTGTTGCTAGTGGATGAACCCGTCGCAGGCATGACAGTGTCGGAAGCAGAGCGCACCGCTGAGCTTTTAACCTCGTTGGCTGGAGAGCACTCAGTGGTGGTCGTAGAACATGACATGGGATTTGTGCGTTCAATTGCGCGCACGGTCACGGTGTTGCATCAAGGTAGCGTATTAGCAGAAGGCACCATGGACGCCATTCAAAGTCATCCGGAAGTGAAAAAGGTATATTTGGGGGAGGAAGGAAATGATTAACGTATCCCAACTGAACCAGCGTTACGGTGGTAGCCAAATATTGTGGGATTTGAACATGGACATAGCGGCCGGTTCCCGCACATGCATTATGGGGCGTAATGGAGTGGGGAAAACCACGCTACTAAAATGCCTCATGGGCATGTTACCCGCAGCCTCTGGCAGTATTACTATCAATCAACAAGACGTCACGCGCGCAAGTATAGAAAGCCGTGCCAATATAGGCGTGGGCTATGTGCCACAAGGCCGTCATATTTTTGGTCAGCTTACCGTTGAAGAGAATTTAAAAGTGTCGCTCAATTGTAAGCGCCAAACGTCACGCAGCCTGCCAGAAGACATTTTCGAATACTTCCCTGTGTTAAAAGAAATGCTGCAACGCAGAGGCGGAGATTTATCAGGTGGTCAGCAGCAGCAGCTTGCTATTGCCCGTGCCTTAGTGCTTAATCCTAATATGCTTATTTTAGATGAGCCGAATGAAGGCATTCAGCCCAACATTGTTCAGCTGATTCGTGATGTACTATTGCGCTTAAATAAAGAAAAGGGCATGACAATTGTTCTGGTTGAGCAAAAACTGCCCTTTGCTCGCGCGGTTGGCGAACAATTCTACTTAATGGAACGAGGAAAAGTGGTGTCCCATGGTGCGATGCCAGAGCTTAACGATGATTTGGTTAAGCAGTATTTGTCGGTTTAGCAAGGAGTGATAATGACGGCAAGGCCCGCAGCAGCTTACGAACAGTGGCTGGCGCGACTAGAAATGACATTTGCCCACCGGCAACAAAAAACAAAACTGGTGAATACACTGCGGGAAGGCCCGCTCAGTGTACAGCGGGCTTTTTACCCAGAAACCACTGGCGCGGCGCATTTATATTTATTGCATCCGCCAGCCGGTATCGTGTCTGGTGATGAATTGCATGTTGCGGCCACCTTAGAAAAAGATTGCCAAGTACTGCTAACCACCCCGGGAGCCAATCGGTTTTACCGCGCCCGAGAGGCAAAACAAATGGCCAGTAAGCAGTGCCAGTTCAACCGCTTTACTGTTGCAGACAACGCTCACCTTGAATACTTACCCCATGAAACACTGGTTTACACCAACGCCAATGCGTTTAGTCATACCCAGGTGTATTTGGATAAAGGCGCAAGCTACGTAGGTTGGGATATTGCGTGTTTGGGCTTACCTCATATCGACCAACCCTTTTGCAAAGGGCAGTTCACACAAACCTTCAGCCTTTATCACAACCAAGGTATTCGTTTTCATGACCGCCTTGCCATACACGCTAAAGACAGGCTGCATGAATCTCGCATTGGGTTAGCGGGGCACCATGTGGTGGGCACCATGGTGTTATTTAATGGCCATGAAGCGTCATCAAACGAATGGGCAAAAAACGTGTGTAGCTTAATTCGCGGCTGTATTGAAGGACTTAACCTGAGTCATTTCATGTCAGTCACTCAGTTGCAAGGCGTTGTTGTGGTGCGTTATTTAGGTGAGGACAGCGAAGTTTGTCGTGAGGGTTTTGTGCATATTTGGATGCAGACAAGGCCACAGGTGTCTGGTCATTTAGCGGTACCACCACGAATTTGGTACACATAACTGATTAAAAAGAGCGGGAGCAGCTTTTGGAACTATTACCCAGAGAGAAAGACAAGCTATTGTTATTTACCGCCGGACTACTGGCCGAGCGACGTTTAAACAGAGGCTTAAAACTCAATTACCCCGAAGCGATTGCATTTATTTCAATGGCCATTTTAGAAGGCGCACGAGATGGAAAGTCTGTCGCTGAACTGATGGATTATGGGCGTACCGTATTAAGCGCCGAGCAAGTGATGGAAGGTGTACCTGAGATGATTCACGATGTTCAGGTAGAAGCCACATTTGCAGATGGCACCAAATTGGTGACCGTTCACGACCCTATAGTGTAGGAGAATGCGATGATCCCCGGCGAGATATTCACAGACGAAAGTGATATAGCACTCAATCAAGGTCTACCTGAAACCAGCGTGGTTGTGGTTAATCATGGCGATAGGCCAATACAGGTGGGATCCCATTATCATTTCTATGAGGTGAATCCGGCGCTGCATTTCGACCGCCAAGCCACCAAAGGACTGCGATTAAATATTACCGCAGGCACTGCAGTGCGTTTCGAACCTGGTCAGAAACGTACGGTAAGTTTAGTGCCTTTTGGTGGCTCAAAATCCATTTATGGGTTTCGTGGTGATGTGATGGGAAAATTGGAGCAAGAGCATGACTAAAATAGACCGTAACGCCTATGCACACATGTTTGGCCCAACCACCGGCGATAGGGTTCGTTTAGCGGACACCGACATTATTATCGAGGTAGAAAAGGACTACACCTGCTATGGCGATGAAGTGAAGTTTGGTGGCGGTAAGGTTATTCGCGATGGCATGGGGCAGGGGCAGCTCAGCTGCGCAGAAACGCCAGATTTAGTCATTACCAATGCGCTCATTTTAGATTACTGGGGCATTGTGAAAGCCGATGTGGCCATTAACGATGGCCGTATTCAAGCCATTGGCAAAGCTGGTAATCCCGACGTGCAAAACGGCGTGACTATTCCTATTGGCGCGGGCACAGAGATTATAGCGGGAGAAGGGCAAATACTGACGGCAGGCGGCATTGATGCACACGTGCACTTCATTTGCCCTCAGCAGGTAGATGAAGCCTTAATGTCAGGAGTGACCACCATGATAGGTGGCGGCACAGGCCCGGCTACTGGGACGAAAGCCACCACATGCACACCTGGGCCTTGGAATATTGAAAAAATGATGCTTTCAACTCAGGATATGCCAATGAACTTTGGCTTTTTGGGCAAAGGAAACGCGAGTTTACCGAAAGCATTGGAAGAGCAAATTGAAGCGGGTGTTTGTGGTCTTAAATTGCATGAAGATTGGGGAACCACTCCTGCATCAATAGATAACTGCCTAACCGTAGCCGACCGTTACGATGTGCAAATTGCCATTCACACCGATACATTAAATGAAGCCGGGTTTATGGAAGATACTTTAGCGGCATTTAAAGGCAGAACGATTCATACTTATCACACCGAGGGTGCGGGTGGCGGGCATTCCCCAGATATTATTCGTGCTTGTGGTGAAGCCAATGTGTTGCCGTCATCCACAAATCCAACACGGCCTTATACCGTTAATACCGTTGACGAGCATTTAGACATGCTAATGGTTTGTCACCACCTCGACCCTTCTATTCCTGAAGATGTGGCCTTTGCTGACTCACGAATTCGCAAGGAAAGTATCGCGGCCGAAGATATTCTACAAGACCTAGGCGCAATCAGCATGATTGCCTCTGACAGTCAGGCCATGGGACGCATAGGTGAAATGATTTGTCGAACATGGCAAACCGCCCACAAAATGAAAGTGCAGCGGGGGCCGCTACCACAAGACTCTGACAGGAATGACAATTATCGTGCGCGTCGTTACGTGGCCAAATACACCATCAACCCGGCTATAAGCCATGGTATCGACAGCGAAGTGGGTTCTATTGAAGTAGGTAAACTGGCCGACCTTGTGCTGTGGAAGCCCGCCTTCTTTGGGATTAAGCCCAGTTTGATCTTGAAGTCAGGTTTTATTGCAGCCGCACCTATGGGCGATCCCAACGCCTCTATTCCTACACCACAACCCGTCTATTATCGACCCATGTTCGGTAGTCTTGGCGGTGCCGCAGCCTCATTGTCTGTGACCTTTGTGTCACAGGCATCAATGGATAACAACATTGCAGAAAAATACGGGATACGCCGGCCACTTGTGGCATGTAAAAACACAAGGAATATTGGTAAAGGGGATATGAAACTCAACGATTGGCAGCCACACATTGAGGTGGATGCGCAAACCTATGAAGTACGCGCAAATGGTGAATTACTTACCTGTGAACCTATGGAAGTATTGCCCTTAGCACAGCGCTATAGTTTGTTTTAAGAGAAGTATATGTTAACGATTTCAGAAAGGTTGGGTCATTATCATGGTGATGCCGACGATACCATAACCCTAGATTTTGATACGCGGCAAAAAGCGCGAATTAAAGTGACAACCGACAAGGGCGAGCCGGTCGGCATTTTTATAGCGCGAGGGAAGCCCTTACGCGTGGGTGAGCACTTGCGCAGCGAATGCGGCAAAGTGATTAAGGTGATAGGTGCCCTTGAAGCTGTTACCACAGCAAGTACAGACGACTGGCACACCTTTTCAAAAGTGTGTTATCACTTGGGTAACCGCCATACTCGCTTACAAGTTGGTGAACGCTGGTTAAGGTTTAAACCCGATCATGTGCTTAGCGAATTAGTGCAGCGTTACCATCTCAGTGTGAGTGACGCACCTGCGGTATTCGACCCTGAAAGTGGCGCCTATCAAAGTGGCGAACATCACCACCATCATGACTGATCTTTCAATGCTTCAGTGCGCAAGGTTGCTGCAATTATGCAGTGCGAATTTGCCGGTGGGAGGGTTCTCCTTTTCACAAGGTTTAGAGCAAGCGGTAGAGCGTGGGTGGGTAACGACATCTGATGCACTAGAGAATTGGGTAGCTGTGTTGCTAGAAGGCAGCGTCGCCAATGCCGATGTCCCTTTGTTGATGCAGCAATTTCGCGCAATAGACGCTCACGACCAAACGCTATTTTTAGACACCGACGATTGGATTGCGGCTACCCGAGAAAGTGAAGAAATTTTACTGGCCGAGCAAGCCATGGGAAAAGCGTTACGTAGGTTGTTGCGCAATTTAGTAAACAAAGAAGACAGTCTGGCCGCGCACTGGGTTAATCAGCTAAATGCCCATTGTTTTATTAGTCAATTTGCCTTGGCCTCACATGTTTTTGGCTTATCACTTGATGCCTGTCTAAGTGGCTATGTGTGGACCCTTATTGATAATCAGGTGGCTGCGGGCACAAAACTCATCCCGTTAGGACAAACCGACGGCCAAAATTTACTGTTTCGCTTAACCACAAAAATTACACCATGTATTGAGAGTGCCAAACACGTGCAGCAAGACCAAATTGGACAGTCTATGCCGTCGTTGGCCATGGCAAGTGCATGGCATGAACAACAATATTCAAGATTATTCCGTTCTTAGAGGAAACCTTATGCAAAAACAAACACTGCGTGTTGGTGTGGGTGGCCCAGTGGGGTCTGGAAAGACAGCGCTACTGCGTTCGTTATGCCTCGCTATGCGTGAAAAGTACAACATGGCCGTAGTGACCAATGATATTTATACTCACGAAGACGCCCAGTTCCTAACCAAACATGACGCACTTGAAGCTGATCGTATTATCGGTGTAGAAACCGGGGGGTGCCCCCACACGGCTATTCGAGAAGACGCCTCAATGAATCTTGCTGCCATTGATGAATTGCAATCTCGCCATGAGAATTTGGATTTTGTCTTGGTAGAAAGTGGCGGTGACAATCTCAGTGCCACCTTTAGCCCAGAACTCTCCGACTTAACGCTTTATGTGATAGATGTTTCAGCCGGGGACAAAATCCCCCGCAAAGGTGGGCCGGGTATTACCAAGTCTGATTTACTTATCATCAATAAGATAGACATTGCTGACATGGTGGGAGCCTCACTAGACGTGATGGATACGGATACAAAGCGCATGCGCGGCGATAAACCTTTTGTATTCACTAATTTAAAAGCAGGTGAAGGATTGGCTGATATCATCAACTTTATAGAAGTTGAAGGCATGTTGGTTAAATCTTAATTAAGGAAAGACAATGAAAAAACAACTTCTATTGATTGCAGCGCTATTCTCTAGTGCAACGTTAGCCCATGATGATCATTACCTAAATACCACCGTTCATGAGTATTACCATATCGCGTTTTACGTTTTGTCTGTGCTGGTTGCCATTAAAGGTGTGCAATGGTTGGGGAATAAGCTAAGAAAACGCCTGCAACACAAGTAGCGGGGGGATGGCGTAAGGTTGCCACGCTATACATTGAATAATAGAGCGTGGCACCTATCGTGACTGGTCATTATGATGACCTTTGGGTCTGTTTTTCTAGCGGCTAAGCCTTAGTGTAAAACACGTCCCTACGCCACATACATGAAGGTTAGTATTCGTAACGTAAGTATGCCAGTACAGTGTCTTCGTCAGAATATTTGTTGTATTCCGTGCCAATAGCAAACTTATCCCAATTGTATTTTACACCCAGTTTGTAGGCTTTTTGATTGTCGCCATCATCCCAATTTTGCCATTCTAGACCACCATAAAACTCCAGTTGCGTTGTTACCTTATGGCGGAGGTTAGATTCAACAATATAGTAATGGGTTCCTCCCTCCCAATTTTCTGCTTCGTTGCTAACCCCTAAATCTACATCACCGTACCCTAGCTGATAATCGATGGTCGTGCGTGCATTGATATGTTGGATGTAGCCAAGTGTAGCAACAAGACGTTGGGCATCTAAACGTATACCAGTGGCATCATCGTTAACGTCAGAGTAGGTGCCTTCAATGAAAAAGTTATCGCTAAAGGCATAACTACTTTTTAATTCGAAGCCCTTGAGTGTAAAGTCATCTAAATCGGCTATGTCACTTTGTACATAGCCCACTTGGCTGTAGGTATAGGTTGGCGTCATATCGTTAGCGAAGACGGCAAAAGGCGCGGTAAGTAGTGCGGCGGTAGCGGTAAGGTGTTTTAACATGTTTCATTTCCCTGTTGGTTAAGTTCAGGGGTAGTGTAGAGTTGGGAAGGTGAATGCAAAGTGAACTAAAGTTGAATGGGAATTAACGTCAATAACCCTTGAAATAGAAGGGGCTATACGTTTTGAACGGGTAGGGCAGGTTAGTGTATCAAGAGGAAAATATTGGAAGTGAGACTTCAATAACGGCGATTTTCCACTACACTCAATAGTAGCGAGCTACTTTTGCGTGGTACGTTTTCGCCATAAATTCAACTCATAACACCCTATAACAGGTGACACGAAAACACCTGTTATAGCAGGGTTGTTGTACCAGCTGTAAAGGAATCGCAGATTTATGAACCAAGGCTTGCAACGCTTCCTTGCACGCATATTTGTTTCACTTACGTTAACTGTAATTAGCCTCAATGCTTATGCAAGTTGCAACGCAGTTTCGCCCACAGGTACACCGCTAAATCAGCCTTACACATTGAAAATCGGTCTACAACGTTTAACGCTTGAGTGCGATATTTCAGCCCCGGTTATCCTCAGTTTTACCCGCGACCACATTACGTACAGCCAATTGTATACCCAGGATCTGATAAGTGTGGAAGCCTTAACTGGGTCTCGAAAAGCTTTTTTTATTCCCCAAGGACGACACACCTTTTATTTGGATTTAAGTGCGCAGGTGCCTGCGCCCTTTGCGCCCTCCGTACAGAGTGTGGCGCAATATCAACGCTTCTCAACCGTGCATACCCTCACCCTTAGTGGTTTCGTGGGCTTTTGCTTGGCGCTCACGTTATACGTGGGAATGCTAGGAAACAGCGTGCGCAATATGGGGTTTTACTCTTACAGTTTTTATATTTTAAGTGCAGCCATTTTCTTCACGCTACAAGAAGGGCTATTTAACATCGGTTTCGAAGACCTTTCCGTGCTTAATAGCGTGCACTTACATTTGTTTTTTGTGGGCGTGACGGTGTTTGCTGCAGTGCGCTTCCTCGACCAACTTCTGGATTTAAAAGTGCTGCTGCGACAATGGCAGCGAAATCTACTTTTATACCTCTCTTACATCGCTTTAGGGTTAGCGTTTTTACAACTTCCCTTCAGGTTTAACGCAGCGGTGCTCGTCAATATGGGCTTTAGTGTGGTCACACTGCTCATTATGGCTATTGTGCTCGCTGCAGCCATTTACGCCGTTGTGAGAAAAGTACATTGCTCACGCTTAGTATTGGCGGGGCTAAGTATTGTGGTTTTGGCGATGCTCGCGCGTTTCACATTGGACAACATCAGCCCTTTTTTACAGCGTTACGGGCTTATTATTGGGATCACCATTGAAGCCTTTATTTTTGCCATTGCCACGGCGAAAAAAGTGAAAAAACTAGATGAAGATAGGCTAACTGCTTATCGAAAAGCTTCTATGGATACTCTGTGTTCGGTGATGAATAGAAGCGGTTGGGAAGGGTTTGCCAAAGAACTGGTAGACACTCACAAACGTGAAGGCGGCTACTTAACCGTGTTGTTTGTGGATGTGGACAACTTCAAGCGAATTAACGATAAATATGGACATAACGCCGGCGATACTGTTTTGCAGGTTATTGCGAAAATAGTCACAAATAGGTGCCGAGAACAAGATGCGGTGGGCCGAATAGGCGGCGATGAATTTGTCATCTTAAGCCACTGTTTTAGTGAAGGCCAATCTCAGCGCCTTGCAGAGCGCATTATCAAGGGTTTAGAGGGGAGAGACGTGAAAACGGCTAACTGCCTTGTGCCCGTGTCTGCCAGTGTTGGGGTGTTTATTACCAGTGAGCCTTCTGTGAAACTAGACACCCTTATTCAGCAGGCCGATGCCAACATGTACAAAGCAAAAGAGCGGCGTCGCAGAAAGAAATAAGGGCACCCTTGGTACCCTTTACTTTACTTAGTCTTCATTGCCTAGAGGTCGATATTGTAACGAGAACCCAAGCCAGGACCATACACGATGGCGTTTAACAGTAAACGGTTAGTGCCTCGTGATGAGCCTCTAAAGTTGGGCTGCCCTGAAAACAAAATTACTTGCCCTTTACCTACCCGTTCGCGAGTCAGATAGGCCGTGTTGGCAATACGTTGCTGTGCTTCAGGCCACACTAAACCGCTCATTCTTACATTAAGGGTTTTACCTTCTGGAAGGGTAAACCAGCGGCCGGTACTGTTGTTACCTTTTGCTTCGTCAGTTTTTTTCGCCGCTTTGTCGTTGGCATACACGCCTGCTCTAACCACGGCCTGACTACGAGAGTCCGACATTAGCAAAGGCTGGCTGGAATACATCAAAGGCAAGATGTCATTGGTGCCAACAGTAAGCCAATGAAGTTGATCGGTACGTCCCGCTACTATTGCGCCACTTGGCATAAATAGCTTAAGCCAGTTATCTCGGCGCTTGAGTTCTTCTTCACTTTGGGGTTTGGGTAAATCGGCCCATGGGTAGCGGTAATCTGTGTCTAGCGTGTGAGCCATGACACTTGATGATGATATGGCTTCAGACTCGGCTAGATATTCGCGGTAAAGGGCAATGTCGTAGTCCAGTGCTTTGTCGAATGCCCCTTCAAGGGTGCGAACCGTGCCAATGCCATCTTCTTTTGCAAGCGCCGCCGCAGAGCGGTCGTGAGCGATAAGTGTTCCGCCATTTTGTACCCACGCTTTTAGGGCAGCAAGCTGACCGTTTGAAAAATTAACCCGGCCAGACGGTAAAACAAGCACATTATAACGGCGAAGGTCGGTATAGCTAAGTGCGTTAACGTCAATCTGACTATGGCGAATACCTAAATTCGTGTCAATACTCCACCATGTTGCACCGGCGTCGTAGCTAGAAATACTGCCGTGGCTAATGATTGCTACCTGTGGCTTAGTGAGTAACGGGAGGTGTTCACCACCCCAATCCGGTAGGTCGCCTTTACCGTAACCATTTTGAATGGTGACTAGCTTAAGCCCTAGTTCATTGGCCATTTGGCTAGCGTGCTTCGCGACTTCGGTGTGATTAGGGTTGTCTGTAACCGTCACCACAATTGAACCTCGATTTAAGGTTTGATTGTTGTACTTAGCATCTTTATCAATAAACCTAACGTGAATGCCTTGCTCCATTAAGCGCGCGGCAAAGGCAACCGAACGGTCATCTGCGCCATCTACAGCCCAGGCAATACCAGCACTTGGCGTCGCATTAGAAATAGGCGTTTGGCGGTATTTCTCTAGGTTTTTAGTGAGGTGCTCTGGTACAGTGAGGCTATCAAGGCCATACATCATGGTGAGGTTCCATGCTGTGGTGTCGTACATCACAGATGAGCCGTCTCTGAGCGTTTTTTGTCTTTCTTCTATTAACACCGCGTCATTTACACCGGCATCAAATTCTAAAATGGCAGCAATAAGCGGTGCGTCTGGTTGACGGTTCGGTATAACAAGGCTGCCTTTCGGGATAACCGTATCAGATAACGTATTGCCTAAGTGGGTAGTTGCTTCATCCACTTCCATATCTTTTTGGGTAACGTATACCTCGATGCCTTGGGCAAGCAGCCTGTCAACAAAGGCGTCGGTTCGGCCTTTATTATCGTTGGCTAGCACCACAAAAGTGCGATTGGCAAACTTACCTTTAGAGGCCACATTATTTTTACGTCCTTGCCAGTAATCCTTGTACATCGCCTTACTGTGTTTGGCTAGGGTGTCTAAATTGGCCATGGTAGAGACAAACTGGTGATGCACCGCTTCCCTGTAAGTTTGAATGGTCCCTTCTGGCCGGCGAACGCCATCTTCAGCCATACGAGATTGTTCGTAAAGGATATGCATGGTGCCACGGTACTCGGCATAATTAGAGTAGCCAGGGTACCAATTTTCAAACCACTCACCGGTGTAATAACGCCACCCTTTGGCATCGAAGGCCGAAGTTTGGTCTTCAGCAAAGGTCACCGCCCATTTTTGCAAGTTGGGGTCGATATTTTGATTAAGCGGCTGACGGGGAGGCCCCATTAAATACGTATCTTGTGGTCCCATTTCATGACCATCAATCATCAATTGTGGACGCCACTGGTTAATTAATGCTACCCGGCCCACCGTTTCAGGCTGAGTAAGATAGAAAAAGTCACGGTTAAGATCGAAAAAATAATGATTGGTTCTACCATAGGGCCAGTCGCCTCTGTGCAGCAGTGACTGATCATCTACATTTGGCGCTGTCCCTCGGTACTGCTCTAGGGATTTTGCGAAGCGAGCGCGACCATCTGGGTTCATCATAGGGTCAATGACTACCACCATGTCGTCAAGAAGGTCGCTAACGGTCTGCTCTTCACTGGCAATTAAGTGGTAAATGGCAGTTAACGCGGCATCGGCACCGGACGTTTCGTTGCCGTGAATGGAGTATGCCATCCACGCTATTGCTGGCAGGTCATTAATAATAGCGTTTGCTTTGCTGTCTGATACGTTACGGGCGTCAGATAAGGTATCGATATTGGCTTTAATTTCATCAAGCTGAGCAAGTCGTGTGGGGGTAGAAATGAATACTGCAAGAAGCGGGCGCTGCTCGTGAGTGCGGGCGTATTCAACCACATGCAACCTATCAGACTGTTCAGCCCATGTCATAATAGCACTGTGAATTTGTTTTGGCGTGGCAACCCGAGATCCTACAGGGAAGCCCAAAAGCGAATCCGGGTGGGTGATATCCGTGTTGTAATTGCCACTGAGTAATTCACCCTTGTACTCAAGCGCGGCTTCTTTATTCGGTTTCATGAGCACTGCTGAATACGCGGGCAGCACAAACAAACCCAGCACCAGAGCGAACCATGTGCTGGTGGTTTTTAAAATCTTCATGTTTTTCCTTCGTTTTTCTGCGTTTTTTTCGTTTTTGTCATTGCCATAGTGGGCTGTGCTGGCACATTCGTCAACTGCACTAGGTTAAAATTTAGGCTAGGTGCGATTTGCGGTTAACACAAACCGAATTTTGTTTTTATGTCGGCTATACCACGTCTTTCAATTGTTGTTTTGCAATCAGTTTTACCGCGCGAGTTAGGTCACTTAATGCGCCTGAATCTATGGATGTCCAGTGCCAAAACAATGGCAGCCCTAAGGCCTGTTGTGGAAACAAAGACACAAGCTCTCCTTTTTTTACCTCATCCACAACTTGCAGTGTTGGTAATAACGCCCAGGCAACACCATCTACGGCCATTTTTACAAAACCGTGGGAGGACGGATACCAATGACATGAAGAGAAGCTAGGCGCTAGATTGAAACAGGTTTGTTGATAATCGCTGAGTAAGGTGACGTCGTACTCGTCGTAGAGTAGACCGGGGCTTTGCATTACCTTTTCTGGGCTGGGGGAACCCGAGATATAGCGTGCGATAAACGCCGGTGAAGCATAAAGTTGATAATACATAGTGCCTAGGCGAATAGATTGCCCGCCCGTCACCGGCGTACCGGTTTGGCTTATACATGCCATGACTCCACCTTGCTGCAATTTTTCGCGAGTCTGTGTTTGATCGGCATTATAAACATGAACCGGATTGCGCCGGGTTTCACTGAATTTAGCCAGCACCAACGAAAACCAGGTCGCAAGCACGTCATTGTTCACGGCCACCGTGATGGGTGAAGCGCTTTCTTGCAAACCGCTTTCAATATTTAGCGCTTCTTCTAACACACTGACTTTTTGGAAATGCGCCAATAATTCCCGGCCTAACGGGGTGGGCTTAAGCGGTTTCGTTCTTACAATCACCGGCCCACCCACGTTTTGCTCTAGCCGCTTTATTTTTTGCGATACAGCAGATTGGGTAAGACTCAAAGCTTGCGCGCCGCGGTCGAAGCCGCCGTAGCGTACCACTTCATTTAATGCGTAAAGTGCATCGTAATCTAACATAGCCTAGGCCCTGTAAACGTGTCGTTATTAATATTAAATATATTAATTTAAAACAAATATCATTAATTTAATTTAGTTTGCGTTATTGGTTAATATAGCGCCAGTTTTATTTATTCATTGAGAAAAAGGCACAAGGTATGTTTGCGGCAGCGACAAGCGGTTTAATCATGGGGGGCACGCTCATTATTGCCGTGGGGGCACAAAACAGTTTTTTGATTGAACAATCATTGAAGCGTCAATGGACAGCACTTTTTGTGCTTTTGTTTATTATTAGCGATGCTATTTCAATTAGTTTGGGTGCCATGGGGTTTGGTGTCTTGCTGCAAGAGTACCCAACACTAATTTCGATTACCAAATGGGCCGGTGTGGCGTTTTTACTGTGGATTGCTTATAACAAAATTAAGTCTTCAATGGCGGACGACGCGTTAGTTTTAGCCACAGCACATAAAGTATTGCCATTCAAAAAAGCGCTGTTAATCGCCTTGGCGGTGACTTGGTTAAACCCCCATTTTTATCTAGACACCTTATTATTAATGGGCAACTTAGCCAGTCAATGGCAACAAGATAAATGGTGGTTTGTCGCGGGAGCCATTAGCGCTTCTGTTATTTGGTTCGTCGGTGTCAGTACCCTAACGGCGAAATTTGCTCATCACATGCAGCGCCCTCGCTTTTGGCGTTGGTTCAATCGCGCGAACGCTGCTGTCTTAGGGTTGGTTAGCGTACAATTAGCTAGCCTTTAGGGCCAGGCTAGGGTGATTTACCGATAGCCTAGTTGAACCCGTAACTCTGCGAAGAATTGATTAATACGTTCTGCGTTTTTGCCCAAATCGCTACGGCCTACTCGCGACTTACTGCGCATGTCCACTAAGGTGTCATCACCCTGCGCTGTTAGCCGAATAACCACATCGTCTTTAAAGCCAAACCATGTGGTGGTGTCGGTGGCTTCAAGCGTATCTGGTTGCTCGCCTGCGCTAACTCTTTCCCAGCCTAAGCTCTCTATGGCTTTTTCTGCCGCCATATAGACTTCATTAATGGGCTGGGGGAGGCGCTGGGTTTTTATCTCTGGGTAGGCATCTAATTGTTGTCTGGTGACTTCACCGCCCTCATAGGTGATAGGGTTTGGCGCGTCTTTGCGCAAAGGGGCAATAGCGACAAATTCAGGCGGGTTGGTAACATGGGTAGTAATGTCGTGAATAGGTGGCACTGTGCTAGCTTTACTGGCCATGCTTAAGGGCATAGCAACCGCCACCAGCGCGAGAATGGCAAAGAGTGTGGTACTACCCCAATTTACGCTCTTGCGTTTAAGCAACAGCTGCAAAATAATTAAAATTAGTGCTGCGCCGCCAACGTATACGCCAGAGCGAATAAGGGTAAAGGCAGTGCCTAGGTTTACTCCAGCATACTGGTAGAGTGGTCCGGGCAGCGTAACCATTAAAAAACTTACCACGCTGGTAAGAGCAATCAGTGCTTTCACAGTCAATCCTCGTTATTATTTTAGTGATACTTTAACAGTGCTTGGCGAAAATTGGTTCAATTTCGCGGTTAAATTTGTGTCAATGTGTGTAACCATGTGGCCATATCGTTAATCAATGTTGTCTACATCCGATGAATACGTCACTCGTTACCTTACTTGAAGATAGTTTACTTTTACTAAAGCCTACGCTTACGTTAGGTATCAGTGAGTTCGATCTTATTGCGCTGTTAAAGCGCCCGCCTTATTCGTTGTTTGATGAAGATGCGTTACGTGACCCATTAATGTTGTTTCAAACTCACTTTTTGGTTTTCCACGCGCTGTACAAACTGCAAATAAAATGGCGAGAAAGCGGTGAAGGGCGACTCGATATCCATACTACTAAGATTCTCTTACGGGATGATATCCAGCCACAGAATATCCCGCTACAAAATAAAGACGCCACACAAGCGCAAACCCACTTAGCGGGTTTAGATCCGTTGGCGAGTTATTATTTGAATTTAGACAATTTAAAAGGCACTAGCGAGGCAGACGTCGCCGCTTTATTAGATGATTTTTGGCGTCAAATGGCGGGGCAAAAACTAGGGGTGCCGAATACCAAAGACAGAGATAAGGCGTGCGATGTACTTAAGCTAGATAAGCAGGATATACTCACGTTGAATAGCCTTAAAGCGCACTATCGCAAAGCCTTGTTAAAGGTTCACCCAGATCGGGGTGGCAATGTTGAAGAGGCACAGCAAGTCATTCAGGCTTACCGCGTATTACTGAGTTCGTTAAAACGGGTTTAGTGGGCTTTTTCCCAGTTTCTGCAAAGCCACTGTGGGAGTGATCGCCATCACCTAAAGCACGAAACGATCTTAACATCTTTGTGGTTAGTACAAATTCCCTGCAACTGGACGATAAGATCAGCAAGTTTACCTTCCAGGGCTTTTATTCTTTAGTATAACTACGCACAATGTTCATCTTGCAGTGGCACAATTCACTATCGGCTGCCATGGGTGTATGTCGTACTTTGCTAACACCCGTTACAGTCAGACGCATCGGATGCAGCTAGGCTTGAATTACAAACTAACTTGAACACACACAGGTAAACGTTTTCGTTTAGCTGTATAGATTGGTTATTGAGATTGAGAAACTATATGAGTCGCCTATTTTTTGTTATTACTTCCATGGCTACACTGCTAAGTGTGGTGGGTTGTTCTGAAGCGCCGCAACAGGCAGCGCAAGCACAACAAGCTAGGCCTGCGCCTTCGGTGTCTGTGCTTACCCTTGCTAACCAGCCCATTACGCACGAGTTAGTATTGCCAGGCAGAATTACACCTTCTCGCCAATCGCAAATTCGCCCCCAAGTCGACGGTGTTATTACTGAACGCTTGTTTGAAGAAGGTGCGCAAGTTGAAAAAGGTCAACAGCTCTATCAAATTGATGATGTGCGATACCGTGCCCAGCTAAACAGTGCCATTGCCGATGTTAAAAGTGCACAAGCTAACCTGAAAACCTTGGAAGCCAAAGCACGCCGATATGATGATCTCATTCAGCAAAATGCCATTAGCCAACAAGAATTTGACGATGTCATAGCACAAAAAGAGCAAGCGCAAGCCGCCATCAGCGTAGCAGAAGCATCGGTTGACCTGGCGAAAGTTAATGTAGGGTATACTCAGGTGTATGCCCCCATTAGTGGCCAAATTAGCCGTTCATTTGTGACTGAAGGCACCTTGGTCACGGCGAATCAAACCCAGCAACTGGCCACCATTACTCAGCTAGACCCCGTGTATGTTGATATGCAAGAGTCTGGACAGGCGATATTAACGCTACGCAAACAAATCCAGAAACAAGGTGCGCTGCCGGTTGAAATTACCCTTAATGAAAGTACAAACGAAAAGTACACACATGTTGGTTCAGTCAAATTCTCTGAAGTCACCGTGGATGAAGGTACGGGCTCGGTGGCATTACGCGCTGAACTGCCTAATCCAGAAGGTTTATTGATGCCAGGTTTGTTTGTGAAAGGGCACGTGATTACCAGCAAAGAAAGTGGCTTACTTGTGCCTCAAAGGGCAACCATGCGTCAGTCAGATGGCTCGTTAACGGTATACGTGGTCAATAACGAGAATCAGGTGGAAGCACGACAGCTAACCGTGGGAACAACTTACCAAGATCAGTATGTGGTAATAAGCGGTGTGCAAGAAGGTGAGCGGGTTATCGTTACCGGCTACCAAAAAGTCAAACCAGGTAGCACAGTCAACCCAACTGAGTGGCAATCTTCTTCACGTGGCTCACGTTAAGCAAGCAAGGAATTTATCGTTATGGCTCGCTTTTTTATAGACAGACCCGTCTTTGCGTGGGTACTTGCAATTATTACTATGATGGCTGGTGTTTTAGCTATCACCTCATTACCTATTGAACAGTATCCGAAGGTGGCGCCTCCTACGGTGACTATTAGTGCATCTTACCCGGGAGCATCTGCGGAAACCGTTGAAAACTCGGTCACTCAGGTTATCGAGCAAAGCTTAACGGGTATCGATAATTTGCGCTACTTCTCGGCCAGTAGCTCTAATAGCACCATGTCTATTAGCCTTACGTTTGCCCCTAGCGCCGACCCAGATATTGCGCAAGTGCAAACGCAAAATAAGGTGCAGGGCGCGCTACCACTGTTGCCTAGCGAAGTGCAGCAACAAGGCGTTACTGTGTCTAAGTCCAACAGTTCATTCGCGTTGGCGGTAGGGTTTTATTCAGAAGACGGCAGCATGTCTCAGTACGATCTGAGTGACCTTTTGGTGTCCCAATTTCAAGACCCTATTTCTCGTGTTAACGGGGTGGGTGATGTGCGTGTCTTTGGTGCGCAGCGTTCCATGCGAATTTGGCTAGACCCCGACAAACTCTACAGCTATAACTTAACACCGGTTGACGTTCAAGCCGCTGTACAGGTGCAAAATACCGACGTATCGGCAGGGCAGTTAGGTGGTTTACCTGCTATTGAAAATCAGCAAATTAATGCCACTATTCAGGCACAAAGCCGCCTGCAAACCGTGCAGGACTTTGAAAACATCGTTTTACGGGTAAATACAGATGGTTCTCAAGTAAGAGTCCGTGATGTGGCCCGGGTAGAGTTAGGCGCGCAAAGCTACGACGTCATTGTGCGTTACGACCGTAATCCTGCGTCGGGTATGGCAATCAGTTTGGCATCTGGGGCTAACGCACTTGATACCATTAATGCCATCAAAGCCCGCGTAGAAGAGCTTCGCAGCAACCTTCCAGACAGTGTAAAAGTGGTGTATCCGGTAGACAGCTCACCTTTCATTGAATTGTCGATTGAGTCTGTGGTGCATACCCTTATTGAGGCCGTGGTGCTCGTCTTTTTCGTTATGCTTCTGTTCTTACAGAACTGGCGCGCAACCCTGATTCCTACGATTGCGGTACCCGTGGTATTACTGGGTACTTTTGCTGTGCTACTTGCGTTTGGCTTTACCATTAACGTGCTCACCATGTTTGCGATGGTGTTAGCCATAGGCTTGTTGGTTGACGACGCCATAGTGGTGGTTGAAAACGTCGAGCGTATTATGGAAGAAGAAGGGCTTGAGCCAGCTGAAGCCACCAAAAAATCCATGACGCAGATTACCGGTGCATTGGTGGGTATTGCCGCTGTGTTGTCCACGGTATTTATTCCCATGGCATTTTTTAGTGGTTCTGCCGGCGCAATATATCGTCAGTTCTCAGTTACCATTGTCTCAGCTATGGCCTTCTCTGTGCTTGTGGCCATTGTGTTATCGCCTTCATTATGTGCCACTTTATTGAAAAAGCACCCAGAAGGGCACGATAAAAATAGCGGTTTCTTTGGATGGTTTAACCGCACCTTCAACAAAGGCCGCGATGGCTACCAACGCACCACCACGCATATGGCTAAGCGTTTTAAGCGCTACTTTATTGTGTATGGCGTGTTAGTTGGGGGCATGGCCTTTATCTTTAGTCAACTTCCAGGAGCGTTCCTGCCTGATGAAGATCAGGGCCGTATGATGGTGTTAGTCAGCACACCACCAGGGGCAACTGCTGGGCGAACGTTAGAATCGATTAAACAAGTAGAAGATTACTTTTTAGATCACGAACAAGAAGCCGTTAACGGCATGTTCGCGGTAGTCGGCTTTAGTTTTGCTGGCCAGGCGCAAAATGCGGGTATGGCCTTTTTAAACTTAAACGATTGGAGTGAGCGAGACGAAGATAGCTCCGCCTTTGCGGTGGTCAATCGCGCATTCGGTGCGTTAAGTCAAATTCAAGACGCATCTGCGTTTCCTATTGTCCCGCCGCCAATCATGGAGCTGGGTAACGCGACTGGCTTTGATATGCAACTGGTAGACCGCGGGGGCAATGGTCATGAAGCCTTAATGAATGCACGAAACCAACTATTAGGGATGGCGGCGCAAAATCCGAAGTTGGCAGGCGTTCGCCCCAACGGCCTAAGCGATGTTCCACAATTCAAAATCAATATTGATAGTGAAAAAGCATCGGCACTCGGGCTGAGCTTGAGCGATATTAACAATACTTTGCAGATAGCTTGGGGCTCAAGTTATGTGAATGACTTTATTGATAAAGGGCGTATAAAGCGCGTTTATATGCAAGGTGATTTGCCAAGCCGCATGACCCCTGAAGATTTAGAAAAGTGGTTTGTTAGAAACAGCGATGGTGAAATGGTGGCATTCAGCACGTTTGCTACCACAGAGTGGGTGTATGGCTCGCCCAAACTAGAGCGTTTTAACGGAATTTCATCGGTGAACATACAAGGTAGCCCCGCAGAAGGTGTGTCGTCTGGTGAGGCAATGGCAGAAATGCAGAAGCTTGTAGATCAACTGCCTTCAGGCTTTGCTATTGAATGGTCAGGTTTATCTTATGAAGAGCAAGCCGCGGGCTCTCAGGCTTCGTTACTGTATGCCATATCTATATTGGTGGTATTTTTGTGCTTAGCCGCATTGTACGAAAGCTGGTCAGTCCCCTTCGCGGTAATGCTGGTGGTACCCTTGGGTATATTGGGCTCAGTCACAGCCGCCCTTATTTTCAACTTGCCTAACGATGTCTATCTTCAGGTTGCATTTTTAACCACCGTGGGACTGGCGGCAAAAAATGCCATTTTGATTGTTGAATTTGCCAAAGAACAGGTTGAGAATGGGGAAGACTTGATGGTGGCCGTGTCTAATGCGGCATCACAACGTTTCCGCCCCATACTTATGACATCCATGGCCTTTATTCTCGGTGTTACCCCGTTAGCGCTTGCCAGTGGTGCGGGCGCAGCCAGTCAGAATGCTATTGGTATTGCGGTTATGGGCGGTATGTTTGCAGCTACATTCTTAGCCATTTTCTTCGTGCCTATGTTCTACGTCATGGTAGAAAGGCTCTTTCATAAACAGGCATCATCTAAATAAGCAGGAGCATTGCAAATGACAACGGTCATTTTTTCTCACGGAAAGGAGAGTGGACCTTGGGGCAGTAAAATTACGACTATGTCGAAGGTGGCAGAGCAACTGGGCTTTCGGGTTGAGAGTATCGACTATCAAGATTTAGACTCGCCGGAAGCCAGGGTCGACCGTTTGGTTGAGAATATATCCCAGCAATCAGACACTGTTATTTTAGTCGGCTCCAGTATGGGGGGCTATGTGTCACTGGTGGCGGCAGAACGTACCAATGTGGTGGGGGTATTCTTGCTTGCCCCCGCGCTATCAATGCCTGGCTACGAAGTACAAAACTACAAATATGCTGGGGAAGTGAGTATGGTGCATGGATGGCACGATGACATTGTGCCTGCCGAGAACAGCATTAACTACGCCCGTACCTGTAGTGCAAATTTGCTGCTCGTGCATGATGTGCATCGTTTATCAAACAGCATGCCGCAAATATCACCATTTTTCCGCAACTGGTTGAAGCCTTTCGATATTCACCGGCTTTAGCGCTTTATCTTGCAGGATGAAAAGCACGGCGAGCCTATACAATAGGCCGCCTGTGTTCACCTACGACTAATCGCTTACTTTGCCTCTGTGCATTCACATCATCACACTTGCTAAAATATGGCATTATGTGAGGAATGCAGGATAACTTGTATAGGTTGAAGTGATGGCAATAGCGTTACCCCCCGAGCCTAATTGGCATAAATTAATCAAATCTGGTTCGCGAGTGTTTGTTGGTGGTACCGCCTCTGTACCTTATGCGCTGGTTCAACATCTTATTGAAAATAGCGAAGGCTTTAGTGATATTGAATTGGTTCACATGCTGGCGCTTGGCGATACCCGTTGGGCAAAAGAGGAATATAAACGTTTATTCAAAGCCAACACTTTTTTTATTGGCGGTGAGGCCATTCGTCGTGCTGTTGATGAAGGGCGGGCAGATTATACACCCGTGTTTTTATCTGAAATATCGAGCTTGTTTAGTGATGGTACGTTGGCGTTAGATGCTGCCTTGGTGAATGTCAGTCCGCCGGATGAATTTGGTTATTGTTCTTTGGGCGCTGCCGTGGATATTTCCATGTCTGCGGTAAGAAACTGTCAGCAAGTGGTGGCGCAAATCAACCCACAGGTTCCTCGCACCGCAGGGCATTCCTATATCCATATCAGTGAAATTACCGCCTGTATTGAAGCCAGCGAACCTTTGGTGGAAGTCAGTCCGCCCCCTATAGATTCCGTTGCTGAACGTATTGGTCAATATGTGTCTATGTTGGTGGACGATGGCGCAACGCTGCAATTCGGCATTGGTAAAATTCCCAGTGCAACGCTGAAATATTTGTGCCATCACAAAGACCTGGGTATTCACAGTGAAATGCTCACAGACAGCGTTATCGAGCTTTTGTCTTCAGGCGCGGTGACCAATAAAAAGAAAACCTTTCACCCCGGTAAGGTGGTAACTAGCTTTGCTATCGGCTCCAGAAAGCTTTACGACCTGATTGATAACAACCCGCATATTGAATTTTATCCAAGCAGTTATGTGAACAAGCCCACCAATATTGCGAAAAACGACAATATGATTGCCATTAACAGTGCGTTGGAAGTCGATCTTACGGGTCAGGTGGTGGCAGATTCATTGGGCTATGATTTTTATAGTGGCATTGGTGGGCAAGTGGATTTTGTGACTGGTGCTTCTATTAGCAAAGGAGGCAAACCCATTATCGCTCTGCCTTCTACCGCGAAAGATGAAACCATTTCCCGTATTACTCCAAGAATTTCCGAAGGTGCAGGCGTCGTCACCTCAAGAGGCAATGTACAATACGTTGTGACGGAATACGGCATTGCGTCGCTTAAAGGAAAAAGTATTCGCGAGCGCGCACTTGAACTGATTAGGGTGGCCCACCCTAAGTTTCGTGCTCAGCTTTTAGAAGAAGTCAGAAAGCACTATTGGGTGCCGCATTATCAAGAAAAGTACCCCACCGACATTCCTGAGTTAGGGGCTATTCAATTGAAACGCTTGAATATTCAGGGGGAAACCTTTTACATGCGCCCCTTAAACCCTGCGGATGAACGGCGTTTGCAAGAGTTCTTCTATTCCCATACAAAAGAAACCCTAAGGCTACGCTATAACTATGACCCCAAACAAATGTCTCGGGAGAAGTCGTGCAACTTAGTTAGTGTGGATCAGTCAGCAGATGTGGCCCTTTGTATTGTTAAGCAAGATGGCTCACGCATTACTATTCAAGCCGTCGGTCGTTTTTATTTAGAGCCAGTCAGTAATACCTGTGAAGTAGCCTTTGTGACCAGAGAAACCCAGCAGGGGAAAGGCATGGCTAGTCGTTTACTTAACCAACTAATCGACATTGCTAAAGCGCGGGGTATAGAAAAAATGATGGCATATGTCAGGGGAGAAAATAAGCCCATGATCACCATTTTTGAGCAAGCCAATTTCATTCGAAAGTTCACCGGTGATCCAAGTGACATTGAATTGGTTTTAGATGTGGCAAATGCAAAATGACCATACGCATCTTTAGAGGAAAAGCCAGTATCAAGCATGATGTCGACAAGACCCATCCGGAGTCGCCGGACCGCTTGTTCGCCATTGACGATCAACTGCTGGCGTCAGGGTTAGAAATGGTGTGCGAACACGCTGACGCGACGCCAATTGCTAAAGCTTATTTAACCTTGGCGCATAGCCCAACCTATATTGATGAGGTATTTGCACAAGCCGCTAAAATTGACGAGGCAGCCCCCTCAAATGAGCAAAATGTGGTGTGGCTTGCTGAAGATACTGGGCTGGTAAAAGGAAGTTTAACTGCAGCATTAGAATCCGCAGGAGCGGCGTGTCTTGCTGTTGATTGGGTAATGCAAGGACATGACCGACAAGGCTTTTGTGCAACGCGACCTCCGGGGCACCATGCTACCTACGACAGTGCGATGGGGTTTTGTATCTTCAACAATATTACCATTGCCGCGCGGTACGCCTTACAAACTTACGCATTAAAGCGTGTCGCTATTGTGGACTTCGATGTGCACCACGGCAATGGTACCGAGCATATTGTGGCGGGCGACCAGCGTATCATGATGTGCTCAAGCTTCCAGCATCCCTTTTACCCTCATAGTGGGTCGCCAGTACTGGCCAGCAATATATTGTCAGTACCCATTGATGCGGGTGCTACAGGCGAAGTGTTTCGCAATAAAGTCGCGCATTGGTTTGCTGCACTCACCCACTTTAAGCCCGAGTTAATCTTACTTTCCGCTGGTTTTGATGCCCATGCTGAAGATCCTATGGCTCATTTACGCTTAACCGAAGACGACTATTACTGGTTAAGCGTAGAACTTAAAAAAGTGGCCGACACCTGCTGTGAAGGCCGTATTGTGAGCGCATTAGAAGGTGGCTACGACATGAGTGCATTAGGTCGTAGTGTGGTGGCACATTTAAAAGGGCTAGCGTATCAAGTTGCTAAGCCAGCCCTTTAGCGCGCCTAGTTAACCGAAGGAGTATAAGCGCAACAACAGGGGATTATGAAAACAGCATCCACAAACCAGCACCTAGCATGCCGAGGTTTTCCGTCAACGAAATAAACCCGAGAGGCACATCGCTATTGCCTCCTACACAGGCGCATTTTAGTTCCCGTTTATCTATGTATACGGCTTTAATAACCGACACGGCACCAATCGCGCCGATAAAAATAGAGAAAGGGGCAAAGAGCATGGCGGGGATACCTGCAATCATGGCTAAACCTGCATAGGCTTCCACAAAGGGGTAAACATACGCATACCTTGGCTTTTTCATGCCTAATAGGTCATAAGTAATGAACTGCCGTGAAAACGCCACCACATCTTGAATTTTTTGCAGTGACAGCAGCACCATAGATACGCCGATAAAGGTCATTATTGTACCTTCAAGGGTAAATATCTCACCGTCCTTAAATACGGTGGCGCGTAACAGAAAAGCTAAGGTGGCCAGCGCCGCCAGTGCAAAAGTGGCAATCACGGGCGTGTAGCGAGAGCCAAAGTCTTCCTCGGGGGTTTTGTTAAAATGACGCCTTAGCTCATCATACCCTCCGACTCTTTGCCCATCGATAAAAGTTTGTGGCGTGGTGTCTACGCCATGCTTCTGCTTGAAAGCATCGGTTTCCTCTCGGGTACTTAGGTGCCTGTCATCGACTTTGAATCCTTCACGCTTGAGCAAGTCTTTGGACTTGAGTCCAAACGGACAAATGTGACCCGGTGTTACCATTCGATATAAGGTGGCTTCTTTATGCATTGGCTCCTCCATGTACAAATTTCATGCAAAGTTAGGGGGTGCGGTAAGCTTTATAGGGTAAAGCCGCGCAACGGCTATGAACCGTGAATGACATAAAACATTACATATAGCATGCCAAAACGAGAGAAAGGCCTAACTTAGGCGTGGCAGAAGCAGCCTTGGCCGTCGGCGTTGATAATGGCACCAGGGTATGCGGGCGTCTTGGTGTACTGTAAAACCTCTTCCACCACGTTTTTACCAGTAAAGCATCCATACCCTGTGGCGTAGGGGCCGAGGTAGCGAAGCTGGTATTCATCATCAATGACGATGAGTGCTGGTGTGGCAGTCATCACAGACTTAAGCTCTGGGACTTGTTCTAATGACAGTTCAACAGAACGATAGCCATCAGTTTCTAATTCAGCCAACAGTGCCTGCTGATGGGGCTGAGCGAGCGTGTCGCAATAGCAGGCCTTTGAAGTACTTACATGAATAATAGAGGCGGAAGGAATGCCGTTTTGCTGTAAAGCGCGCGCAATATCAGTGTCAAAACTAGCCTCGGTAGAGGCGTGCAAAAGCACGCCTTGCGGGTCAAACTCCGATAGCTGCTTTTGACTATAAAACAGCAATCCCGCCAATATGCATGCGGCCCAAGCGAACAGCAAAAGCCAGCTTGAGCGCTTCGCCATCTTACTTAGCACTTAAAGCGAGCAATGGCATTTCGCATTTTCTGCGAAATGTCAGTTAAGGTTGTTACCTCCGCTGACAAGGATTCAGCGGTAGCCAGTTCCTGAGAGGTAAACTCGCTCAACCTTGCTGTGCTTTGTGCAATAGACGCCGACGCGGTTTCTTGTTCAACGGCGGAGGTCGCAATTTCTGTCATGCTTTCACTGGCATTTTGAATTTGCTGCATAATAAGGGTCATTGCTTCGGTGGCGGTATTCGATGACAACACGGCTTCATCTACCAGCGTAATACAGGTTTGCATCTGATCAACCGAGTTTGCCGTTTGGTTAACGAGCTGTTCGGTAATGGTGGTAATTTGGTCGGCACTTTCTTTCGAGCGAATTGCCAGCGTACGTACTTCGTCAGCAACCACCGCAAACCCACGACCATGTTCGCCAGCGCGGGCAGACTCAATGGCCGCATTCAAAGCTAGCAAGTTTGTTTGCTCTGCCACTGCGGTTATGGCACGCATTGCTTCTGATATATGACTGCACTGCTCGTTTAATGCTTCATTTGTTTTTGCCGCACTGTTTAACGTATTACGCAGAGAATCTATGGTCTGACTGGTACTAGAAATAGAGTCACGGGTGGTTTGCGAAGAGGCTTGAGCATCATGGGCTTTGTCACTGGCAAGGGTTGTTTGCTCAGTGGATAATTGCATAGTTTGCGCAATTTCTTCGGTAGACGCAGACACCATGGCGAGCTCTTGATCTGTATTTTGGGTGATTTCAAACATATCGCTAGCCGCTTTTTCCATTTTGCCGCAACCACGCACCACATCATCGGTTAACGATGACGCTAGTTCAACTAAGTCTTTAACCTGGCCAATAAGCTCTGCGAAAGGTCGTGTAACAGGGTTTGAAGCATCAACGTTTACACTTAAATCCAGTCGCCCCGCTTCTTTTTGCATATCTTCAATCGCTAAGCGAAGTTGCGCCGCACCAGCACCTTCTTGGTGGGCTTGTTTGGCCATATACATAAGTACGCCGCCTTCCGCGAGGGCAAACGCAGCGTGCATTAATAGGATTGAGAATGTCACATGACCTTCTTCAAATATCACTAACGGCGCGCCCTGGGTTTGCAAAATAAAGAAAGAAATGTGGTGAACCGCAACCACTGCCGTCCCCATTGCAATCACCGTCCAATCTCTGAAGTAGGAAAGAAACGCCAAAATAACAAAAATTTCAAAGTGGACTTCTATTAAGCCGAAACTTTGGTGAATATGTAACGCCGTGAGTAATTGCGTACCAATGGCCATGGCATGGCGGCTGATAGCAGCATAGGGCTGTGAGAAGCTAAGCAGCAGAGGAATAGCAGCAATCGGAATACCAAATAGAAATGCAGGCAGTAGTTCGCCAGTGATAAACCCAATAACCAATGATATCAGCCATTGAATGACAATGACGGCGCGAAAGATCTTATGACCTTCGGCAATCCAAGGGTACTGCATATGACTCTCCAAAGAATGTACGCTTTTTATAAGTGTAGGCAACAAATGCTGTGTGTGCTAATAACGAAAATAGTACGGTGAGTGAGGAGTTTAGACCACAAAACTTTAGTCTAAGACTTAAATATAATTCACTCGCAATTTAGCCGTAAAACCATTATGGGCAGTGATTCTAGAGCATAGCGACTAGCCTGTATGTCGCAGAAATAACCTGGGCAATTACCCCATATAAAACCTTACCCAGCCCTTGGGGGCCAAGCGTCCCCCACATTCATTCCCTAAACATCGGTTAAAAACCACAAAGGCAGCAAGCGTGATGGTGTGTTAAAGCACACCCTAAGTGATACCATAGCCCCATAAAAGCGTCATGCATCGTACGCAGACTATCTACTACAGACCCGTCGCTTTCGTTAAAAGGGCCTAAAGCAGTGGCAAAAATTGTTTTTCTATCTACCGATAATTTAGAAGGTTTTTTCGTTTACGATACCTTACTCATCCCCTTCTTTGAGCAGGCAGGGTGGCAGGTAGCCACGTTGTCTTGGCACAATAAAGACATCAACTGGAGCGATTATGATTATGTCATCGTGCGCAGTACCTGGGACTATCAGCAGTATCCGTCTGAGTTTACCGCCTGTCTGGAGAGTATCGACAAATCGAAAGCAAAACTGCTGAACCCATTAACCTTGATAAAGTGGAATATTGAAAAAAGCTACCTTTTAGATTTAAAAGATAGAGGGGTGAGTACAGTACCGACGTTTTGGCAGTCCCACTTTTCAGTAGACACCTTGGTACAGCAATTTGACGTTTTTGCCACCGACACCCTAATTGTCAAACCCATATTAAGCGCCAATGCCGACGATACTTACAAGGTGAGCCGAGATAATATTACCCAATTTATACCGACTTTATCTCGCTGTTTTGCTGAGCGGAAACACATGATTCAGCCATTTCTTCCCTCCATTGTAGAAGAAGGTGAGTATTCACTGTTTTATTTTGCTGGGGCGTTTAGCCACAGCATACGAAAAGTACCCAAGTCGGGTGATTTTCGTGTACAAGAAGAACATGGTGGGGCACTGCATCTTATTGAACCTGATCAGACGATGTTAGACGCAGCTCTTCGAGCCCTTGACGCCATGCCGGAACAGGCGTTGTATGCACGTGTAGATCTGGTGCGCTGTAAAGGTGAGTGGGCGTTGATGGAGCTTGAGCTGATAGAGCCGTCGCTGTACTTTAATTTATCCCCTTCATCGCCTCAGAAATTTGTGGACGCATTTTTAGCGATGCATCAGCAAGACGCTTTAAATCCGTAGGCGATCACGCAATTCATAAAAAAGCGCCCCATATTCGAGTGAGGCACTTTTTTGGCGGGGTACGAGGCTTATTTTAGGCCGCGACTATGAGATTTATCACTGTACCGACTAACGTTTCGAGAAGCTGGTGAGCTATGCTTAGCCTGTCTTTGTGGACTTACAGAATGTCGGTTATTGCTACTATTATGACTTCTTTTTAGCGATGGCTCATGGCGTGTCGAGGACGACTTATTGCTATTAGTCGCCGGCTTGTGTGACTGACGGCTAAGCTTTTGTTGCACATTTGCATAGCGTTGGTTTCCTCTTACCCCCTTGTCTTGAACACGTTTTTCACGGTACTGGTTATTACCAGATTTGTTCTCGCGTACCGTGTTTTTATGGGATTTATTTCCTCGTGTTGTGTCTATCGTGCCCTGATTGTTGCGTATTGTCCTATTACGATTTCGATTGTCCGATAACTTATTTTTGAGTTCACTGTGACGTACCAGGGTATGTCTATTAGGGGTACCTGTTTTAATTTGATGCTTGTTGCCGGGCTTATTTACCATGATGGTTTGCTTGTGCTGGTAACGTTTTGGCGCCGTATGTGTCACCCGCTGTGAATAGCGCGCACGGCGGTGGTCAACATTATGGTTCCAACGTTGGTAGCCTTTACTGTAAACCCGCTTTACAGGTGTATGGCGGTAATAGCGTGTCACCGGACCACGATGCACAACAAGATGGCGGTTATGCCAATGAATGCCACCAAAATAGAATAAGGTGGAAAGGTGTACGCGAGGCGACCAATAAATTCTCGCACTTTGGTGCACACTCACACCAAAGTGCCAGTGATAAGGTGCAATACTGTGATTCCAGTGACCAAAGACATGTGTGGGGTTGTAATAGGGCACATAGATGGTCTCTCGATGCCGCGGAGCGATATAAATGATGCTACTTTCTTGCGCAACATCAAGGTAATCATTGGTGCGTAAATTGCCAGAGTGATAGGCATGTTGTCGCAAAACCTGAATGCGGTCTAATACCCTGTCTTCATTCACTAACATGTTGTCACCAACTTGCTCCATCCAGTCGATATCTTCTGCCATGGTATGCAAAATATCGGTAAAAGGCGCAATGGCTTTTACACTGGGATCCCAGCTGATAGGGGTGATGACCTGCTCAACTTGTTGCGCAGTAAGGTGCGTGTTACTTTGCCGCCAGCGGTCGGCGGCAATCACATCAAGGGGATACGTGGTAGCAATAAGAATATGCGTTAACAGTGCATCAGGGTATAGCGCAATAGGCGCCAATAGGCTATCTAGTTGTGCATCTGAATAGTCGGCAACCTCTACTTGGGTTTGACTTTGGCTGGAGGCAGACGCAAAGGTAGGCACTAGAACTGCACCACTACCCAGTAGCAAGAGTATTGATAAGGTGACGTTTTTCATACATTCTCCTCACTCTAACCAAGCTGCTTGTGATTAAGCATAGTGGTAGAGATATAAAAGTATGTATACGTTATAAACCTTGGGATATTAACCTAAGCTGAACCAAACTGAACAGGGCTCAGTTTGGTTAAACGAATAGGCAGCGAAAGATAGTTAAGCGGGTAATAGCTTACTTAAATGCGTGGGGGTCGAAGGCGTGCCCTAGCTTTTCAGTTTTTGTTTTGATATAGCCTTTGTTGTCTTCGGTGATGCCATGGTCAATGGGCTTACGTGCGACAACATCAATACCTAACCCTTTAAGAGCAGCCAATTTTTTGGGGTTATTGGTCATCAGTTCAACGCGACTTACTTTCAAGGTGTCGAGCATCACTTTACAAATATCGTAGCTGCGTAAGTCAGCATCAAAGCCCAAATGTTCGTTGGCTTCAACGGTATCCATGCCGCTATCTTGTAGATTATAGGCGCGAATTTTATTCAGTAAGCCAATTCCACGACCTTCTTGGCGCAAATATAAAAGCACGCCACAACCATTATCAACAATATTTTGCATGGCTTTCTCAAGCTGAAAACCACAGTCGCAGCGGGTGCTAAAAAGCGAGTCGCCAGTTAGGCATTCAGAATGAATACGAATAGGCACCACGTCGTTGTCTTTCCAGTCGCCGTAAGATAAAGCCACATGCTCCTGCCCACTGGCTTCAACGAAACCATGGATCTTGAAATTGCCCATGCGGGTAGGCAATTTAGCGGAACTGACATATTCGTATTTTGGCTGTTTGCTGCTCATGTTACTTCTACACCCATCTTCATAAGCGTTATTTGGGGGTGCTTTTTTCCTTTACAAGGGCTAAAGACACACACCTCCCATTAAATTTTGGAGAGGCATGTTACATTATATCAATTTGATTGGGTAGCCTAAGGCGCTTTCAATATAGTCTAGTTTATAACGGGGTAAATGTATTGAGAGGTTTAGGGGCAGACACACTGAAGCCCTGGGCGAAATCAATGCCTATTCTTCCAAGCTGCGCCATGGTGGCATCAGACTCTACAAACTCCGCCACCGTCGTCATGCCCATGGCTTTCGCCACTTCTTTAATTGACGCGACCATGGCCACATCGACAGGATCGTTGAGCATATCCTTTATAAAGGCACCGTCAATTTTAACAATATCCACCGGCAGGCTTTTTAAGTAGTTATATGAAGAGAAGCCACTACCAAAGTCATCAAGGGCGAACGAACATCCCAACTCTTTAAAAGACTGCATGAAACGCAAGGTGTCTTCCATTTTGATAATTGCAACAGATTCGATGACTTCAAAGCAAATTTTGTCATAGGGAATGGCATATTTGTCGAAAGCATTTAAAACAAATAACTTAAAGTCTCTGTCGGCAAGTGAGTGACAATTTAAATTAATGCTGCAGCGTTTTAAGTTAGCTAGATGTTCAGGGTTTGCATGCAAGTACTCAAAGGTATTGGAGATAACCCACTTATCAATCTTTACGTTCATTTCAAACCGCTCTGCGGTAGGGAGAAACGCATTGGGTTCAATGACTGTGCCATCGCGATCTTTTAAACGCAGTAATACTTCATAGTAAAAGCCGTCGTTTGCGCTGGTTAATGGACGCATAAGTTGGTAGTACAATAAGAAACGGTCTTCATCATGGGCGTGGTTAATGGTGGTAACCCAATCTAATTCTTTTTGGTAGCGCTGCATGCTTTTATCGTTTTTATGATAAAGATGTATTTGGTTGCGACCTTGTTCCTTTGCAAAATAGCAGGCGGCATCTGCCATGCTTAAATATTGCTCACCGGTGGTGTCTGAATTATCGCAGACAACCATGCCAATGCTTACCCCAAGATGAAATATGCGCTTGTCCCACATAAATCGGAATTCTTGCGCGACGTTTAATAAACTCTCTGCTATTTCATGGGCTTGTTCAGGTGATGCCTTCTCAATAATAACGCCAAACTCATCTCCCCCTAAGCGAGCAAGCATCGCGCTTTCCGGTAAGGCTTTTTCTAGCAGTTGGGCAATATCTTTAATTAATGTGTCACCTGCTTTGTGACCGCAGGTGTCATTCACCACCTTAAAGCGGTCTAAATCGAGGTAAAGAATGGCTATCTCGTCAGTGCTTTTGGCCGCTAATTTGGCTTTCAGCGTATTTTCAAATTGACGTCGGTTAAATACACCGGTTAATGAGTCGTGAGTAGCCAGATATTGCAAGCTTAAATCAGACTGTTTTTTCTCGGTGACATCAATAATAGAGCCATAGAGAAAATTGCCTTCTTCAGCGGCGCGTATTTGGCAAGAAATGGAAAACCAAAATTCGCTGCCATCGGCCTTAACCCCTTTAATTTCACGCCCCATGACAATACCACTTTCTAGCAATTCGCCTACCAGCACATCTCGGTCTTCAGTATTGGCGTAAAACTGCTTGGTATTTTTTATGGTTTCTAGCATTTGCGTTTCGTCTTCAAAACCAAAGAGGGCGCACATGGCGGGGTTAACGGTTTTGATGTCACCTTCTAACGTTGAGGTATACAAGCCTTCTGCAGAATTGCGAAACAAATCGTAAAAACGATTTAAACTTGTAATGGTGGCTTCTCGCTCTAACAGCTTTTGAACATTAAAGCTGCGCTCTTTTAGCTCTACGCTAAACCCTAAACAGAGCAAGCCGATAGACAATAACGCAAGAATAAAAAAGACCAAGGGAGTGGTATAAATGAGCGTTCCCAGCAGGGTTTTTACAAATATGGCGTACAACACAGTAAAGAACAGCCACGCCATGCAAAAAATATAGCTAAGCGCTTGATTTCGCCTGTCCTTGAAGATCATCGCCAAAAGCACATGATACACCCCAATTATGGGGCACATTGCCATCAATATTAGTGAGGCGTTATAGGGGGTGCTGACCAGCGCCCAAATGGTCATTGCTAGGGGGAGTGAAAACGAGACAATGCGCAAAAAGAACGGGACTCGCACAAATAAGTTGTGGGTTACCTTCGCCAAGTTTAGGAATGTTGCGCCCAGTAAAATAGCGAATAGCGGTTCGCTGGCGTTGGTGAGCGCAGGCCAAGTAGCCAACCCTCCTTGCGCCACAAAAAAGAGCGCGAACAAAATGGCGTTATTCGTGGCTAACCAAAACCGCGCGGGTGTTCGCTGAAACAAATAAGAGAGTAAAAAATACCCCACCATAATGCCTAAAATGCCCAGTAATACACCGAGCATGACCATCATGTTTCTATCGTATTGCTGCAAGCTTTGCTTATGCCAAAGGGAAATAGGAAATTGCCTAAGCCCTTCATCTTTGACACCAATTAATAGCCTAGAGTGTTCTTGCGCGTTAAGTGAAAACGCCAACCTAATCGCAGGCAGGGGCTTATTCAGTGAATAGTCCCCTTTTCCAGCTTGATAACGATAGGACTTAATAATACGCGCATTATCGTCTAGCAAGTATATCTGTAAGTCATCAATATTTAGCCTGTCTATATTCAACACCAGTGGCACAGTGCTAAACCCGGTATTGCGTAATTCAGCAGATAACCACAAGCGGCTATTTTCAAGGGTTAACGGCAGGGTGGTAGAAAGCGCTTGGGTAGAATGAAGCACATCAAGATACGAGGCTGATTGGTGTGCCACAAAGGAGGTGCTGCTATGATTAATAACAGCAATATCGAAGCGCTCGTCGATATGAAGTTCACTGGCATGAACACGCCAAGCAGCCACACTTATTACCAAAAGAGATAATAAGAGAAACACGTTGAAAAATGCCAAAATTCCTTTTTTTATGAATGGCATAACAGCGTTCGAGGCTCCAAATAATATTAATTGCATATCGCTATACTAGCTTAACTTTAGCCCATTGTAGAAAAAACTTCTGTACCACTAGGCGTTTTCTGTTTTTAACCTATCTATGAGGTAACGATGCAGTTGCTGTGGGCTTTGACTTGCTCCTAAAGGCTCAAGCCAAATAGCTTCGCACAGCCACTCGATACACAGCAGGCAGCTGACTACTTCGTTAGACAGTGCTATTTGATACCTGTCGGCGCCCCAATCTGGCTCACCTAGGTTTAGCGCAAAACGCGCACCAAACTGTGCCACCCATTGCTGAGTTTTAAGGGGTGTTTGCGGCAAGGGCAGTGCGAGGGTTACGCCGTGTTCTGTTAATTGAATGGCGTGGTTAAGGTTGGCTGCATGTAGCGGCATGAATGTGAAACCTCGTCGGAGCTAGGGGGTAATGGGTCATTGTGAGTAAATTACATGGCAAATTTGTCGTGAAGTAAACTACCCCAAGCGAATTTGTGTATATAGTAGAAGGCGGAATAATAACACCTACAAAAAACAGCTTAGGGAGAGGTATGCTCACTTTACATCATTTAAATAATTCGCGCTCACAACGTATATTATGGCTACTGGAAGAACTTGGGGTAAGTTACCAGCTTGAACATTATCAACGAGACAGCACAACCAATTTGGCTCCAGACTCGCTTAGAGCGGTGCATCCCCTTGGCCGTTCACCTGTGCTAAGTACGCCCGACGGCGCCATTGCCGAATCGGGTGCCATTGTTGAGTACCTCGTACGTCATTATGCGTCAGAGAGCTTTTGTTCACCGACTGAAGGCGAGGCACTGCAGCAGTATCTGTTCTGGTTGCATTTTGCCGAAGGCTCATTAATGCCGCCACTGGTGGCCAATCTGGTGTTGGAAAAAGCCAGGCAAAAAGGCGCAAAACCGTTTTTCATTAAACCAATTACGAACAAGCTGGTGGATGGAATTTTAAATGCCTATTACGGGCCAAATTTGGCACAAAGCTTACGCTATGTAGAGTCGTATCTTGCCAGTCACACATGGTTTGCTGGGGACGAGCCCACGGGGGCAGATGTGCAAATGATATTCCCGCTTGAATCACTCGTGGCCAGTGGAAAGGCAAAAGATTTCGCCGCCATACAAGGTTATGTGAAGCGAGTTCATGCCCGTCCCGCTTACCAACAAGCCTTAGCAAAAGGCGGTGAATACGCCTACGCCTAGTTTTCGGCGCGCTTGTTGCAATTCTCTCGCACTAGGCTTCGCGATTAACGTAGTCGCCAATAAGCTGCATAAAGGCGTCGCCATAGCGGGTGAGTTTAGTTTGCCCAACACCACTGACATCTAGCATGGTGTCTTTGGTGGTGGGAAGCTTAGAGGCCATGTCCACTAACGTGGCATCACTAAACACCACGTAAGGGGGGACTTCATTTTCTTCCGCCAGTACTTTGCGCAAATGCTTGAGCCTCATAAAGAGGGTGCGATCATAATTACTCGGCGCTTGTTTGGCTTTTTTATCAGGCTTGAATTCTAACCTTGGCGTAGCAAGCTGAATGGCAATTTCGCCCTTCAATACAGGCCGAGCTGCTTCGGTTAACCGTAGTGCCGCGTTGGCGGTAATATCCACCCGGATAAGGCCTTTGTGAATAAGTTGATTAATGATGTTATGCCAATAACTGTCGGACTTGTCTTTGCCTATACCATACGTGGAGAGCTGATGATGTCCCGCCTCTTGCAGACGTTTAAGCTGCTTTCCTCGCAATACATCAATAACATACTGAGTAGCCGCTTGCTGTTGTAAGCGCAGTACACAGGACAACACTTTTTGACTTATCACAGTGCCATCTATCATTTTAGGTGGGTCAAGACAGATATCGCAGTTGCCACAGGCGCTATCACTGAATTGTGAAAAATAGTTCAGCAGTACTTGGCGGCGACAGGTTTGTGCTTCAGAAAAGGCTTCCATGGCAGCAAATTTTTGCAACTCAATTTGGTTTCTGTCTTCCAGTTCACCTTGGCTTATCCACTGCTTGACCCGCGCAGCGTCTTTCTCATCAAATAAGAGTAAGGCTTCCGATTCGAGGCCGTCACGCCCCGCGCGACCGGTTTCTTGATAATAGCTTTCTATACTTCGGGGAACATCATGATGCACGACGTAGCGCACGTTGGATTTGTTGATGCCCATGCCAAAGGCAACAGTTGCCACCACAATATCAATTTTGTCGGTAAGGAATTGACGCTGAACAAACTCTCGTTCATCGGTATCTAGCCCAGCATGATAGGCAGCGCACCGGAAGCCCTGACGAAATAGCTTTGCATGTAAATCGTCAACTTTCGCCCGGCTATTACAGTAGATAATTCCACTGCCATCTTGTTGTTTTACATAAGCAACGACTTGCTCGAACGCCTTATATTTCGACATGACGCGATAGCGGATATTGGGCCTGTCAAAGCTGCCCTTGTACACCAAAGGCGCGTCTAACTGAAGTTGGGTTAGAATATCTTGTTGTGTGGCTGCATCAGCAGTGGCTGTTAAGCCAATAACAGGAATATCTTTAAACCGTGACTTTATCTGCCCAAGCGCGCGATAGTCTTGTCTGAAATCGTGCCCCCAGTGCGACACACAATGTGCTTCATCTATCGCAAACAGAGAAATATCAGCGTGTTTTAAGGTTTGCTGGAAACCAAACTGAAGTAAACGTTCTGGCGATACGTAGAGCAAATCTAATTTGCCGTTAATGAGTTTATCTGCAATGTCCGATTGGGTGTCGGTCGGTAGCGTTGAATTTAGGTATGCGGCGCTTACCCCAAGCGCGAGTAGTTGTTCCACCTGATCTTGCATTAATGAAATTAACGGTGACACCACGATGGTAGTGCCCTGCATCACTAACGCTGGAATTTGGTAACACAACGACTTACCACCGCCAGTGGGTAGCAATACTAAGGCATCCCCCCCGTTACAAACGTGGTGGATAACATCACCCTGTCCCTCGCGAAAAGCGTCATAACCAAACACGTCTTTTAGCACGGTTTCAGGCGTAGCGGCGGGAGGTAACGGTGAGTCTTGTGTGGTGTTGGGGATTGCAGTTGTCATAACGGGGGATTTTACGCCTTTTTCATCCAATCTTCACGGGAGAAACGTAAAAACTGGACTAAAATTCAGGATTAAAATATTCAAGTATCAATAGATAAAACAATTGGCTTGTGTGTATTGGGCTAATCTCGCTTGAGAGACGACATTAAGAAGAGGCGATTTATATGTCTGAGACACACACCCAATTAAACCCTTTGCGAGAGAAAATGATTACGCATGTAATCAGTTTGTTCCGTGATACAATGCCATTTAACCAATTGTTGGGTTTAGACTTTATCCCACGAGGTCAGGGCGTAGAGTTACATCTAGCATGGCGTGAAGCATTAACTGGAAACCCCTTGCAAAAAATCCTTCACGGCGGTGTGACAGCAAGTTTATTAGATACCGTAGGCGGCATTACTGCCATTATTGAAACTATTCATCAAACGCAAGATAGCGAGTTACTCAGCTTGCAAAAGCGGCTCGCAACAATGGGTACGGTAGATATGCGCGTGGACTACTTACGACCCGGAAGAGGCACGCATTTTATTGCCACGGCGGCGGTTATTCGAAAAGGGAGTAAATTAGCCGTGTGCAGAATGGAGCTACACAACGAAGCGGGTGATCATATCGCATTTGGTACGGGCACTTATATGTTGGGGTAGTCATCTAAATTTTTTGGAGGTGCAGTGTGGCAGAACCCTTGCCAGATTTGATTGAAGAATTTGTCACCGACAGCATGGGCGACGACCCAGCGGTTATTTTAACTGCACTAAGTAGCCAAGACACGGTTTATATTGCCTCACTTCTAGAGTCATTGCCGGTTGAGCGACGCCTCATTATTTGGGAAGGCGTGCCACGGGATAAAAAGCTTTCCGTGCTGGTGGAGATGCGTAGTGACCCCCGAGAAATTCTGATTGATGCCACGGCGCATCACGAATGGGCCTCTATTTTCTCCGACATTGACGCCGAAGACTTGCTTGAGCTTCTCGACTCATTACCCACAAAGCTGGTGGATTTAGCCTACCAAACGCTAGATAGCCAAGAAAGAAAGTACTTTCGCGAAGCTACTCAGTTCCCTGATTCGCAAGTGGGTCACTGGGTAAACCACGAACTACTGGTATTGCCAGCGAATGCAAAAGTGCGAGAGGGGTTAAGGCTTTTGCGTCGTGAATTGCCGCAACACTGTGACAGCATCTATTTGGTCAATCGCTCGGGCCAGTTTTCTGCGTTGGTCAAAGTGAACAAGCTGTTTGCAGCACAAGAACATACATCACTCGTTCAGTTAGCAGAAGAAAGCGCTGCAATATTAGATGCTACAGAAGAGGTTTCTACCGCGTCTTTGCAAGTACAGCGCTCCGGTTTGTCTGCCCTTCCTGTTGTGGATGAGAACAGCAAGCTTATAGGGCGCTTGGATATTACCTCTGCCAGTGAATTGATTAATGAGTTTTATGAGCGCCAAGTGATGGCCTCGGCAGGTATGGATGAAGATGAAGATTTATTCTCGCCGGTGGCAAAAAGTGCTCGTAATCGTGCGCTTTGGTTGGGTATTAATTTGCTAACAGCATTTTTAGCTTCTTGGTTTATCGGCCTTTTCGAAGCCACGCTGCAACAGGTTGTGGCGTTAGCGGTGTTGATGCCAGTGGTGGCCAGCATGGGTGGTATTGCAGGTAGCCAAACCCTTACGCTGATTGTGCGAGGGCTGGCCTTAGGGCAAGTTACCAGTGCCAATATACGCGCGCTTATGGTGAAAGAGTTAAAAGTGGGTGGAGTAAACGGCGTTATTTGGGCCCTTGTTATTGGGGTGGTGGCGTATTTTTGGTTTACCGATGTCTTGCTTGGTGTTGTGATTTGTCTAGCCATTTTATTCAATATAGTGGCGGCGGCACTGGCGGGGGTATTTGTGCCTGTGATTTTGGATAAGCTGAAAATAGACCCCGCCTTGTCAGGTTCAGTTATATTAACCACAGTCACAGACATCGTTGGCTTCGTGGCATTTCTCGGCTTAGGTTCACTCTTTTTACTGTAAGTGTCTTATTGCTGCTTTTATGGTGTCTTCGTTTTATTACTCGCTGGAGTTAGGCTTGTCTCAATCTGTTACTGCTACCTCTGCCGCTAAAGTCGGTGTTTTGTGTGCCATTGCTGCGTATTCTATGTGGGGTGTGGCGCCCTTGTATTTTAAACAGCTAGCGATGATCCCTGCGGCTGAAATATTGATGCACAGGGTAATTTGGTCGGCGTTACTGTTGTTCGTTTTAATTTTTGGATTAAAGCAATGGCCAAAGGTCTTTGCGGCCGTTAAAAATCGCAAAGTCATGCAGGTATTATTTGTAGCAGGCTTATTATTAGGGGCAAATTGGTTGCTGTTTATCTGGGCTATTAATAACGACCATATCCTGGATGCCAGCTTAGGTTACTACATTAATCCCTTATTAAATGTGTTCTTGGGCCGCGTATTTTTAGGAGAACGCCTTAGGCGCTATCAAAAGCTGGCAGTAGGGCTTGCGGTTATTGGCGTTGCAGTACTGGTATTTTCCTATGGGTATTTGCCTTGGATTGCACTTGTGCTGGCGTTCAGTTTTAGTATTTATGGCTTATTACGAAAAAAGGTAGCGGTAGATTCATTACCCGGTTTGTTTATTGAAACGTTAATGCTCTCGCCTTTTGCCCTCATTTATTGGCTTATGTTTGGCTCTGCATACAGTGACTTATTGAGTAATAGCATGTCATTAAATGTATTACTGCTAGCCGCGGGTGTGGTTACCACGGCGCCCCTATTATGCTTTACGGCCGCGGCGCGCCGTATCATGTATTCAACACTGGGCTTTTTTCAATACATAGGACCTACGCTTATGTTTGTTCTAGCGGTAAGCTTGTATGAGGAACCTTTGGAAGAGTCGAGGCTAGTGACATTCGGCTTTGTCTGGTTGGCGTTAGCGGTGTTCAGTGTGGACTCTTTGATGGCTTATTCTCAGCAAAGAAAGGCCAGAAAATCCCTAGAAAGGTCAACCGGCTAACGGTGTGGTGTTATAGCTTATTTGATTTCTGCCGTTATTTTTCGCGCAATACAGTTGTCTGTCGGCGGCACTAAGAAGCTCTTCAATACTTTGTGTGGTATGATCAGCAATACCGATGCTACAGGTAACATTAACCGTAGCGTCGGTAACCAAAATGGCCTGCTTTTCTAATGTAACGCGAAAAGCATCGAGTTGATCTTTGGCGTAACGACCATCATGGTAAGGGAAGTACACACAAAATTCTTCGCCGCCAAAGCGCGCAACGATGTGTTCGCTAAAGGCATCTTCTAATAGCCGCCCCACTGTCTTTAATACACTGTCTCCTGCATCATGACCATAAGTGTCGTTGATACGCTTAAAGTGATCTAAGTCGATAAGCGCAAGGGCGTGACTATTAGACAATGTTTGATGTTTGACGGTGACTGTGTAAAAAAAGTGCCGCCTGTTCGGTAGCCCAGTGAGGTAATCTGTGTTCGCCGCCCGTCGAATGGCTTCTACGCTTTCAATGTATTCCACATTTTGCATCACACGACACAAAAACTCTTCATGACAAAAAGGCAGACGTAAAAAATCGTTCGCGCCACTTTTTATAAAATGCGCCGACATGAGCATTCCCTGTCCTCCGGCAATCCCCATAATTGCCAGTTGCTCTTTTGAAAACGCCTTGCGTAGGCTGGAAACAAAATACGTGCCCGACATATCGGGTAATTGATTATCTGTAATCACAAGACGAATATGTTGATGTTGCGACAACAAGCGCATGGCGTCATGGGCAGTGAGGCAATCATATACTACAAAGTTATGACGAATAAGTAGTGAGATCATGTGCTTACGTTGCACACGATGGGTGCTGACAACGATGACGCCGGTAGATTTGTTTTTTTCTAACCGTGCCAGCAAACGGTTAAGATAGTCGTAGTTTTGCGCATTTTCTTTGGGAATGTAGTCTACAACATCTTTGGACAGCACCTTGTCGCGGGTACAGGCGTCGAGGTTTTCAGTGGTCACGATAGTCGGAATGTAAGCTTCAATGGTGAAATCTATGGCTTCACCTTGCTTGGCATCGGGCAGCACATAAGCCACAACAGCGCACAAAAATTGCTCTGGCACCCTATTGGCAAAGCGTACTTTCGCTTCGGTTAGTGAACTTGCACCCACCGGAATGAGGCCAGCCTTGCGAACAAGTTTTGAAACGATGTCTACGTTGGTGTGATTATTCTCTATCACCAGCACATGTTGCTGCATATCACTCTACTTAATCGTAGGCTGCCTTGCCAAAGGGTTACGCTTGCTCCAACTTAGCGTATGCTAGCACCAACCATTTGGTACCAAATTCATCAAAATTTACTTGTACGCGTGCGTGCTCGCCGCTGCCTTCGTAATTTAATACAATACCTTCGCCAAACTTCCTATGCACAACCCGCTGACCCAGTTGAAACCCGGTATCTTCAAAGGAGGCATGTGACGTTGCTTGGCTAAATCGACTGTGAACGGGCCGCGAAATAGTGGTGCGTAAGCGAACTTCTTCTACACAGTCTGCAGGTATTTCCTTAATAAAGCGAGACGCCGTATGATATTTATCTTGGCCATACAAGCGGCGACTTTCTGCATAGGTAATATATAACTTTTGCATAGCCCGTGTCATGCCCACATAACAGAGGCGACGCTCTTCTTCCATTCTGCCGGGTTCGTCGTTGGTCATTTGGCTGGGAAACATCCCTTCTTCTACACCGGCCATGAAAACAAGAGGAAACTCTAAGCCCTTTGCAGTATGTATCGTCATCATTTGGACTGCGTCTTGATCTTTATCGGCTTGTTGTTCGCCGGCTTCAAGTGACGCGTGGGCGAGAAAGGCGGAAAGGGGCGTCATTTCTTCCGCTTCTTCGGGCACAATAAACTGCTTACACGCCGTGACTAATTCTTCTAAGTTTTCTAATCTGGCTTGCGCTTTCTCGCCTCGCTCCGCTTGGTACATGGCATACAAGCCAGATTGACGTATAGCAACATCAGCTTGCTCTTCGAGAGGCGCTTCAGTGGTGGCCTGTTCTAGCTCGCTTATTAAGAGCGCAAAGCTTTGCATGGCATTTAACGCCCGCCCTTTTAACGCTTTTTCATTGATCAGCAATTGGCTGGCTTGCCACATAGAGCAGTTGTGCGCACGAGCCGTTTCTCGCACTTGAGACAAGGTTTTTTCGCCAATACCACGACTTGGTGTATTCACAACACGCTCAAAGGCCGCGTCATCATGCGGGTGGTTGATCATACGTAAATAACCAAGCGCGTCTTTAATTTCTTGGCGTTCGAAGAATCGTAATCCCCCATAAATACGGTAAGCGATGCCTTCGTGCAAGAGGGCTTCTTCGAGTACCCGCGACTGGGCGTTGTTACGGTATAAAATAGCGGTATCTTTTAATGCATTGCCTTGATGTAGCCAGTCTTTAATTTTAGAGACAATAAAGCGCGCTTCATCTAATTCATTAAAGCCGGCGTATACCGAGATAAGCTCGCCTTGACCGTCTTCAGTCCAAAGCTCTTTGCCCAACCGGCCGGTATTGTTATCAATGACTGTGTTAGCCGCTTTTAAGATATTGCCGGTGGAGCGGTAATTTTGCTCAAGACGAACCGTGGTTGGGTTGTCGAAATCTTTAAGGAAATGCTGAATATTGTCTACGTTAGCACCACGCCAGCCATAGATAGACTGGTCATCATCCCCCACAATCATAATATTGTTGGTGTCGCCGCTGCACAACATGCGAAGCCATGCATATTGAATGTTATTGGTATCTTGAAATTCGTCTACTAAGACTGCACGAAAACGGCGCTGATAGTGGGCTAATACGTCTGGGTTCTTGGCCCATAGCTCGTGCGCTCTTAATAATAATTCGGCAAAGTCGACAAGGCCTGAGCGGTCACAAGCATCTTGATATGCGGCGTATATTTCGCGCATCTTCTTTTGAATGTGATCGCCATGGGTTTCAATATGTTGCGGACGTAAACCTTCGTCTTTATTGCCGTTGATGTACCATTGCACTTGGCGAGGCGCCCAGTGTTTTTCGTCTAAATTCATGGCTTTTAAAATACGTTTAATAAGCCGATATTGATCGTCAGAATCAAGAATCTGGAAGTTTTCCGGCAAGCCTGCTTCTGCGTGGTGGGCACGAAGCAGTCGGTGGGCAAGGCCATGGAATGTGCCAATCCACATGTTGTGTAAGCTTCTACCCATTAACGATTCAATACGACCACGCATTTCTCTGGCCGCTTTATTGGTGAAGGTTACGGCTAATATGGAGAAGGGCGTGATGTTTTCGACTTCCATTAACCACGCTATACGATGCACCAAAACACGGGTTTTACCACTACCGGCGCCTGCCAGTACAAGGGCATTTGATAAGGGCGCAGCTACCGCTTCACGTTGTTTGTCGTTGAGCTCGTCAAGCAGTCTGGATACATCCATAGTGTGATTTACCTAATTCGTTGCAATGAATAACCGCGGTATTATGCCAGCTGACTGTTAATTTATACAGTCCAGTTTTTCAACTCTCCCTTTTTCAATGCATAGTGAAAAGGCGCGGATGGCACTCGTTAGTTGTGTGTGGAATAACCTATAGCAAAGTTATTCGACAAATTGATCGAATAATACGCTTGCTGGGTAACACTTGTGTACAGCTAGCCAGTAAACTCAGGTAAAATAACGATGAATACGGGTTACGTGTTTGCGTACCGCGGTATTAGGTTAGACACTTCTTATAGGAAACGCCAATGAATGCCATGTCTGCGCCCATCGATTTTTGGACGTCGCTGAAACAAGAAGCACATAAAGTTGCAGAGAGTGAGCCGTTACTATCGAGCTATGTGCATGCCAGTGTGTTGGCACATCATAATTTTGAGTCGTCTCTGAGCTTTATTTTATCTAATAAAATGGCCGATGACGTTATGCCTGCTTTGGCCATTCGAGAGGTGTTTGACGAAGCTTATTTGCTTGAACCCGGTATCAGCGAAGCGGCCATTGCTGACATTCAAGCCATTAAGGCGCGAGATGCCGCAGTGGGTGATTACCTAACTCCTCTACTGCATTTCAAGGGTTTTCATGCGGTGCAAGTGCATCGAATGGCACACTATTTATGGCTGCATGGACGACACCAGCTTGCCTTATTTTTGCAAAGCCGTAACTCGTCGAGTTTTGGTGTAGACATTCACCCAGCCGCCCGTATCGGTAAAGGTGTTATGTTTGACCACGCCACCGGTATTGTAGTGGGTGAAACTGCAGTCATAGAAGACAATGTTTCTATTTTACAAAGTGTCACCCTTGGTGGTACCGGCAACGAATCTGGCGACCGCCATCCAAAAATTCGTCAGGGTGTCTTAGTGGGGGCAGGGGCCAAAATTCTTGGTAATATTGAAGTGGGTGAAGGTGCGAAAGTTGGCGCAGGTAGCGTGGTACTTAATCATGTGCCTCCCCATGTTACCGTTGTAGGTGTGCCAGCTAAGGTAGTGGGCAGGCCAGTATGCAAAAATCCTTGCGAGTCTATGCGGCAAAACGTGCTAGAAGACAACGTTTAAGTATTTTACCTGTGCGGCTTGACCAGTAAGTTAGGGCAAGCCTCGCGGCTAAAACGCCAGTAGTTCAGACAAATTGTCCAACACGACATGGGGCAGCACTGACACTTTCTCTAGCTGTAACGCCATGGGGCGATTACAGGCATACCAAGCCGATTGAAAGCCAGCGTTAATTGATGCATACACATCTTTTTGTAAATTATCTCCCACATGCAGAATATGCTGAGGCGCAATGCCTAGTTTGTCTGCCGCTTGTTCAAACATGACTGGTGAAGGTTTCATAGGGCGAGATAGATTGGCGTGATAAATGTCGTCAAAATAAGCGTCTATGCCTATCGCCTTAGCATTGACGTTGCCATTGGTAATAGCAACGAGAGGCATACGTTCACTTAAGGTTTTTAATGTTGTATGTATTTCTTCCGCTAACGTGAACTGGCTACGCGCGTTGTAAAAGCAGTGAAAACAGGCCATAACTGCGTCGTCTAATTTGCCTTCATCCCATGTTTGTTCCTGAGCATCGTCTGTTAACGCTTGTCGTAACACGGTGAGGCGAAGCTGCCCCATATCTGAGGCTAATTCCGGTCGCGTGGCAATAGCGCTGTTCTTAAGATGAAGCCATTGCTGTGCGGTTAGTGCTGCCGCGCGTGGGTGGTGGGTTCGAATATGTTGCTGAAGTGCCCGTTCCGCGCGTTGAATAATGGGCTCATTATTGTAAAGGGTGTCATCGAGATCAAAGGTCATGGCCTTCACGGCGTGAAGAGATCGAAAAAACTGCATAAATTACGCTGCCTTCATTATTTTTTATGTGCTCTAGGGTGCGCGGCATCATACACTTTGGCAAGGTGTTGAAAGTCGAGGTGTGTATACACTTGGGTTGTTGATAAATTGGCGTGACCCAACAACTCTTGTACTGCCCGTAAATCGCCGCTAGATTCCAATACGTGTGTGGCGAAGGAATGGCGCAGTTTGTGCGGGCTGACGGTTTGTGAAAGATGTTGTTGTTGGGCGAGATGATTTAGCCGGTTTGCCACCTGTCGATTTGATATGCGGGTTTTACGTTTACTTACGAAGACAGCATTTTCATAGGGTGTTGTGTATGCAGGTCGAACTTTTAGCCACGCGTTTAACGCCCGTTGGGCTTGACGACCCAAAGGAAGAATGCGCTGTTTACTGCCTTTTCCCATTACCCTAATGGTGCCATCTTTTTGATAATCACTTAGGTTTAGACCCGTGAGTTCACTTAACCGCAAGCCACAGCCGTATAGCAACTCGAACATAGCCGCATCGCGACACGCAATGCCTTCATCGCTGCTACTTTGTGCGTCATTGCTTAACAGTTGCTGCATTTCATCAACGCTAAGTTGTTTGGGCAATGGCTTGCCTTGTTTGGGCGCTGAAACTCCTTCCACAGGGTTACTGAACAGTTGTTTTTGCTCTATAAGGTATTGGCAAAAGGTACGCAGTGCAGACAAACGAAGGGCAATACTGCGCGGCTTATGCCCAGCCAACTTGGCATTAGCCATGACACGTTTTACATCTACAGGGGTAATGCTAGACCACTCCTGAAGATGAAGTGTCTTTGCGATGTCTTGGAGTTGGCGCTGATAATTACTGAGTGTGTGAGCCGATAGGCCACGTTCCACTTGTAAGTGTAAAATAAATTTATCAAGCCAGTGTTGGCAGTTGGGACTAAGCAATGTTTCCGTTTCCACGAAAACTAATACCCCATCATCTCAGGTAAGATAATGTTTAGCACTTGCTGAAGTTGTTGCAATAACAAGGTGTCCATGTCTGGAGTAAAATGGCTAGCATCGCTACTGCTTATCCCTAAGATGCCCAAATCTTCTTGGTCACCAAGCAGAATAAGGGCAACAGATTCGGCACTGCTTTCCGCAAATAATAATTGGCGCTCATGTTGCGATAAGCGACCGAAAAAGAACGACGACGATTTAAATCGCTTCTCAGTAAACAGCCGCTTTTGTAATTCAGGAATAGCGTGAGGGCCTTTAAAACTCTTAATAACCGCTGAGGACAATTGCAACCGCTCTTGCAATACATCTTCCAGCGTAAACTGCACCTCGGCAACGCTTTCGCAGCGTAGAAGCTGAACGTTGAGGTCGGTGTAAACGCGATAAATCTTTTCGTTTTGCTTGGCAATGCTAACTAACTGCGACAGCTTAAGGTTGAGTTGGCGTACTTTCTTTCGAAGCTGTTCGCTTTGAATTTCGACTAAAGAAACACTGCCTTTCTGCGCATGGGGAATTTTAATTTTTTCGAGTAACTCAGGATAGCGTATAAAAAAATCAGGGTTTTGTGCTAAGAAGGTGTACACATCTTGCGGCGATAACGTACTGTCACCAGAAAATACCTCCACCAATGCAGAAGCGCTCGTTTGCCCTGAAATTTCACTCATAGGTTTATTTGTCCGTCGTAGACGTGTTCAGCTGGGCCTGTCATTTTTAGCACACTATCTGGGCCAGGCCAGCGGATCCTCAGTGTTCCTCCGGGTAAGTCTACCCGAACATCCTTACTTAATTTACCTTGTATTTGACCAATTGCAACTGCTGCGCACGCACCGCTTCCACATGCGAGTGTTTCACCGGAGCCCCGCTCAAATACACGTAGCCGAATATGCGACTCATTAATGATTTGCATAAAGCCAACATTCACCCTTTCAGGGAAGCGTTCATGGCTTTCAACCAATGGCCCAATATCCAGCACGTCGGCAGTATCTACGTTCTCAACTTCAATGACGCAGTGAGGGTTGCCCATGGACACCGCACCACAAAATAAGGTTTTATCATCAAGACGCAAGATATAGGTGTTTTCTTGTTTATTCGCTTTCAGTGGAATATTAGCGGGTACAAAGTCTGGTTTGCCCATATTAACGGTAACTTGCCCGTCTTTTTCTAGGTACAACACCATTTTTCCCGCTTTCGTACTCACCACAATTTTGTTGCGATTAATTAAGCCTTTTTGTTTAACAAATCGGGCAAAGCAACGTGCGCCGTTACCGCACTGTTCCACCTCAGAGCCATCTGCGTTAAAGATACGATAATGGAAATCTTGTTCAGGATCGTAGGGAGGTTCAACCATGAGAAGTTGATCAAACCCGATACCAAAATTTCGATTTGCTAACTGCTGAATTTTCTCTTTTGAGAAAAAGACGTTCTGGGTGACGTTATCAATCACCATAAAGTCATTACCCAGACCGTGCATTTTTGAAAACTGAACCTGCATTAACCGCGCATCTTTATTTTAAATTTGACCCTAGTTTACGTAAGTTTATGCTCACCTTTCCAGAGATCTTTTTGAATTTCTCGTTCTCGCACAACAATTGACTCGTCACCATCCACCATTATTTCAGCCGGGCGGCAGCGGCTGTTGTAGTTTGATGCCATCGCAAAACCATAGGCACCCGCACTTCTTACGGCTAGTAAGTCACCTGGGGCAATGGCCAGTTCGCGGTCTTTACCAATGAAATCACCGGTTTCGCATACCGGCCCTACCACGTCATAAAGACAAGGCGTAGAGGAGGTTTGTTGATTTACAGGAATAATATTTTGCCATGCTGAGTAAAGGGCTGGGCGCAGTAAATCGTTCATGGCAGCATCAACAATGGCGAAACTTTTCTCTTCCCCTTGCTTGATAAACTCAACTTCGGTAACCAAGATACCAGCGTTGGCGGCAATGGCTCGGCCTGGTTCTAAAATGAGCTTGAGCTGTTCACGGCCCGTCATTTTTTCAGCCATGGCAGCTGCGTATTCTTTTGGATGTGGAGGAGCTTCATCATTGTAGGTAACCCCTAATCCACCCCCTACATCGAGGTGGGAAATGACAATGCCTTTTTCAGCTAATTCATCAATGAGAATAAGCAAACGCTCTAGTGCATCAACAAAGGGGCCAATTTCCGTAAGCTGAGAACCAATGTGGCAGTCCATACCCACTACATTGAGATGAGGGAGTGAAGCGGCTAACTCGTAGGTTTGAATGGCGCGTTCACGGGCAATACCAAACTTATTGGCTTTCAGCCCAGTAGAAATATAAGGGTGGGTTTTGGCATCAACATCTGGATTAATACGCAAAGAAATGGGAGCGGTTTTGCCCAGTTTGCCAGCGACTTCATTAATACGATGTAATTCAGGTTCAGACTCTACGTTAAAGCACATGATGCCTTGATTTAGCGCGTAAGCAATTTCATCGGCCTTCTTACCTACCCCTGAAAATACAACTTTGCTGGCATCTCCGCCTGCTTCAATCACCCGTGCGAGTTCACCGCCAGAGACAATGTCGAAGCCAGAGCCTAGTTTTGCCAAGGCACTTAAAACACCAAGGTTTGAGTTGGCTTTCACTGCGTAGCAAATAAGGTGAGGGTGTTCGCCTATAGCGTCGTTAAACGCATGCCAATGGCGCTCTAATGTTGCACGCGAGTAGACGTATAAAGGGGTGCCATGAGATTTAACGATGTCACTGACGGCAACATCTTCGGCAAAAAGTTGGTTGTTTTTATAAGCAAAAAAATCCATTAATTAGATTCTCCCGAGGTGGAGGTGGGGGAGCGTGGCAAGGTGCTTGAAGGCACTGCATTATTCGACTCATCGTCAGGTGCATTTTGCTCAGGCGCTTGAGGAATATATAGCGCCCCTTTGTAACCACAGCCTGTTAATGCCATGGTGATAAAAACTAGTACAACCCACTTTTTAAGCACGAAATTTCCCGCAAAAGCTACATCAAATGCCGCTATCATCGCATTGCGGGATTAAAATGCAAGAGCCAATAAGCGTTCTTGGGTTTTATCGCCATAATGCACGTTTTGCCAAAGTTCGTTGCATAAAGTTTGTGTGTCTTTCCAATCCCCTTTTTTGAGCCAATCGATAAGAACGTCAGGATTGTCTGGAAAGGCAATGGCTTCGATGTCTGGTGCTTCTAGCCATTCTTCAACAATATCAGTATCTAATTGAAATAAGGTTTGGCAAAGGTCGAGTTTATTCAACGTCAGCACGTTTGATAATTGCTCAAATTGCCCATGTAGTGGCTTGATAAGTAACTTTTTACCTAGTTGCAATGCTTCGCTTGAAAGTTCGAAGCCCCCGTTTGCGATGACACCACTACAATGCTGCAATGCCCGCTGAAAATGCTGCTTAGACGTGGGATTCCATTGGATATGTCCTGCTTCTTTGATTTCACTGATATTGGGGTGAAAACACTGAAAAACTTGATCGCTAATAGGCTCTAACATTTGTTGTATATCAGCCACATCCTCAAAGGGCAAATACACAAGAATATGACCTTTTCCGGGCATAGAAGCGGGTTTGTCTGCCACAAATGGCGGAATAATGGGTTGATTAAAATGATACCAGTGCACACCCAACTGAATGTCGGTAGGGGCGAAGTTTTTCATGAGAACTTTGTCAATAAGGGTATCACCAGATTTTGGTACATCGTAGGCAAACGCCGCTTGGTGACTAATTGATATGGAGGGAATATTTTGACGTTTAGCCGCCCATGCTGTTACCGGCTCAAAGTCGTTAACTAATAAGTCGTAACCTGAGGCATCAAAATGCCTCACATCTTTGATGAACTGGCTGACGTTCGCTTGGCGTAATGTCGCCCAGCGATCCACGCGCCCTCGTTTTGTAACAAAGCTTAGCCCTGTAAGCGTTTGGTACTGTCCAAACACATCCATATCAAAGTATTTATCGGGCGCGCGGCCGGTAAAAACAAAATCAACGTCAATATCTGAACGCTGCGAAAGGGCAGCCGCCATAATTCGTGCTCGTGCAATATGCCCGTTGCCGGTACCTTGCACGCCATACAATAATTTCATGTTACCCCAGAATGGAAATACTCAACGACGCAATAGTGATACCAAGTAAGGTTCCCGCTACGACATCAGAAGGATAGTGAACACCAAGCAGTACTCTTGATAGCCCTATCAGTAAGGCCCAGCAATAGGCCAATACGGCAAAGGGCGGATAATAGTGCGCCACTATACTGGCCATAAGCCATGCGGCTGCCGTGTGTCCTGACGGCAAAGAGAACTTATCTGAGGGAGTGACATGTGCTGTTAAATTCATTAGAAAATCACAGGGGCGTGGTCGCTTGAACATTTTCTTAAGCAGCACATAGATAGGAAGTTCCAACGCATATGCCATCAGCGCGGTATAGAGGAATAGCTCGCCATGCTCGGGTTCAAAGGCCCAAAGTAGCATGCCGATCACAAAATAAAGGTATCCGTCGCCGGTTTTGGATAACCAGATAATGCTGCGACAGTCTCTTTTCACCGTTAGCCGGTAAATGAAATAAAAAAGATCTGTATCGTATTTGGTCAAGGATTTTAAGTTCATCACCTTGCACCTCATTGCGATTAATTAATGCACAGATTAAAAATTAACTGTGACCAATCGGTGACAAAAAAAAGAAACCTTTATTACATACTGCGTGATAAGGGAAGCTGTATTGGACACCCACAGGTTTCATGCGTGGGACACACACATCATCACGGAAGCTGTATTGGACACCCACAGGTTTCATGCGTGGGACACACACATCATCACGGAAATCATGGACAGTCACAACATTCAAACGTCGTAGTGGACAGCCACCAATACAATAATGCTAGCAATTTATGTGCTAATTATCCGATTACGGCACTAAATTAAAGGGAAGGTGAGGTCGATGTGAAAAATACCTTCGAATTTTATCAAGATGCGTAATCTAACGTTTTCAAGCGTTAAATTAATGCTATGCTAAACCCATCAAGTTATTCACTTCACTTAATTAAAGTAAGGCAGAGCAATGGATTACAACACTTCTGAATTATGCGATTTATTTGCCGATAGTGTCGATGTTGTCGACCCCATATTTGTAAGCTATGGCGGCCGCTACTCTTTCGGTGGTGAAGTAACCACGATTAAGTGCTTTGAAGACAGAGGGTTAATTGATAGGGTGCTGGCCCAGCCTGGAGCAGGAAAAGTATTACTGATTGACGGAGGAGGCTCGGTTCGTCGCGCGCTTATTGATGCAACGTCTGCGCAAATTGCCATAGATAACGACTGGGAAGGGATAGTGTGTTACGGCAGTGTGCGTGAAGTTGATACCTTAGCTGATTTAGACATTGGTGTTTTCGCAGTAGCGGCCATTCCGGTTAATGCTGAAAGTGAAAGTATTGGTGATGTTGATGTACCCGTGAACTTTGGCGGGGTAACTTTTTTACCAGAAGATCACCTGTACGCCGATAGTACTGGTGTCATTTTATCGCCAGAACCGCTTGATTTAGAATGAAATAGTATCCTGATATGAAGAAAGGAGGCCAAGGCCTCCTTTTTTATGATGCGTTATTGTGTTCGCTATCAAATATATGATTTAAATACATGGCAATACGAATCCCCGCCATTTGCAAACGTTCGGTGGCAATAGGCAAATGATTGTAAAGATAATCGTAGGATAGTTCGGCCCCCTCTTCAGGGTATATGGTGTCGCGAATTTCAATGCTTTCTTGAATCCATACGAATGGGTCGACAGACGCCCACTGACGAATATTTTGTGGTGTAATTTGACGATTCAGTTGCTCTGTCCACTCTGTATAAGACATTTTGCGCTGATCTAGCATTTCGGAGTCCCAAACGCGGTGCAAGTTGGAATCGTGCCAGAAGAATTGCAATTTTTCATCGTTGCCGCCTCTGTCAGTACCATTCCCCGCATGTAAAGGTTGGTGCAAATCACCAATAATGTGCACGATAAAACGCAATGCCAAACGCTTTTCCTCTGCGGTAGAGGCATCATTCAAAAGCACACTTTTAAAATGTGAGAGCGCTGTAACCGCATCGCCTTCATCTGGGGCACCTACGTTAACGTAGTTTTGACCCTCAGGTACGGTGACATAATGCCATGGAGAAGCCGTTTTGCGCCAAAACGTACTTGGGTCTGAACGCATTTCATCGGCATACGTTGACGCTTGAGCTAAAGAACCACGAGGGAGCAGGTCTTTTAGGGCGGCTTGAGAGAGCGGGCTTAAATATTTTTCCGCAATAGCGCCTGTCACACGGTGACCGGTTTGACCCCAGCCCAGTGCGGGTGAACTTGAAAGTAGAGTGGTAGACACGAAAAGCGTCACAGCGAAAAAAGTTCTTTCGAACGTTGACATAAATGTTCCTATTGATGGTGTTTAGATTGGTAGCCCCAGCGTGCAACGAGGGATTGCTCAATACCGAGGTGGTCGAGAATTCTTGCCACAACAAAGTCGACCAAATCATCTATGGTCTTTGGGTTGTGGTAAAACCCGGGTGCCGCAGGCATTATTGTGGCACCCATTTGTGACAGTTTTAACATATTTTCCAGATGGATAGAGGACAGTGGCATTTCTCTTGGCACCAAAATAAGTTGCCCGCGTTCTTTTAACACTACATCTGCGGCACGCTCAATAAGATTGTCACTGGCACCGATGGCAATGGATGAAAGGGTACCTGTTGAGCATGGACACACAACCATTTTGCGTGGTGCTGCTGAGCCAGAGGCCACTGGCGAAAACCATTCCTCTTTTCCAAAAACCTGAATCTGCCCTTCTTTTGCACCGCATTGCTCACTAAAAAACGCAGCAGCATCGCTGGGGCGCGAGGGGATTTTTACGTTTTCTTCTGTGGCAAACACCACTTTGGCTGCAGACGATATCAGTACAAATACCTCATAGTCGGCTTTTACCAAAGATTGCAACAAGGTGAGTGCATAGGGTGCACCGGAGGCGCCTGTTATCGCAAGTGTCACTTGCTTATCGTGCTTCATTGTTATGCCTTTTGTTCCCGCGCGCTCAAGGCGCTTAAAATTTGACTGTGAATGCCACCAAATCCGCCATTGCTCATGACCAGAATATGGTCACCATCTTGCGCGGTATCCACGAGCGCTTGCACAATATTTTCGATGTTATTGAAGCAATGTGTGGGTGTCTCGCTATGGGCGACCGCTAACGATAAAGACCAATCCATATCGCTAGGTTCAAATAGGAAAACCTCATCAGCTTGGTGCCATGCGCCAGCAAGCGTATCTTTATGGACACCCATCTTCATTGTATTGGAGCGAGGTTCTAATACGGCCAAAATACGTGCGTGTCCCACTTTTTTTCGCAAGCCATCTAATGTGGTCGCAATGGCGGTAGGGTGGTGAGCAAAATCGTCGTATACGGTAATTCCGTCCACATTCCCTTTAATTTCCATTCTGCGTTTTACGTTTTTAAAATGGGACAGCGCGTCAATGGCATCAGGCAAGGTGACCCCCGCATGATGTGCACTTGCAATCGCCATGAGTGCATTATCTACATTATGTTGACCTAATAGCGACCATTTCACAGAACCAACCTGACACCCATTATGTACAACGTAAAACTCACTTCCGTCTTGGTTAATCAGCTCTGCAGCCCACTCTTTACCCAGTGCTTGTCTTGATGACCAGCACCCCTTTTTCAAGGTGTCTTCTATTGATGGGGTATGATTAGGAGTAAGAATTAGGCCGTTTTCTGGCACCATTCTCACTAAGTGATGAAACTGAGTTTGAATAGCAGAAAGGTCGGCAAAAATGTCAGCATGGTCAAATTCTAAATTATTAATTACTAACGTTTTGGGGCGATAGTGCACAAATTTAGAGCGTTTGTCGAAAAACGCACTGTCGTATTCATCTGCCTCAATGACAAAAAATGGACAGTCACCAACCCGAGCAGATACGCCAAAGTTTTCTGGCACCCCCCCGATTAAATAGCCGGGCTTCAAACCAGCGTGCTCGAGGATCCACGCTACCATGCTGCTGGTGGTGGTTTTGCCATGTGTGCCTGCAATACCGATTACCCATCTGTCTTTTAATAAATTGTCTAATAACCACTGCGGGCCACTTGTGTAGGGTAGATTGCGGTTAAGGACGTACTCTACGGCAGGGTTACCACGTGACATAGCATTCCCAATAACCACAATATCTGGAGCTGGCGAAAATTGCGCTTCATCGTAGCCCTCGGTAAGCATGATACCCAGCGCTTCCAACTGTGTGCTCATGGGAGGGTAAACATTAGCATCAGACCCTGTTACCTTGTGGCCAAGGGATTTTGCTATAGCAGCAATACCGCCCATAAAGCTGCCACAAATGCCTAAAATATGTACATGCATCGCGCATTCTCATTCATTTTCATGTTATTAGGTGTACTCTATCAGAACCCGAAAGCGAATAGATAATTCAATTTACCGGTTCCCCCTTGGTAAAGTATTAAACTGGTATGCTGTGTAAATGGCGTTGATTTAGCATGTTCTAATTCAGTAAGAACATGGTTACAATCGGTTTAGCATTGATTTTACTGTACTGTAATTATGAATGTGCCCTTAACAGGCGGGTTTTAGCTTGTTGGTGTTACGAGAGAAAAGCCAGAATGGAAAACTGCGCACCTCGTATCATTACACCCTACACACGAAAAAAAGGCTTACATTTAATGAAACGTTTAAATTCCCAATTGCAAAAAGACGGTGCACCCCTTGAGTTGATTCTGCTCATTCGTACCTTATTAGCTGGTTGTAAAGAGATATCTTTCCGCGTAAGCCAGGGCGCACTGGCTGGCGTGCTTGGCTCTACACTATCTGAAAATGTACAGGGCGAAACACAAAAGAAGCTCGACGTAATCTCAAACCATATTTTAAAAGATACACTTCGAGAATCTGGGTATGTAAAAGCCATTTCATCAGAAGAAGAGGACGATGTAGTACCTTGTAATCCAGAAGGTAAATACCTCGTTAGTTTCGACCCTTTAGATGGCTCATCGAATACCGAAATTAACAGCTTAATCGGTACTATATTTTCAATTACCCATGCACCGCAATGGATGGAGCCTGAAGACCCATCAGCGTTTTTACAGCCGGGAACGCAAATAGTTGCAGCAGGGTATGTGCTTTATGGCCCATCAACAATGTTGGCGCTAACTACAGGCAGAGGCACACATATTTACACCTTGGATAAAACTCACGGTGGCTTTTTATTAACTCACCCTAATATTCAAGTGCCCGAGCAAACGACTGAGTTTTCAATTAATGCCTCTAATCAACGCCATTGGGAACCATCAATGCAAGCGTATATTGCCGACCTGCTAGCGGGCAAAGACGGGCCAAGGGGCAAAAACTTCAATATGCGTTGGGTCGCCGCGATGGTAGGAGATATTCATCGTTTATTGTGTCGCGGCGGTATCTTCATGTACCCCTTCGACAACCGCGACCCATCCAAACCGGGTAAATTACGCTTGCTGTATGAAGCAAACCCAATGGCCTTTCTCATGGAGCAGGCCGGCGGTAAAGCGGAAACGGGAGAGGGCCGTATTCTAGAGGTTATGCCTGAAGAAATTCATCAACGTGTGCCTTGCATTATTGGCTCTAAAGATGAAGTAGAAACGTGCTTGAGCTACGCAACAAAGAGCGAGTAAACCTTAAAAAGCGGTAAAATTAGGGCTGATCAGTAAGACAAGCGTCTTAAATCGTTTTTATTTTGCCGCTGTCACCGTATACTTACGGGCAAAATTTCTAATCTATTATTGTAAGGACAATAGAATGAGCTTAAGTGCTGTTTCTGCTGGCAAGAACTTGCCTGATGAAGTGAATGTAATCATTGAGATCCCAGCTCACGCTGATCCAGTGAAATACGAAGTAGATAAAGACACGGGCGCGATGTTTGTAGACCGCTTTATGGCCACGTGCATGCACTACCCAACTAACTACGGTTATGTGAACAACACATTGTCAGAAGATGGTGATCCGGTTGACGTGCTTGTTATGACGCCATTCCCTCTACTAGCTGGCTCTGTGATTAAGTGCCGCCCTGTAGGCGTACTGAACATGACGGATGAGTCTGGTAAAGACGCAAAAATACTTGCAGTACCGGTGGATAAGCTTTCTACAATTTACCGTGATGTCCATGAAATTGCAGATGTACCTCCACTACTTCTTAAGCAAATCGAGCACTTCTTTGAGCACTATAAAGATTTAGAGCCTGGAAAGTGGGTTAAAATTGACGGCTGGGAAGATGCGGCCGCTGCAAAAGCTGAAATTGTCTCAAGTGTTGAGCGATTCGAAGCAGAATAATTCACGCTGACTGTAAAAAGTGTTAAAAAGGGCTGGTAATAACCAGCCCTTTTTTATTTTAAACGAGAGAGTTATGCGAAACCTTAGGGTAAAATTTATTGTTGTGCTTAGCACCCTATTGCTGGCCTTAGCGTGCAAAGGAGCGGCGGCTGAAACTGTATTAGAAGTATATTGGGAAGACTTGGTCCCCGAAGGCTTCAATGAGTTAGCACCACCTTCTGTCCAACACAACGGGGAAATGAGCCAACTGCAACCAGATGCGCCAGTGGTCGATGCTTATGATGGTAAGCGAGTGAAAATCCCAGGCTTCGTCGTGCCACTTGAGGGGACTGAGACACTCACTACCGAGTTTTTACTAGTGCCTTACTTTGGTGCCTGCATACATGTACCACCCCCGCCTTCGAATCAAATTGTTTACGTAAAATTTGAAAAGGGTATACCTATCGATAATATTTATGACGCTATTTGGGTGACAGGCACACTATCAACGGATGGTTGGCAAGGTGATATTGCCTCTGTCGGCTATCGTCTATCGGGTGAATCGATACAAATGTTTTAAATATCTTAACGAGATTGTGCATGGGGAGTCCCCCCATGCAAGGCATTAATGTGCTCTAACAGTATTATTTGGTATCTTTGAAATGCACCATTAATGCTTGTTTAATATCGGGAGAGATAGGGGCTGAACGTTGATTTGCATAATCAAAATGCACCATGGTTGTTACGCCCTTAGCGCATAACTTTTCGTCTTGCCATAATTCTTGAAACACATCGAATGAACTCGTACCCAGGCGACTAATAAAGGTCTTTACGGTAACGGGCTTACCGTAAAAAATTTGCCCTAAAAAATCGACTTTATAACTTGCAAGTATTAACGGCCAGTTCTTTAAATCGAGGGAGGGGGTGAATATACGGAAAATAGGTTCTCTTGCGGCTTCAAACCACGCGACTAAAGCGGTATTACTGACATGTTGCAAGGCGTCTGTTTCACAAAAACGAACGTCAAAAGACGTCAGCAATGGTGTTTCATCATTCATAATAGTGTTTTACATTGTGGCTGCATTTTTCCTCACTCTAGCATTAACCAAAGTCGAATTCAGCATACTTGCTTTTAGGCGCTCGCGGAAACCGCCATAAAACAAAACTTATGGACACTCACTAATTATTGACATCCACAGACCTGAATTTGGACAGCCAATTGAAGGCGTGTTGAAAAGTGAGTGTCTTTGTTTCGCATAGTTTCGTTTTTTTACTTATTTCGGGATTCCTGTCCCAAGATACAGTTTTAACCTACTGTTTTTTGCTGCAACATAATTGTCATGCCCTTTTTCTTGGATTTCACGTATGCCAAGGCCTCGTAAGTCGTTAATTTGCTTGGATAGTACGCCGTATTATCACTGCGTATCACGCTGTGTTCGTAGGGCGTATTTGTGTGGCGTGGACGAGTTGACGGGTAAAAATAATAACCATCGACGGCAAGTTATTGAAAATAGGGCTTTAAAACTGGCTAGTATTTTTGCAATCGACATATGTGCCTTTGCAGTAATGAGCAATCATACACATTTAGTCCTGCACGTTGATAAAACCAAGGCATGTGCGATGAGCAGCGATGAAGTGTTAAAACGATGGCATATGCTTCACAAAGGCACAGTGCTCACCCGTAGATACATGGATAAAAAGCAGCGGAATTCACTTTCTGAGCCTGAGTTATTAAGTGTAATCGCGTCTATAAAGGTTTATCGGCAACGCCTTTACGATATCAGCTGGTTTATGCGCTTGTTGAATGAATACATTGCCAGAATGGCAAATAAAGAAGACGCGTGTACAGGGCGCTTTTGGGAGGGCCGCTTTAAATCTCAAGCTTTACTTGATGAGGGAGCATTGCTTGCCTGCATGGCCTATGTAGACTTGAATCCCATTCGCGCGGGGAAAGCGGACACTCCCGAGCATTCCCCCCACACTAGTGTAAAGCGAAGAGTTAGGGCTGCAAAAAATAACACGCAACCCAAAAAGCTCATGCCCTTTGTCAACAATAGTACTCATGTTCGAAAGGGACTGCCTTTTGACTTGAAAGATTACTTACTCTTGGTTGACGAAACAGGTCGCCAATTACGTGCAGATAAACCTGGCGCTATTCCCTTAGATTGTGAGCCAATTCTCACTCGGGTAGGTTTAGCGCAAGCTAAATGGTCATTAATGGTAACCAATATTGAAACACAGTTTTCGACTTGTATCAGCCTAGCGCACGCCGAACGCAAACTCGTAATTTAAGAAAATATTGCAGCAAAGATGATTTTTCCAACAGCATGAGTGCTGTTGGGAATGTTTTTCTTTGGGTGTGCTAGTTTTTTCATTTACAATCCACAAAAAGCGCTAATTTATGAACGGTTATGACTGCGATTGGGATTGATTACGGCACATCAAATTCTGAAGTTGTGTATTTTGATGGTGCTACCCATCAGCATATAAAACTTGACCCACAAGACAAGAAGGGCAACAAAATACGCTCTTCAGTATTCATCTATTTCGATGATGAACTCCCCCCGCCGCCTGACGCTATGGTTGAAGCAAAAGTGGCTCAGCTCAAACGTGCGCTGAACGAAAAAATTGATAAGGCGAAGCAAGGGTATTATTCGGCGAGCGATCCTAAAGAGCAGTCATTATACAGCGATAGAATAGACTCCCTGCGGGCCGAATTTCACAACAAGCCTTCATTGCAGCGCAAAGCCATTCAACAACTAATGCATGCCATGTCGTTAGACGAAATTCCACTATTGCGGTTAGTAGAATATGGTAAGTTTGCGTTTGGTGAAGAAGGCTTTCGTCGCTTTTTAAAAACGCCCAATAAAGGTCGTCTTATCTATTCACCAAAAAACTTTCTAGGGGCGTCGCTAGACGGCGATCAAAAACACGCTTTTATTGGCATTATTGCGAAGCAACTTGCCTATTTTAAACGTTGTGCAGAAGAGCAGCTTAATCGCCATGTTTCTACAGCAGTGATAGGTAGACCCGTTAAGTTTCATGGTACACGGGGAGAAGAAGGCAACGCTCAGGCCATTCAGATAATGACAGAAGCAGCTAGGTTAGCAGGTTTTTCGGGAGTTAATTTTCTCGATGAGCCAATAGCTGCTGCGTACAAAATAGAGCGTACACTTCCAAAAGACACGACTACGCTTATTGTAGATATTGGCGGCGGTACAACAGATATTTGTTGTATTAAATTATCTCCCAAGCGAACAAATCAGCTAGATCGTAGCCAAGACTTATTGTCTGTTACTGGCCGTAGACTAGGTGGAATGGATTGCGACAAGGGCTTACTGCTAAAAGCGGTAGCCCCTGATATGGGCATGGGGCTTAAAATGATAAACGGCTTACCTGTTCCCCCGACGTATTTTTCTGATATGTGCGCGGTTGATAACATACCGGCGCTTACACGATTCTTCTCAGACGACTATGGGCTGGATATTTCACAGACCATGTCTGTTACAAGAGAGACTGCTCAGCTTGAGCGTCTCTTGACTGTTCAAGAAGAAAAACTATCTGCTCGCGTAGTCAACTCTGTGCGTATGGCGAAGGAATTGCTATCGTCAAAGTCAACGATCACCCTGCCATTACACTACATAGAAGAAGGTTTTGATGTCAATATTAGCCAGGAGATGCTGAAAATAGCGCTAAAACCTTGGTTAGACAAAGTTAAAAAACTTGTGGTTGAGTGTTTAGATAAAAGCCCTGAAAAGCCAGAGATGGTTATGATTACAGGTGGGATGAGCTTGTCACCAATTGTTGTGGATGCGTTATACGAAGCATTATTAACGGGCCTGCCTAGGCTAGAGAATGACGCCTTTAACTCTGTTTGTGAAGGGTTAGCGATACAAGCTGCAAAGCACGAATTTGACAGCCACACTGGCTAATAGTACCTGCAGATAAAACAGATAAAAAGACACCCACAGTAAAAGTGTGGGTGTCCATGTTTCGGGGGGCTATGTGTCGTTGTATTAGCTTGGTGCTAGCGCTGTTTCTCAAGCATTGGTTTTAGGAATCGACCGGTATGAGAGACCTCTTGTTCAGCTACGTGCTCAGGCGTGCCCTCTGCGATTATTTGGCCACCACCTGAACCACCTTCAGGGCCCAAGTCTACAATCCAGTCTGCAGTTTTTATTACATCCAGGTTGTGCTCAATAACCACCACAGTATTGCCATGGTCACGTAGTCTATGCAATACCGCAAGTAACTGTTTAATATCGTGAAAGTGTAGGCCAGTGGTGGGCTCATCTAGAATGTATAAAGTTTGCCCAGTATCTCGCTTTGACAGCTCTTTTGCTAATTTAACCCGCTGTGCTTCGCCGCCTGATAGGGTGGTAGCAGCCTGCCCTAAACGTATATAAGACAATCCTACATCAATGAGTGTCTGCAACTTACGTGAAATTGCCGGGATAGCGTCAAAAAAGTTACGCGCATCTTCAACCGTCATTTCTAACACTTCATGGATGTTTTTGTCTTTATATTTAACTTCAAGCGTTTCTCTGTTATAGCGTTTCCCTTTACATACATCGCAAGGTACATAAACATCTGGAAGAAAGTGCATCTCTACCTTTATGACCCCATCGCCCTGACACGCTTCACATCGTCCGCCTTTAACATTAAAGCTGAACCGGCCCGGTTTGTAGCCACGAGAGCGAGCTTCTTGCGTTCCGGCAAACATTTCCCTAATTGGGGTAAATATACCCGCATAGGTGGCAGGGTTTGAACGTGGCGTTCGCCCAATAGGGCTTTGGTCAATATCCACAACCTTATCGAGGTTTTCCAAACCATGCATAGATTTATGAGGGGCAGGCTCGGAGGCTGTCGCTTTGTTTAATTCTCGTTGTGCTATCTTGTAAAACGTGTCGTTAATAAGGGTAGATTTACCCGATCCAGACACGCCTGTGACGCAAGTCATCACCCCAGTAGGAATTTTTAAGTCTACCGACTTAAGGTTATTCCCCGTTGCGCCCTCTAACGTTAACCATTGGTCATTCTTAACCGCGTTTCGCGCTGTAGGTATTTCTATTTTTTCTCTACCAGAAAGGTACTTTCCAGTAAGTGATTGCTCACTTTTTAAAATATCATCCAACTGACCTTCTGCGATAATTTGGCCACCATGCACACCTGCACCCGGGCCAATATCCACCACGTAGTCTGCTTCTCGAATGGCGTCTTCATCGTGCTCTACTACTAACACGGTGTTACCGAGGTCACGTAAATGCGTTAGGGTTTTAAGCAGGCGTTCGTTGTCTCTTTGATGCAACCCGATAGAAGGTTCATCCAACACATACATAACACCCACTAACCCCGCGCCTATTTGACTGGCAAGGCGAATACGCTGTGCTTCACCCCCTGAAAGGGTGTCGGCACTTCGTGACATCGACAAATAATTAAGACCAACGTTAACCAAAAAACGTAAGCGGTCGAGGATTTCTTTTAATATCTTCTCTGCAATTTGTGCTTTTTGACCGGCTAAATCTAAGTTTTCGAAGAATTCATAAGCACCCGCAATCGACATCTCTGCGATGGCCGGTAGCGTTGTATCCTGAATAAACACATTTCGGGCTTCCACCCTCAAGCGGGTTCCATTGCAGCTACTGCAATGTTGCTGACTTAAATATTTAGCTAATTCCTCACGCACCGAATTCGATTCAGTCTCTCGGTAGCGGCGTTCCATGTTTGGAATAATGCCTTCAAACGGATGCTTACGTTCCATAATGTCACCACGTTCATTGATGTACTTGAACGTAAGTGATTTACCTTTAGAACCGTAAAGCACAATTTCTTTGTGTTTATCATCTAAGGATTCAAACGGTACGGATAAGTCGAAGCTGTAGTGATCAGCTACCGCTTGTAGCATTTGAAAATAATAGTAGCTACGTTTATCCCAGCCGCGTATGGCACCGCCGGCTAGGCTTAATTCTGCGTTCCCGACTACCCGTGCGGGATCGAAGAACTGGCGAGTGCCTAGGCCATCACATGTTGGACACGCACCAGCGGGGTTATTAAAAGAAAACAGGCGGGGTTCAAGTTCGCTTAAGCTGTAACCGCAATGCGGGCAGGCGAAATTGGCAGAAAAAATGATTTCTTCTGCGTCTTTGTCGTCCATATCAGCCACAACGGCGTTTCCGTTAGCCAGACTTAAGGCGGTTTCAAACGACTCTGAAAGCCTTAGGGCCATGTCTTCACGCACCTTAAAGCGGTCTACAACCACTTCAATCGTGTGTTTTTTATGAAGGTCGAGTTCTGGTGGATCTGAAAGGTCGCACACTTCGCCATCAATTCGACAACGAATAAAACCTTGTGCCGACAGGTTTTGTAGCGTTTTAACGTGCTCGCCTTTGCGCTCTTTAACAATAGGCGCGAGAAGCATGAGCTTACTGCCTTCGGGCATCGCCAACACTTTATCAACCATTTGGCTGACGGTTTGTGCGTCCAGCGGCACATCGTGGTCGGGGCATCGTGGTGTACCCACTCGTGCAAACATCAACCTTAAGTAATCGTATATCTCTGTGATAGTGCCCACCGTCGAGCGGGGGTTATGTGATGTCGATTTTTGCTCAATGGATATAGCAGGTGAAAGCCCCTCAATGTGGTCGACATCGGGTTTTTCCATCATGGAAAGGAATTGACGCGCATAGGCAGACAACGATTCTACATATCGTCGTTGGCCTTCCGCATAAAGGGTATCGAAAGCAAGGGATGATTTCCCCGAGCCAGAAAGTCCGGTTATCACCACCAGTTTGTCTCTTGGCAGTGTTAAATCGATGTTTTTTAAATTGTGGGTGCGGGCACCGCGAATTTCGATTTTATCCATTGAAGCCTAAGTGAGAGAAAAAAGAATCAGTATGCCATAGGTGTCAAGCAAAGTGATATGGCAACGTACCTTGAAATTATACTCGCTGTGTATTGAAGGGATCACCTTAAGATTAGATTAATCGGTTTTTAGAAACGTGGGAAGGCGCTTATATTATGCTACACTTCGCGCCCATCATGAATTAGAGGACTTTAACGGTTTGAACGCTCTGGAATTGCGCGCCTCACTGGCGCTTGCCTTGGTGTACGTTTTACGTATGTTGGGTTTGTTTATGGTGATGCCTGTATTGGCCGTTGCAGCCATGGACTATCCTGATTATTCCCCGTTAATGGTGGGCCTTGCTGTTGGTGGTTATGGCCTCACGCAAGCCGCGTTACAAATTCCCATGGGTATGATGTCTGATAAATGGGGTAGAAAACCGGTTATTTTGTTGGGCTTAGCAGTGTTTGCTTTGGGCAGCTTTATTGCCTCCCAAGCTGATACTATGGCGTGGATGATAGTGGGTCGCATACTGCAAGGGGCCGGTGCAATTGCCGGAGCCATTATGGCATTGGCCACTGATGTTAGTCGAGAGAGCCAGCGGGCCAAAGTGCTCGCTATTATCGGGATTGCCATCGGATTTTCTTTTTACCTTGCGGTTATCATTGGGCCTCTTATTGCTAAAAGTTGGGGGCTAGCCGGTATTTTTTCGGTGACTGGGGTGCTCGCTGTACTTTGTATGCCCCTCGTTAAATGGGTTGTTCCCAATGGCGTCAAGGTGAGCAGCGGTGATACCCTCCCGCAAAAAGGTCAACTTGCCGAGCTCGTCTTCTCTTCTCAACTATGGCGTTTAAATGTAAGTGTTATGGTGTTGCACATGCTAATAACACTACTTTTCGTACAGCTGCCCGTGACACTTTTGCATTTTGACATGACTTTGGACAGTCACTGGACACTGTATTTACCCGTACTGGGCGTGTCTGTCCTGGGGCTCATCATTATGATGGGGATGGCACGAGGAAGAACGCCTAAATCATATCTTTTTGTGGGTGTCTCACTGATGGGCGCTGCGTTCTTAGGACTCGCACTCAAAGACAATAGTTGGTGGGTTACGTCGGCTGCTGTGGTGTTGTTTTTTACCGGCTTTAACTATTTAGAAGCAAACTTTCCCGCTTTAGTTTCAAGTATTGCCCCTGCCGGACAAAAGGGCACTGCAATGGGGATTTACGCCAGCTTCCAGTTTTTCGGCGCGTTTTTAGGTGGTATGCTTTCAGGCATTGTCACCAATATTTTCTCACCAGAAGCGGCTTATTTAGTGGGGGCCATAAGTACTCTCATTTGGGTCGTGGTGTTGAGTGGGTTAAAAGAAGTGAGCCGAGTAAAGCGTATCACCATGAGTTTGGACAATACTGTGGCACCTAATCACCATTTATCCGCAAAGCTAATGCAGGTGTCAGGAGTATTAGAAGTGACGTTAAACAGTAATAGTAATGCGGCATATTTAAAAGTGAATCGAGACTTCAATGCGGTAGAAGCGCGTAAAGTGTTGGAAAGTGGCTAAGCGCTATACTCCCAAAACAAGATAACGTAAAAAAGAGTATTGGCTGAGCAAGGAGGAGACACCAATGATAGATTTATCACGCTACCAAGGTATCATTTTTGATATGGATGGTACCTTAGTGGATTCTATGGGCGTTCACGTTGAAGCTTGGCAAGTAACTTGTCGTGAGTTTGGTTACCCATTTGATAGAGAATACCATCATAGCCTTGGTGGTGTCCCTACTGCTGAAACGGCTGTTTTATTAAATAAAAGGTACGGCTGTGAGCATGACCCATATGCCGTCGCGGCATTTAAAAAGAAGGTATTCGATGAGCTTGAAGACCTTCCAGCGCTTATTGAAGACACCCACATTATTTTCCAACGATACATAGGCAGTAAGCCTATTTCAGTAGGGACTGGCTCTGACAGAGCACATGCCACCTGGTTGTTATCTCAGCACAATTTACTTGACCCATTACACGCGTTGGTGACATCTGATGATGTCGCTAAAGGGAAGCCTCACCCGGATACCTTTTTGCTAGCAGCTAAAAAAATGGGTATTGCGCCGGAAAACTGTGTTGTATTTGAAGATACAGAAATGGGTAGGCAGGCCGCAGTGAATGCCGGTATGGCCTGTATTATGGTCATCAACGGCCAAGTGCAAACTGGACTGTAATATATTGCTAAACGCATAAGTGAAGTAAGCCGGTCTTAACTCTTTGACTTGCTTGATTTATCGCTTTCTTTACCGCAAGAGAATAGACGCGATTTTTGCTCTCTTTTTCATCAGATCTCTCAGTTTCAGCCAGTATGAAGCTTTGCCCTCGATACACTTGAGATGATGAGAACTCGGTATCAACATTGGTTTTATGCGCAACGTTTAACACAACGGTGGCTGATATCTTGTCATTGAGGGTTTTTAAAAAGGCGCGTTCAAGTGAGACGTTAACGCTAACCTTGTTATCTGTATCTGATAAAACGTTCATTTCGGTCAAACTTTCGCTCAGCCATTGGAAAACAGGGTCTGATAGACTTTCATTATTTGTTTCATGTAAGACAAGCGTTTTGCTGGTTCGGTTGTCTGTTAATGACGATAGTGTTAAAGCGCACCGCTTTGCATTGGCTAACGTTTTTTGGTGGGCCTTTTTATTAGCTTCAGGAATGAGTGTGGTTTCTAAATCTTGGGTAGATTCACACGCATATAACGTAAAGGTGGCCAGTAAAAGCAGCTGAAATTTTAATGGTACTTTCATTTTCATTGATAATAAATTCCAATCTATGTGTGTGGTTAACGGTGTATCTTAATCGCCAATCATTCTGAGTATATCGCTAGCTTATAGGTTTAAGAATGGAACATGTGTGTCAACTTGTTTCAAACGGCATGACTGAGACACACATGTAAAAAGATGAGTAACATGGACATTCACTTTTAAAGTGGGTGTCCATGTTGCTCAGTGTGTGTCTAAATAAAAGTGGGTGTCCAATAAAGAGGGGATTGATGAGCTGAGCTTGTT